>CEOQ01119297.1_pt1 | contig 13256 bp, 13 predicted proteins | sample 361351 | NCBI WGS metagenome assembly CEOQ01 (sample SAMEA2619907, study PRJEB7988) | marine metagenome | biome: marine biome (ENVO:00000447); feature: deep chlorophyll maximum layer (ENVO:xxxxxxxx); material: "saline water (ENVO:00002010), including plankton (ENVO:xxxxxxxx)" | depth 60 m | reverse complement strand
TGGTTGTTTAAGATTCAATACTACTATCGGTGCTCTTGAGTACTATGATGGTGCTCTTTGGATTCAGCCTGGTAAGTTGACTTACAGTACAGTTTCTTCATCAACTAGTGTTCAAGCAAATACTGTTTACTTCGTGAACACAGGTGGTGGATCATTAACACTAACATTACCTGCATCACCTAGTACTGGTGACACAATTACCTTCTATGACGTTGCTAAGACATTCGATTCTAACTCATTGACAGTCGCACGTAACGGTAAGAATATTCAAGGTGATGGTTCAAACCTAACAGTTTCAACAGAAAGTGCTGCGTTCAGCCTCTGCTTCTCTGGAGATACATACGGTTGGAGAATCTTCTCCATCTAATATGTGAGGGGAGTAATCCTACTCCTCTTTTTATTATGTTTCTATTCATCAGTTTATCAAGGATTGTAAATGGCCTCTTATAGATCATATAGAAAAATAAGATCTGATCAAATTCCATCAGGTTCTATTGATGCTGGGAGCAAATTGGCCAGTGGCGTTGCACCAAGATATTGTGTAAAACATATTTTCGGTCATCAATGTTACTGTACGCCTGGTTGTTGCTGCAATTGGACGGTTCCTTCTGGAGTTGAAAAAATTACTTTTGAACTCTGGGGTGCTGGTGGTAATGGTGCTGGTGCATGTTCTTGTAACAGATGTCAGCATTTCCAAGGTGCTGCTGGTGGAGCATATAATACTAAGACAATCAGTACAAATGGTGGTTGTTCTTATACTGTATGTGCTGGTGGAGTTTACAGGTGTTGTTCTAGAGAGTGTAACGGATGTAATGGATGTTCATCTTATGTGAACGGTTACAATTTAAGTAACTTCTGCGCTCACGGTGGTGCAAGAGGTTGTACTAATGGTGACTGGTCAGTTGTTTGTACATCTAGAAACTGGTGTTGCGCTTCGCCTGGAACTTGGGGTGGAGACTTTGCGATGGCTGGTCACCAAGACGGATTCTCAGGTCACTGGAACTGTCACTGTACTGGTGATGTTAACAACCATTGTACAACAGGTGCTCCGTTCTTGGTATCAAGTACAGAAAACCAGTTAGACCAATGTTGGATGCGTTGCGGTTGTTGGACTGCTCCTTATGCAACAGGTGGTCAAAGTGCTATGACTACATATTGTGGTCGTTGTTGTGGTCAGGGTGGTCAAGGCGGCTCTGGCATGGTAAGAATCACTTACGTCTAGGATAGGAAATGGCAAGTTATTCATCATACAAAAAAATTAATGGAGATCAGTTAGAGTCTAATGCTCTATCTGCAAGTAGTTTTAGTACTTCTCCCAATGAAACCTATGGCGTCAAATGGTTCTTTGGAACCATGTGTAGATGTTCGCCAGGTTGTTGCTGCAACTGGACAGTCCCATCCAATGTCGAAAACATGTGGATTCAGGCTTGGGGTGCTGGAGGAAACGGTACTGGTGCATGTTCATGTAACAGATGTCACCACTGGCAAGCTGCCCAAGGTGGATACTACAACACCAAAATGATTGAAACCAATGGTGGTTGTGGTTATACGGTATGTGCTGCTGGTGTTTATCCATGTCTCTCAAGAGAGTGTTATGGATGTGTAGGTTGTTCTTCCTATGTAAATGGACACAACTTATCAAACTTCTGTGCTATTGGTGGATGTAGAGGTAACGCTAACCCAAGTTGGTCTACTGCTTGTGCATCTGTTAACCCATGTTGTAGAGCGCCTGGAAACAACGGAGGAGACTTTGGTATAGGTAACCACTCATCTGCATGGTCAAACTCTAGACACGATACTTACAGAGGATGGTGTCACTGTTATCATTATGGACATTCTCCAACTTCTGCACCTCTAATTGGTACAACTGCGTACCAGTCAATTAGAAACTGCTGGATTCGTTGTGGTTGCTGGATCGTTCCTTATGGACACGGCGGCTTGAACGCACTAACCACATATTGTGGTAGATGCTGTGGCCAGGGTGGTACTGGTGGCGGTGGTCTAGTCAAAATTACATACTTCTAAGGGGAAGCAATGGCAAGTTATTCATCCTACAAACAAATTACTAACGCAAGGATCGTTGATGGTTCTATCCCTGGCTCTGCGGTGCAGTCTGGTACTTTCTCAAACTGGTGTGTAAAATGGATTCGTGGTAATCCTGGCAACAGAACACAGGGATGTTGTTGTAACTGGTCTGTACCTACAGGAACAAAACGAATTACGTTTGAACTCTGGGGTGCTGGAGGAAATGGTCACGGTCAATGTAACTGTAACCGTTGTGGAAACTGGCACGCTGCTGGTGGAGGATATTACAATACAAAGACTATTAGTACTAACGCAGGTTGTTCATACACTGTATGTGCTGGTGGCGTATATCGTTGTTGTTCAAGAGAATGTGTAGGATGTCATGGATGTTCATCCTATGTAAATGGATATAACTTAAGTAATTTCTGTGCAATGGGTGGTGCAAGAGGATGTTATACTAACGACTGGAACGATACTTGTATGACACATTATGAAAGATGTTGTATGCAACCTGGCGCATGGAATGGAGACTTTGGTATGGGTAACCATGCTGGAGCCTCATACAGAGCTGGTGGTTGGAACTGTCACTGTTTCTTCAACAACGATGCTATCCCAACTGGTGCTCCGTTTATCGGAACTCTGGGTGTTAGTTACGGTGTAAGACAGTGTTGGGTACGTTGTGGATGCTGGACTGTACCATACGGTCACGGTGGACAGGGTGCTATCACAAACTACTGTGGAAGTAGTTGTTGTGGACAGGGTGGTACTGGAGGATCAGGATTAGTTAAGATAACTTACGTCTAAATAAAATATAGTTCGAGATGGATCGGAGGGGTTTCTACCCCTCCTTTTTTTTGTTTTTGTATAAATAGTGCCGAAGGAGTAAACCCGAAGAAATCCGAAACAAATGGCAACCAAAATTATTTCACACGCTTGGAAGTTAGATCTTCCGAATAGTTTCCTTGTAGACCACTCATTTAGTGATGGAAAGCAAAGAGATCAAACATACGATGGCCCCGACAAAATCTATTTACAGATCGGTGCTAATGGAAAAGAGATCTATGGCCCTCTTACAGAAGACGACATTGCAGATGGTCGTCCAAAACCTATAGACGTAGTTCAATGGTTTGAAGTTGATTGCACAAGATCAAATAAACATGCTTTGATATGTCAGTTACGTGGCCCCGTTGTAGACGAAAAAGAAGAGAGTCGTGACTTATCTTCTGACGTAGCTCATCCAGGCTCACCAGATATGAGTGCTGATGGATATCCACAGTTCACATATGGTTCTGTATTATATCCAGATGACATCTTTGACTTTGAGAGTATCACAGTTTCAAATCCTGGCTCTGCTGGCCCAGACGATATCTCTATTACTGCATACACCGCTAAACAGAAAATGAACGGTGCTGATCAGGACAAGACATGGGATATGGTCAGAGCTCATAGAAACACTGAATTGGAATCAAGTGACAGTCTTATTGCAGAAGATATGCCTGATGATATGAAAGCCAAACTTAAGACTTGGCGTCAACAGTTAAGAGATCTTCCTAACAAAATGGCAGCTGCAAATGTTCATCCAAACGTTGCTGATAACATGTTCCCAATGAACCCATTACATGTTGATCCTCCTGCTGATCCTGATGATAATGCAACAGAAGCAGAATCATGGAAACCACCATATATGTAAATTAAAGTGATATATAAAAGAGACCTACGGGTCTCTTTTTTAATGTTTTGAATTATTATGTTTGAAATTAATCCTATTGTATATTCAGATATTCATATAGAAAAGTGTTATGATTATTATAAAGATAATGACTATGGTTATGTCTGGAGAAAGATATTTGTTATAGATAACTTCTATAAAAACCCAGATGAAGTGAGAGATTTTGCTTTATCTTCTAAAGTATCATACGATAAAGATATATTGGGCGGTACAGTAGGTGGAAGAGTCTGTGAAGATAGTCCAGAAATGATTAAGAATTTAAAACCAGTATTTGAACAATTATGCCAACATAAGGAGTGGTATAATTTAGAATGGGATCAGGAACATTTTAATGATAAATGGGACAAACAAAAATTTATAGTAAATGTTACTCGTGATGAGGATATAAATGGCAAACAAACTCACCATAAAGATAATATCAATACCAAGTGGGCAGCATTAGTATATCTGGGTGAGGGGCCTGGAGGGACAAATTTCTATCAATGGAACGAAGGTACGCCATTGGGTAGGGATTACGACATAAGAAAAGATATTGTATTTACAAGTGAGATGAAATATAATAGAATGTTATTGTACGAAGCACGACAAATGCATGGTGCTATACTAGAAAAGGGTATGTTTGATACAGATCCTCGTCTGGCACAGGTATTTTTTATGTGACTATATAGTACAGGATTATGAAACATAATTATCCTTTTTTCAACTTGAGGTGACAACAAATGAGATCTAAAGCCTTTTTCATTAATGGAGGAGCTGGAAGAGTTATTAGCTCCATCCCTGCATTTGAGAAATATGCAGAGACGAATGATGATTTTATCATTGTATGCGAGGGTGGTACAGACTTCTTTAAAGGTCACCCAACATTAGACAGTAAAGTCTACGACCACTGGCATAAGAATCTATTTCAAGAACACATCAAACAACGTGATTGTGTTAGTCCAGAACCTTATAGGGTATGGCATTACTACAATCAAAAGTGTAGTTTAGCACAAGCCTATGATATGGAAATCAATGGCTTGGATGAACCAAGAGAACTGCAAAAACCAACTATTAATCTTAATAAAGTTGAGGTTATTAGTGGATATAATATAGTTGAAGAAGTTAAATCAGTAACCAAGAAAGATAAAGTTATTGTTATTCAACCATTTGGTAGATCTGTAGAACAGATGGGAGAATTTATTGCAGATTCAACTTCCAGAAGCCTTCCTATGAATGCTACTGTTGATATAATAAATCAATTGAAGAAAGATTATGCAGTTATTGTTATGAGTGAATATCATTTTCCAGTTGAGGAGAATGAAAATAATGCAAAACATCCTATCGCTAGACCTCAAATTCAAGACATGAGAGTTTGGTCTGCAGTAGTTGATGTTGCTGATCATTTCTTAGGTTGTGACAGTATGGGACAACACATGGCAAGAGCTCTTGATAAGACTGCTACTGTAGTTGTGGGATCTACTTACCCAGAAAATATTAGTTATCCTGACCATAAGGATTTTGATATTATTGATGTGGGTAACGGTAGAAGAGAGTACGCACCAATAAGGATTACTATGGATGAAAGGGTTGATCGTTTTAACGATGAATCGCTAGAATTGGATAAACAACAGATTAAAGAAATTGTAGAGTCTTGTAGAAAGAGATTGGGTAAACCAAAGGCATATACTGGAACCTTTGTTCCTCCACAACAAAATCAAAGTTCTTGTTGCGATAATAATACTTCCCAACAGCAACTTCAACCACCTCCAACGAGACAAGATGCGTTCCAACTTTCTCAGGGCCAACAGATGCAACCTATTCCACCTAATAGGCCATCTCAGACTGGAGCTCCAAAACCCAATTTTACTTTGAATAGACCAAAACCACCAAGTAAAGGTTTTAAACAGGAAGTTAAAAGTCTGTTAAATGCAGATAAAAAGAATAGTATTACTATAGAAAAAAAATCTAAGTGAGGTTAGATAATGACACAATGGATTGCTGCAATAGCCAGAGGGCATAACTCTGGTCTTTGCCTTTTAAAAGATGGAGAATTGATTCTTTCTATTGAAGAAGAAAGGATATCCAGAAAGAAATATGATGGTGGCCCTCTTGGGTCTATGGTCAAAATACTTGATTATACGGATAGGTTAGACTATCTTGTAATTGCACATACACAACCCCTTAATCAGGCTGGTAGTATTGATTTTACTGGTGAGAATATGTACACAGGCCTAGCAAGAAAGTTAGGTTTGATTGATAGGACTGCTGATCTATATGATCATCCTCAAGTTATTGATATGAGTCATATTCATCATAAACTTCATGCCTCTTGTGCATTTTTTAGATCAGGTTTTGAAAGTGCAGTTGCTGTTATTGTTGATGGTGCTGGAACTTTCATTCCGATGCAGATTGAGAAAGAACAGGAGATGACATGGGAATTGGAAACTATATTCAAGTGCAATTATCCAGATCAATTTAAGACATTATATAAACATCAAGGCGGTAGAGGCCCTTGGGGTGCTGTAAGGATGGATAACTTTCCTTCAGATAGAGAAGAGGAGGAAGGAACTCATCAAATGTTTTTAGATGATTCTGCTGGTATTGTTAAAGCATATGAGGCAGTAACTCAATACTGTGGATGGGCTCCTATTGAAGCTGGTAAGACTATGGGATTATTCCCATACGGCAAACCTAATGATAATATTCCAGAGATCTATACTGATTATGATGGAATGTCTGATTGGCCAACTGCTAATAGAGATCTAATAGTACCAACTTATCCTAATGGTGCTGTTGTTAATCATGGTAGATTTCCAGAAATTAGAAATCCAAATGATTTAAAACAAGAAGATGATTTAACAAAATTGCAAAGTCGTAGAGATATGGCATATGCAATTCAAACTGAGTCTCAACAGATGGTATTGGATCTCATTCTTAAGGCAGTTGAGATGAGTGGAGAGAAAAATGTAGTTCTCTCAGGTGGATATGGATTGAACTGTGTTGCAAACTATTGGTTCCTTCAGGAATTAGAACATGAGGGTATTAATCTATTTGTAGAACCAGTGAGTAATGATGCTGGTACTGCTATTGGTGCGGCTTATTTGCAATTAGCAAGGGTTACTAAAGACATGAATGTTAAACCCAAATTGCATGATTTATATACAGGGCCTTCATATGATTATGATACAGAGTATATACAAGCACTTGCAGAACATTATGGTGCATCAAGAATCTTTGAAGCAGATCATAAAGATGCAGTAGAACTTATTACTAATAAGAATATTGTTGCATTGTTCCAAGGTAAATCAGAAGCAGGCCCTCGTGCATTGGGTAACAGGTCTATTCTTTATGATGCTCGTGATCCAGATGGTAAAGATCATGTGAACGTTGTTAAACGTCGTGAATACTTTAGACCATTTGCAGGTTCTATTCTAAAAGAACATGTACATGATTGGTTTGATCTTCGTGGTATGGATGATACTCCATTCATGATGTATGCCGTTAATTGTAAGGAAGGTATTCAAGAAAAGATTCCAGCAATCATTCATGTGGATAATACATGTAGGATTCAAACAGTTACTCCAGAAGTTAATAAAAACTACTATGAGATCATTCAGGAATATTATAAACAAACAGATTGTCCTATAATATTCAATACATCCTTCAACCTTGGCGGAGAACCTCTTGTAGAGACCCTAGACGACGCTCTAAGGACGTTGGCGAATAGTTTGATAGAATACCTCTATTTGCCTGAGTATGGTCTTATGATCGAAGTGAAGAACTAGTGAAAATTGTTATAGTTGGTGGTGGAACTTCTGGATGGTGTACAGCTGCAGCTATACTCCATGAGTTGCCTCATGCAAAGGTAGTATTAATTGATAAAGATGTTCCTATTCCTTTAGGTGTTGGTGAAGCAACTCTTATTGGTTTTGAACCATTTTTAAGCAATACATGTGGATTTGATTCTAATGAATTTTTAAAAGAATTAGATGTCGGATTAAAGGGCGGTATCTTATTCCCTGATTGGGGATATGAAGGCAGTAATGTATGGCATCCTTTTAATTTTCAAAGGTATCCTTTTTCAGATTCTCCTGTACCTATGACAGATGCTTGGTCTAATCACCAAGATAGAGATTTCCAAAAGTTAATGGCATTGTATATCACATCAATGTCTAATAAAATTGATAAAGGTGCATTGGGAGATGCTTATGCTTTACATGTTGATTGCCTCAAATTAATAAAATATATTCGTAACAAAATTGAAGATAGTATTAAGTTTATAAAGTCCGAAGTAAAAGAGATAAAAAAAGACTCTAGTGGTAACATACACACTCTTATACTGGAAAATGGTGAGAAAGTTTCTGGCGATCTGTTTGTAGATTGTACTGGATTTAATAGTGTTCTTAAGGATAATAGAGATAGAGTTGATCTATCAGATCGTTTATATGTTAATACTGCTCTTGCTGGACATATCCCATACACTAATAGAAAAGAACAATTCAAACCCTATGTTAATTGTCCAGCAGTAGATAGTGGTTGGATATGGGAAATACCATTGCAGTCTAGAATTGGATCGGGAATAGTTTTCAATAGAGATATAACATCTCCTGAAGAGGCCAAACAAGAATTCTATGACCATTGGGGCCAAGAAGTAGATTTAAAACTAATAGATTGGACTCCATATTATGATAATAATATGTGGGATAAAAATGTAGTATCTATTGGGTTGTCTGCTGGTTTCATAGAACCATTAGAGAGTACTGGTCTTGCTTTAATAATAGAAGGTATAGGCGCCTTAACTAGATTGATTGGATCTGGATACTATAACCAATATGATATTAATTATTTCAATACTCATATGAAATTTGGTTTTGAACAGTGTATAGATTTTGTTAATATGCATTATTCAAAATCATATAAAGATACTAAGTTCTGGAATTATGTGAGAGATAATTATAAGATGTCTAAGGCTCAAGAGTTTTATCAAGAAAATATGTTGTCTCAAGATCCTACTATATGTGGAGGCAAGGGATTTATATTTGGTGGAATGAATTGGATAAATTGGTTAATACAAATGGGATATGAAATATCCCCTAAGGCCTATTTCAATCCTGATAATCTCGATGAGAGATTAAAAATGTTGGAAGGAACAACTGAAGATGATGTAGTCAATCATCTAGAATTCTGCAATAAATTTTTATGCAAGTAAGCAATGTAGTTATAGTTGGTGGAGGATCGGCAGGATGGATGACAGCTGCTTGTCTTGCACACGAATCACATGTCAATGTGACATTAGTAGACAAAGAAGTGCCAACTCCTTTAGGAGTAGGAGAAGCGACACTTCTTAGTTTTGAAAAGTTTATGAATCAAAATTGTGGTTTTAATTCTAATGAATTTCTTGCAGAATTGGATGCTGGATTGAAGGCAGGAATATTGTTTAAAGATTGGGGTTATAAAGGTAATGAAATTTGGCTTCCATTTTATTGGTTAAATTATCCTTTTTCTGATCCACCAGTATCAATGATTGATGCATGGTCTACTACTCAACATCTTGATTTTAAAAAGTTAGAAGTTCTTTATCAATGTTCTATGTCAAACATAATTGATAGAACTCAATTGGGTGCTGGTTATGCCGTACATATTGACTGTATAAAATTAGTTGAGTATATTCAAAATAAGATTAAAGATAAGATTACTTATATTAATGCTGCCGTAAAAGAACTAGTAAATAATACTCTTTACCTTAAGAATGGTGATACAGTTGAAGGAGATCTGTTTATAGATTGTACTGGTTTTAGAAAACTTCTTGGGCGTAGTAGTTTTGATAGAGTACCTTTAACGGATCGTCTGTATGTTGATACGGCAGTCGCAGGGCCTATTCAATATGAAGATAAGGATGTTGAATTCAAACCATATACTACAACCACTGCCGTTGATCATGGGTGGATATGGAATACTCCTTTACAGTCAAGAATAGGGAGTGGTTTAGTTTTCAATAAAAATATAACTGACGTAGATGAGGCAAAAATTCATTTCTGTAATTTCTGGAATAATAGGATAAAAGAGGATGAATTAAAAGTTATTGATTGGACTCCATATTATAATAAAACTCAGTGGAACAAGAATGTAGTTTCTATAGGATTGAGTGCTGGTTTTATAGAACCATTAGAGAGTACGGGTTTAGGATTAATTATAGAGGCTATTAAGACTCTAAGTAAGTTATTGAATGATGGATATTGTAGCCAATCCGATATGGATTATTTCAATAGTCGTATGATATGTTCTTATGAACAATGTATAGATTATGTAAATTCTCATTATTCTGCATCAGATATAGAAAGTCCTTTCTGGAATTATGTTAGAGAAAACTATAAGATGTCTGAAGCACAAAAAGTTTATTTGAAAGAAATGTCATCAGAAAATAAAACTATTCTGCCTGGCGGAAAGGGATTTATATTTGGAGTTGGTAATTGGATACATTGGTTAATACAGGCTGGTTATCCTCTTGAACCAAGGTCATGGATGAAACATGAGACAATGGAAAGTTCCCTAAATCATCTTATAGATTGTGAAGATCGTAAGATTGAGATTGGAAATGATCTCATAACTCATAATAGATTTTGTGAAATGTTCCTATGAATAGAGTTAAAAAGTTAGTTATAGTTGGTGGCGGAACAGCGGGATGGATTGCTGCATCTTGGTTCCATAGGAGATGGGGATCTATGATGGATGTAACTATAATTGATAAGTCAAAGCCAGAAAGAGTTGGAGTTGGTGAAGCTACTCTTTTAAGTTTCCCATCAGTAATGCAAAACATGGGATATAAAGTAGAAGAATGGTTTAATACAATAGACGCAACTTTTAAAGCAGGTATATTATTTCCTGGCTGGGGTAGTGAAGAAAATGTAGTATGGCATCCATTTGGTTTTGCTAGTGTAGGAGAAGAAAAAGTTCCATTATATGATATATGGACTAATTATCAGAACAAATATGATATTAAAGATATATCTCCACTCTATCGTTCGTGTACTAAGAACTGTATTGAAGTAGATTGCGTAAAAGATACTTATGCTTATCAGATTGACTGTGGTAAATTAGTTCAATTTTTACAAAATAGAGTTGCTCCTTCTATTGAGTATATAAAATCAGATGTTGTAGAGGTTATTAGAGATGGACAGGTAGATGATATAACTTCTTCTAGTATTAAACATTTAGTATTAGATGATGGGTCAAAAATTACTGGTGATCTATTCATAGATTGTACTGGTTGGAAACAGTTACTTATTGGTAATGATAATGTAGATTATAGTGATAGATTGTTTATAGACAGTGCTCTTGCTGGAAGAGTAAAATATATTGACCCAGATAAAGAACAACATCCATATACAGATTGTGAGGCCTTAGAACATGGATGGAGATGGAGGATACCGACAAGATCCAGAATAGGTACTGGGTATTGTTTTAATAGACATGTTACCGATCCAGATGAAGTGGCAGATGCTTTTGTAAAACATTGGGACAATAGAATTAGTAAAGATGAATTGAAACTTTTGGACTGGAAACCTCAAAGAGTTAAGAAGTTTTGGAGAGGTAATGTAGTTTCTATAGGATTGAGTGCTGGTTTTATAGAACCATTAGAAAGTACGGGACTTGCCTTGATGATACGGGGATGTGAATATTTGGAAGAATGTATGTATGGTTGTGTCTATAATCCAAGTTACGAACCAGAGGTATATAATATTAGAATGTTAGCTAACTACGAAAGTGCTGTTGATTATATCAATATGCATTATGCATATACCAAACGAAAAGGTAAGTTCTGGGATTATGTTAGGGCAAATTGGAAGAAATCTGGTATGCAACAATATATGGAAGATCAAATTAATGATCCAGACTTCCAGACTATACAAAGTGATAGAACTAGTTCGTTTTTTGGAGGATCAAATTGGCACGTTTGGTTATTGCAATTAAGAGATCAATCTATTCCACAAAAAACATATTGGCATAAAGCAAAACAAGATGTTGTGCCGAGGTTTAATAGATATATTGATACACTCAATAATAATGTGTTAGAATCAACTAAACAAAAAGTTTTAATTAATGCTTGGTATGGATAAAAAAATAGTATGGTGTAATGGCACCTTTGATATTCTGCATCCAGGCCATATAGAACTGTTTAAGGTTGGTAAGTCATTAGGTGACATACTAATAGTAGCTACAGATACAGATGAAAAAATTCGTAAAGATAAAGGTGAGAATAAGCCGATCAATAATCTCTGTGATAGAGTTTGCATGTTACAATCGATTAGATACATAGATGAAGTATTGTATTTTAATGATAGAAGTGAGTTAGAAGGCTTGATCCAGTTATATAATCCTGATATACTCTTATTGGGAAGTGACTGGCAAGGAGGAGATGTAGTAGGAATTGAACATGCTAAGGGTGTTAGATTCTTACCTAGATTAAATTACTCAACTACTGATATAATTAAGAAAATTCGTGGAACAGTTTAACGTACTTGTTATAGGTGATAAGTGTACTGACAAATACATCTATGGTGAATGTAAACGTCTTAGTCCAGAACAACCTATACCAGTTTTAGATAAAACTCATATAGAAGAGAAGCCTGGAATGGCTGCAAACACGGAAGTGAATTTGCAGGCATTTGGTGTGAATACTCTTTTAATATCTCAAAGGGAAGAAATAGTCAAGACTAGATTTGTAGATTCTAATAGTGGATATCAATTGCTTCGTTTGGATGAAACTCCTAAAGTTGGTAGAATTGCTAATGCAGAGTTGAGAATGGCCTTGTTGCATATGAATCCTGATGCCATTGTTATTTCTGATTATGATAAAGGATATCTTAATGATGATGATCTGTGGAGTTTATGTCATAATTTCAATAGACCAATCTTTGTAGATACAAAGAAACGTAGACTTTTTCAAAAAGATAATGTATACTGGAAAATAAACGAAAAAGAATTTAATGACCTTGACAAAGATCATTTACCTAACGACACTCATCTCATTGTCACTTTGGGATCTCGTGGGGTAAAATGGGCAGGAACTACATTCCTACCACAGACAGTCAAGGTATTTGATGTATGTGGGGCTGGTGATACATTCCTAGCTTCTTTGGTATATCAATTTTTAAAAACTAAAGATATGCGGAAGTCTATAGACTTTGCCAATAGAGCTGCTGCAATATCTGTAACACATCCTGGCGTTTATCATTTAACTCAGGATGATATAGAATCACTTTATGGAGGAGGAAATGAAAAGGTCAGATCTGATGCATTACAGGCTCCAGGCATGGATGCGAGAGCACAGTTGCAAAGACATTGAGTATCTTGGTGTGAGGAAGGATACTCTTGGTGAAGATAAACATTTTTATAGAATTGGAACACATGAAGTTCCTCATGATGCCATAGAAGAATTGGAAATGGAAGAGGTGGAAGAATGAGGTATTGCTTTGACATTGATGGTACGATTTGTACCCCAACTAAGGGAAGGGATTACGAA
>CEOQ01043707.1_pt1 | contig 13291 bp, 10 predicted proteins | sample 361351 | NCBI WGS metagenome assembly CEOQ01 (sample SAMEA2619907, study PRJEB7988) | marine metagenome | biome: marine biome (ENVO:00000447); feature: deep chlorophyll maximum layer (ENVO:xxxxxxxx); material: "saline water (ENVO:00002010), including plankton (ENVO:xxxxxxxx)" | depth 60 m | reverse complement strand
TTTTAAAGCAGCTAAAATAGCTAAATCTAGTATAAACGATTCTGACAAGTCGATTTTGGTAGCTGGTAGCATTGGCCCAACTACAAAACTTTTGAGTTTAAATCAAATAAAATCATCGGAAATAACATTTGATCTTTTAGTTGATAATTACAGAGTTCAAGCAAGAGGTTTAATTTCAGGAGGATCTGATTTTTTATTAATAGAAACTTCTCAAGATATTTTGAACGTAAAAGCTGCAATTGAAGGGATAGCATTAGCAAAATCCGATTTGAATAGAAATGAAATCCCTTTTGCTATCCAATGCACTATTGAAAATATGGGTACAACTCTAGGTGGACAAGATATCGAATCATTTTATTTAACAATTAAGCATAATGATCTATTGTGGATTGGAATGAATTGCGCTACTGGCCCCAAATTTATGAGAGAACATCTAAGAATATTAAGTCAAATATCATCACACCCTATTTCTATAGTCCCAAATGCAGGATTACCCGATGAACATGGGAATTATAATGAATCTCCAGTAGAATTTTCAAAAACTATAGAAGAATATATAAAAAATGGGTGGGTAAATGTTATAGGAGGTTGCTGTGGAACTACTCCTGATCATATATCAAAATTAAATACATTAGTTCAAAATCATACTACTGTTTATGATTACAATAGAAATACATCACTTTTAAAACACTTTGTTACTGGATTAGAATCATTGTATGTTGATGACTCAACTAAACCAATTTTAGTTGGCGAAAGAACTAATGTTTTAGGTTCCAAAAGATTCAAAAAACTTATAGAGAACAATGATTTCGATCAAGCATCAGAGATAGGAAAATTACAAATCAATTCTGGAGCTAATGTATTAGATGTTTGTTTACAAAATCCTGACAGAGATGAAATAAGTGATATAACAAAATTTTTAGAAAAGTTAACTTCAAAGATTAAAGCACCAATAATGATAGATACAACTGATGTTGAAGTTATTAAAGAAGCCATAAAGTTATGTCCAGGTAAAATTATTATTAACAGTGTAAATCTAGAAGATGGTGAAGATAAATTTATTGATGTTGCACCGATTATAAAATCTTTCGGTGCTTCTGTGATTGTTGGATGTATTGATGAAGATAAAAATCAAGCACAGGCAATAACTCGAGAAAGAAAGTTAGAAATAGCTAAAAGATCCTTTGAGCTATTAACAAATGATTACAAATTAAATCCTAATGATATTATATTTGACCCTCTTACTTTTCCTATAGGTACAGGAGATATTAATTACTTGGATTCTGCTTATGAAACTATAGAAGGTATTAAGTTAATAAAAAAAGAATTACCAATGGCGAAAATTATATTAGGTATTTCAAATGTCTCTTTTGGGTTACCACTAAATGGAAGAGAAGTTTTAAATTCTGTTATGTTAAATCATTGTTTAAATGCTGGATTAGATTATGCAATAGTTAATACACAAAATTTAAAAAGATTTAATTCTTTATCAAAAGAAGAAATAAATCTATCTAATGAACTGATTTTTAACAATACACAAAAAGCATTGGATAAATTTGTTGAGTATTTTAGATCTACTCCAGTAAATAAAACAGTAAAAGAAAATATCCCTTGGGATAAATTTCTTAAAGAATCTGTGATCAATGGATCCAAAAACAAATTAGAACCAAATTTAGATAAAGGATTAAAGAAATATTCACCTTTAGATATTATTAACGGTCCTTTAATGAATGGAATGGATGTTGTTTCAGATTTGTTTGGTAAAAATGAATTAATTGTAGCTGAAGTTTTACAATCTGCTGAAGTTATGAAATCAGCTGTATCATATTTAGAGCAATTTATGGAAAAAGCTGATATTACCTCTAAAGGGACTATAATGCTAGCAACTGTTAAAGGCGATGTTCATGATATAGGTAAAAATTTAGTGGATATCATTCTTACAAATAATGGTTATAAGGTCATTAATTTAGGGATAAAAGTTACTTCTCAAGAATTAATTGATGCTTACAATCAATACAACCCAGATTATATAGGTTTATCAGGATTATTAGTTAAATCAGCTCAGATGATGGTTGATACTGTATCAGATCTAACTAATGAACAAATTGATATACCAATCTTAGTTGGAGGTGCAGCATTAACAGAAAAATTTACATATCTTAATATATTTCCTAATTACAATAATTTAGTTATTTATGCTAAAGATGCTATGTCAGGACTAGATATTGTAAATGATTTAAATAATTCTAAAAGTAAAGATAAATTATTAATTGATGTTGATAAAAAAATTAAACATTTTAAATCTAATATGATTCCTCGTACATCTAAAGTAATTACAAATAAACCTAATTTAGTAAAAAAATCCATAAAACAATTAAATACTGTTCCTCAACCCCCAGATTTAAAAATACATAATATTATTTTACCTATAGAGAATGTTTGGGATTTGGTTAATCCCACAATGCTATATAACAGACATTTAGGATATAGGGGAAATTTTATTAATGACCTGAAAACAAATGTTAAAAAAGCTGTTGAATTATTAGAAAGTGTAAATAAAGTTAAAACAATATTAAAAGATAACCAAGATATACAGGCTAAAGTTGTATATAAATTTTTTAAAGCAAAATCTGATAACAATGACTTACTTATATATGACTCTAACTCTAATACAGAAATTTCAAGATTTACATTTGGAAGGCAAACAGAAAAAGATATGCTTAGTTTAAGCGATTATGTTTATCCTGTTTCATCTGTTAATGATGACTATATTTGCATGTTTGTATCTACATATGGACCTCATATACGTGAATTGGCAGATATTTATCAACAAAAAGGAGAATTTCTCATATCGCATATAATACAATCTTTAGCATTAGAAACTGCAGAAGCATCTGCAGAATATATACATCAAAAAATAAGAGAAATGTGGGGAATAAAAGATTCTCCTGATATAACAAACCAAGACATATTTAAAGCAAAGTATATTGGAAAGAGATATTCATTTGGTTATCCTGCATGCCCCAGATTAGAAGATCAAAAGATATTATGGGATCTTTTAAATCCAACTGATAATATTAATGTAGAACTTACTGAAGAATATATGATGGATCCTGAAGGCTCAGTAAGCGCGATTGTTTTCCATCATCCAGATGCTAAATATTTCAATCTGGATAATGATGCTATTGAAAAATTAAATATTGAAGTAAGTAATTAATATGAATTTAAATTTAAATAATGTTGAATCACCTCCAATAGATTATTTTAATCATCTTTTAGATAGCGTTAAATCTAATAATAAAAAAATATCTTTTGGCCATGGTATTCCAAGATATACACCTAATAAGTATGCAAATATTAATTCAGATTTGTTTGAGAACTCTAATTCATTTAAATATACAGATATTAGAGGTGATAAGAAATTAAGGAATTATTTGGCTGAATATCTTTCAACAAAATTAAGTTTTAATGTAAACCCTGATGAAAATTTGATTATTACACCTGGAGCTAATAGTGCTATCTTTAAATCATTATTTTTATTGCTTAATAAAAACGATGAAGTTTTAGTAATAAGCCCTGTATATTTTAATTATATTATGGCAATAGAAATGATAGGTGCAAAGCCTATTGAAATTAATTCTCATTCTGAATCAGGGTTTCAGTTAAATATAAGAAATATTGCAAATTCTATTACAAATAAAACTAAAGCTATTATAATTAATTCTCCGAATAATCCCACTGGAGCTGTGTATAAAAACGATGATCTTGAAGAATTATTTCAACTCTGTGAATCAAAAGATATAAAAGTCATATTTGACATTACATATTTTGAATATATACATTCTAATAATGAATCGAACTATCTTTCACTATTAAAAAGCTTTGATAATGTAATCATAACTGGTAGTTTTTCTAAAACTTTTGGAATTACAGGTTTAAGAATAGGTTATATTTCAACAAAATCCAATTACATAGATAATTTGTGTAAAATTCAAGATACTATATCTATCTGTGCTTCTTCATTGTCTCAACAAATTCTTATTAATTTGATTAAATATGAACAATTAGCAATAGAAACAAATTTGAACTCTGTTAAATTATCTAAAGAAATTTTAATATCAAATTTAATTAATATTCCTGAGTTAAGCTGGATACAAACTGACGGAGCTTTTTATGCATTTGTAAAATTAAACAATAATATGGATTCTTGGAATTTTACTGAAAAGTTAATTAATTCCAAATCTGTTTTAGTTTTACCTGGCTCTATATTTGGTTCACAATGGAAATCATATATGCGTTTAGCGTATGGAGCTCTTTGTAGTGATGATGTGAATGAAGGAATGAAGAGAATAAAATCATTTATAGAAGAAATTACTTAATATTTCCTTAATTATTTTTTAATATAATTAATTCATGACAAAAAATATACTTATAATCGAAGATGATAAAAGTGTAGCCCAATTAGTTTCTACATATTTCTTAAATGAAAAATGGAATGTAAATGTAGTCCATAATGGTGAAGACGCATTAGAAAATGCCTACGAAAATTCATATGACTTAATAGTGTTAGATTTAATGTTACCTAAATTATCTGGTTTGGAATTTATTAAAGAATATAGATTAGAATTTAATACCCCAGTAATTATGCTTACTGCACGAATAACAGAATCTGATATTGTGAAAGGATTAGATCTCGGGGCAGATGACTATGTTACTAAACCATTTAGCCCTAGGGAATTAGTATCAAGGGTTAAAGCAGTTTTCAGAAGGTTAGATAAACAAAATTTATTTGCTGAAAGAAAGTATATTCAAATTAATAACTTGAATATTGATATAGATCTGCAATTAGCAAAAATTAATGATAAAAAAGTGGATCTTACACCAAAGGAATTTGAAATTCTTAAAAATCTTTGTTCATATCCAGGTAAAATTTATTCTAGGCAAGAAATTATTGATACTTGTTTTGGAATGGATTTTGATGGTTTTGATAGAACTATAGATACACATATAGCAAATTTACGTAAAAAACTTAGAATTGAAGACAATTATAACGAGTATATTGAATCAGTATACGGATTAGGATACAGACTGATTGATGAAGAATAATATCTTAAAATTATTTAATAGTTTGGTTTTTAAAATTACAGTATCTTTTTCAGTTGTTTTAGTGGGAACTTTATTATCTTTGGGCGTTTATTTACAACATGTTGCTAAAATTGAATCTGATAATATTCAGAATGAATACAATCAATTAAAAGTTGAAAGAATTCAAAGATTAATAGATTCAATAACTACTAATCAGCCAGTGAATTTAAGAGATGTACAACGAAGATTAATGGATTATTCTAAAATATCTGGTGCCAATATTAAATTGTATGATGAAAATAATATTGAAGTCTTTGACACATCTAAAGGGCTTAATATCAACAATAATAAACGTAATCCTGTATTTAAAGTTATACCAACATCTTTAGGTGGTATGGTTGTGGAAGTTAATCAACCTAATTTAGTATCGATACAGGCAATTTCAGCTTCTGATACGCAAGAGGATCAATTGATTCAAACTGATCCTCCTATATCAAATATTGTTAATCAAATAGTTAAATCTATTGCAATTATTGGAATACTTTCAATAATGACTTCTATACTTATTATATGGATAATCTCAAGGCGAACATTAAATCCAATTACTAATATTGTTAATACATCTAAGTATTTAAGCAAGGGTGATTTTACAAAAAGAGTTGATCAGTCAGGCTCAGGGGAATTGAGTGAAATTGTAACAGCTTTTAATTATATGGCGTCTGAATTACAAAAATTAGATGAACAACGTAAAATTATGATAGCTGATATTGCTCATGAATTAAGAACTCCAATGACTAATTTAAAAGGGTATATAGAAGGATGGTCAGACGGAATAATAAAACCTGACAATGAAACGTTACAAATACTTGATTACCAAGTTAACACATTGTCAAAAATTATTGACGATTTAAGCACTTTATCTTTGGCAGAATCCGGAATGCTTAATCTAAATATTTCAGAATTTGATCTTAATAATAAAATTTTTGAAATAATAAATAATTTCAAATTAAGATCTAAAAGTAAAAATATTAATATTACTAATAATATTCCTTCTGATATTACTATAAATTATGATGCTCAAAGATTCACTCAAATAATTACTAATATTTTAAATAACTCCATTTTAGCAACTGATGATGGGGGTGAAATTTCGTTTAGTACATCAATAAGAAAAAAACAATTAATTTTAGAAATCTCAGATAATGGAATTGGTATACCTGAAAAGGAATTACCATATATTTTTGATAGATTTTATAGAGCTGACAAATCAAGAAACAGACAATCTGGTGGAAGTGGCTTAGGTTTATCTATTGTAAAATTTTTAATAGAATCTCATAATGGTACTATTGAAATTAATAGTGAATTAACTAAAGGAACTCAAGTGTTAATATTTATAAATAAATATAATACTAGCTTATGATTATAGGGACTTTAATTCTTAACCCCACCAAGGACAGTATAATTTCTCTTGCAAAAGGTAAATTTGATTTTTTACTTTTAGACTTTCAGCATTCAGCATTTACCTGGGAAACTGCTGATTTTGTTATTGAAACAATATATAAATATACAAATAAAAAAATTTGGATAAGAGTTGCAAGTAATAACTTTTCAGATATTAACAGGGCATATGATATTGGAGCTGATTCAGTTGTAGTTCCTTTGATCGATACAATAAATGATTTGAAAAATTGTATTGATGCAGCTAGATATAAGCCTATTGGTAATAGAAGTTGGGGCCCTGTGAGACTACGTGATAATTATAATTCATATGAAGATTATTTTAAAAATGCGTCTTCGAAACAACTTTTATTTCCTCAAATTGAATCGTTAAATGGCTTAAATAATTTGCCAGATATGTGTACATATGAAGGATGGGATGGGGTAATGATTGGACCTTCAGATCTGGCTATTTCAATGGGAGAAATACCAAATTTCCCACCAAAATCAAAATTGGTAAAAGATAAAATGGAAGAAATTATCAGTATTTGTAAAAATAATAATAAAATACCTGGTTTATTTGCAGGTTCTTTGGATGTAGCTAAAGAATTTGTTTCTAAGGGCGCAGAATGCTTTACTTACGGATCTGATTTGGAATTTTTAGACGAAGGAACTAAAATATCTTTCGAAAAATTATATAACTCTATGAAGTAAATTGTCGTTACCATTTTTTAAATGTTCAATGTTTTCTATTAATATTTCAGGTATAACTGTTTCATAATTTGGAGTTTCCCCTGCAGTGTGGGGAGTAATAATTACATTTTCAAAATTCCATAAAGGATTGTTTTTATCTAGAGGTTCTGTAGATAAATGATCTAAAGCTGCACCTTTTATTTTATTATTCTTTAAGGCTTCAATTAAATCATTTTCATTTACACATCCACCTCTAGCAACATTTACTAGGTATGATGTTTCTTTCATATTGTTAAAAACATTTTTGTCTATAATTTGATTAGTTTCTTCATTTAAAGAACTGCTTATAACCAAAAAGTCCGCTTCTTTTACAGCTTCATTAAGTTTACTAGTATGTAAAAGTTTATCGGTATAGTTTGATTTTATATTAGTATTTCTTTTAATTCCTATAACATTCATGTCAAAGCTTTTGCAAAATTTAGCTATGGTATTACCAATATCTCCAAGGCCAAAAATAACTACAGTTTTACCATTAATTTCAGATTGCCTTTCTAAAGGATCAGAAATAAATGGAGCCCAATATTTCTTTAATTGGTTATCTCTTGCAATATGTAAAAAACGCGAAAGAGCCAATATAAGACTGATAGTATGTTCAGCAACAACTATTCTATTTAAACCCACAGCATTACAGAGTTTAATGTTGTTATTTTTCAATTGATTTAAATCATATCCATCATAACCAACACCAGTAAGTTGAATATATTTTAAATTTTTTGCATGTTTTATCAGTTCATTTTGCCATAAGCCAGATATAACAAGTACGTTTGCTTTAGCTATGTTAGCCATAAGATCATCGTAGTTATAGACCTGGTATGATTTTTGAGGTGGGTTAAGTTTTTTAAATCCAATATCTAATTGATAATTGGCGTGTGCAAATAGTACAAATATATCATCATCTGATTTAAATTTGGTCATATTTATTACTCCGTTTGATGTTTTTTAAATGTTTATAGATTGGAAGGTCTATTATATTGTTTTTATATTTAAAAGTCCCAATTCCTTCTGAGGATAATTTTTCAAATTTATTTATAATATAAGCAATTTCTTCTTTATTATATTCAGATGCATTAAATATATCATTGATAATATCTAATTGAGTTGGATGTACTGCAAATTTCCCCTTAAAACCCATAGATTTGGAAATAATACATTTGTCTTTAAATTGATTAATATTACTTATATCTAACTCCGGGGTATCAATAGGGTGACATGATAATGATAATGCTTCATATACGAAACCTAATTTAATATAATCAATTAATTTGTCAGCTTCCTCACTATCAATACTCAAACTTAATCCTAGATCATATTTCCCGAATGCTATTTTGTGAATGTTATTCTCTTGTATAATCGATTTTAGATTATTAATTCCTTCTATACTTTCAATTAAAGGGATTATAGTTAATTTTTTAAGTTTGTTTTTATCTATATATTTTATTATGTTTTTAACTGATTGAGTATTTATTACGCCAGGAATAATCAGTCCATGTAAATCAAGCTCGGTAATTTTTTTTAATTGTAATTCAATATCTAAGTAGGAAGTATCAATTCGTGGAATTATTACTTTATCGTTAGAAGAATTTGATTTTAATAAATTTAAAATATTGTCTAAACCATTAAGTTTTTCATTATCAGGTACAGAATCTTCAAGATCGGGGACTATAACGGTAGCATTACTATTAATAGCATTATCTATGTATTTTTGTATGTTAGAAGGACAAAATAAATATGAACTCATGATATTATAAAATTTCTGTTTAGTTTAGGTATTATGAATAATAGTGAAATTATAAATCTAGATTCAATAATAAAATTACATGCTAAAAAAAATCCATCTAAAACAGCATTAATTTTTGTGGATATAGATAAAAATATTGAAGAAACAGTTACATATCAACAATTAGATATTTTTATATCTCAAACTTGTAATTATTTAAAAGAGAAGAATTACAAGAAAAATGACAAATTATTAATCCATATTCCAAATTCTATTCCCTTTGTAATATTATTGTTAGCTTGTTTTAGAATGGGAATTGTAGCTGTTACAACTAATCCTAATTTAACCACAAGAGAGTTAAAATATCAGTTTAAACAATCTGGTTCAAAAGAAATTATTTCTATTAAATCTAATCTAAGCATAAATTCATTTTCATCAGCGGTCATCTTTACTGAAAATACGCTTATTAAATTCATGAATTTAATAAGTAAATTTAATAATGAATTTAAATCTGAAGAAATAAATTCATCTGATGAAGCAACAGTACTATTCACATCAGGGACAACAAACTTACCTAAAGGAGTGATTTCTACTCACTCTAATTATATAAATAAAATAAAATGTGTTAGCAAAATATTAAGATTAAATTCGAATGACAGACATTATTTAACTTTACCTTTATTTCACACGAATGGTCAATATTCATTACTTTCCATTCTTTATAGAGGGGGATCTGCGGTAATATGTTCAAGATTTTCTGCAAGTAACTATTTTAAAATTGCAGCTAAATACAAAGTAACTTTAAGCACTTTATTTGCATCAACTATAAGAATGTTATTATTGTCAAATAAGAATAAATACGATCAAAATAATAATATTAGACTTATTATGTTTGCTCAGTCAGTATCAAAAAAAGAATTAAAGCAATGGCAAAATAGATTTCAAATCAATTTAATTCAAATTTATGGTATGAGTGAAACCACAGGAATGATTTCTGCTAATCCTATTACTAATCCGAGGAATATGAGTATGGGAAAAATTCTTGATATCTACAAATATAGAATATTGAATGAACATGGAAAGAATTCAAATTCATTTGAAGCAGGAGAACTTGTATTACTTGGAGTGCAGAATGAAACTTTAATGAAAGGATATATAAATGAAGATGAAGCAACATTAAAAACTATAGTTAATAACGAGCTATACACTGGTGATATTGTTTATAAAGATAATGAAGATTTTATTTATTTTGTTGACAGAAAAAATGATGTAATTAAAAGGAGTGGTGAAAATATTTCAACTATTGAAATTGAACATGTTATTTTAAATCATCCCAAAGTAAAAGAAGTAAGTGTTGTTGGATATCCTGACAAGATTATGGATTATAAAATATTTGCTTTTATAATTCCAAAAGATAAAGAAATTAGTACTAAAGAAATTCAAGAATTTTGTAAAATAAATTTAACTTCTTATAAAGTGCCAGAAAAAATAATATTTGTTGACAAATTTCCTTTAACTCCAGTAGGGAAGATTCAAAAATATAAATTGAAGGAGAAATATAAATAATGTTTTATGAAGTAACAGATAAAAACGATTGGTTAATTCATTTTAAAAGTTTAATTGTTCCAAGACCCATAGGTTGGATAAGTTCAAAAAATAATGATGGAAAGATAAATTTAGCTCCCTATAGCTTTTTTAATGCAATTGCGACAATTCCTCCTATGGTTGTAATAGGGCCTGGTGGATATAGTAAATCAGGCAATAATAAGGACACATTACTAAATATTAAAAATAATCCTGAATTTGTCTGTAATTTTGTTAGCTGGGATGTAAAAGATATTATGAATGAAACATCATATTCTTTTGATAATAATGAGAGTGAAATAGAGAAATTAAGTATTGAAATAGAAGATTCTAATCTGGTATCTATTCCTAGAGTTAAATTATCTCCGGCCCATTTTGAATGTACATTATTTAAAATAATTGACTTGCCTTCTGATTCTAAAGGAAATCCAAATCATTTGATAATTGGGAATATAATAGGCATAAATGTTTCAGATAAAATTATTAAAAATGACAGGGTAGATATTGGTGAATTAAAACCTATATCAAGAATGGGATATGATGAATATGCTTTGATAAATACTATATTCAGCATGAAAAGGCCAAAATAATGGATTATAATTCCAACGAATATCTCAAGAATATGTTTAGCCTTAATAATAAGAATATAATTGTTATAGGTTCAGGAAGTGGGATTGGAAGATCTGCATCATTAGCTATAGCTGCGCATGGTGGTAATTTGATTTGTGCTGATATTAATAATATTGAAAGCACAATAAAAGCTGTAAAAGAAATTAATTCAGAAGTTAACGTTATTCCTTTTGAAATTGATATTACTAATAAATCAGAAATAATAAAACTTATGGATCAATACGATGTTGTTGACGGCGTAGTATGTACACCATCTATAAATGTAAGAAAATTATTGATTGATTACACAGAATCAGAATTTGATAAAGTTATTTCATTAAACCTAAAGGCTACTTTCAATGTTTTACAGACATCAGCAAAAAAAATGAAATTGAATAATAAAGGTAGTATAGTTACATTTTCAAGTATAAGAGGTAGTGTTGTTGAACCAGGACAATCTGTATATGCTGCGAGTAAGGCAGGTACTGAGAAATTAGTTAATACTCTTGCAGCAGAAGTAGCTGAATATAATATAAGAGTTAATACTATTTCTCCTGGCCCAGTCATGACACCATTAACTGAGCAATTACGTAATGACAAACTTTGGAATGAAGCCTACACCACAAAACCTGCATTACAAAGATGGGCTCAGCCCAATGAATTAGCTGGTGGTATTATTTATTTACTTTCTGATGCTTCATCTTATGTTACAGCTACGAATCTTACAATTGATGCAGGATGGATTAATGTTGATGGGCGTTTTAATCCAAATATATAATCTAAACTATGGATAAAATAAAAATAGGATTAATTGTAAACCCGATATCTGGTTTCGGTGGGCCATTAGGTTTAAAAGGCTCAGATTCTGACAATATTTGGGAACATGTTACTGATGTTTATAATTTACCTTCATTGCAAAGAACCTATGACACATTAGATAATATTGACCCCAAAATAGCCGATAAAATAATTTTTTATACAGGCAGTGAATTATTAGGCGAATATTTATTAAAACAATTTGATTTCAAATTCAAAATTGTTTATACGTCTAAAACTCAGAGGACATCTAGAAACGATACTTATGAATTATTAAATCAATTTAAAAATCAAAATGTTGATTTAGTTGTTTTTGCAGGCGGAGATGGCACAAGTTCTGATTTAATCAGAATCATTGATACTGATATTCCGGTAGTTGGAATACCAGTTGGAGTTAAAATGTATTCTTCTATTTTTCCATTAAGTCCTATATATTCTTCAAAAATCATATCTGAATTTTGTTCTTATGAAGATTCGAAATTTATTCTTAGAGAAGTATCTGATTTAGATGATCGTAAAATAATTAAAGGAATAACAACAACTAAATTTATTGGTTATTTAAATACCCCTCTCAATTTAAATGATAATTACCTTCAAGAATCAAAAGGTACTAGCATTTCAGATGAAGGTAATGAGATTGATAATTTAATAGAAGATTTTATTGCTCGTTATACTAATTTTGAATCATATATATTTGGACCTGGCTCAACTACAAATTCAATTTTAAAATCAGTTGATATAGATGGTTCCCTGTTAGGTTTTGATATTATAAATAATAAAAAACTACTATATAAAGATTGCTCTGAGAATGAAATCTATAATTATTTAAATACTAAACAAGGTAAAAATTCAAAATTAGTTTTAACAGTAATTGGAAATCAAGGCTTCTTGTTTGGAAGAGGTAATCAACAAATCAGCCCTAGAATATTAAACAAAATTGATAAAAATAATTTGTTGATTTATGCCACAAAAACAAAATTAGATTCATTAACTAATGAGATTTTAATCGATACAGGCGATTCGATTACAGATAAAAAGTTTACAAGCTATGTAAATATTATTACTGGATATAAATACAGTGAATTGAAAAAATCAAAATCAGTTTATTTATGATTATTTAATATTTCGTTTACTTCATTTACTTCAGTTTTCGTTAATTTCCAAGATGCAGTTCTGGCATTTGCTACTACCTGTTCAGGTTTTGTTGCCCCAGCTATTACAGAAGAAACTAATGGGTTAGCTAACAACCATGCAAAAGCTAAATCTAATAATGATTTATTTCTGGCTTTT
>CEOQ01081364.1_pt1 | contig 13294 bp, 11 predicted proteins | sample 361351 | NCBI WGS metagenome assembly CEOQ01 (sample SAMEA2619907, study PRJEB7988) | marine metagenome | biome: marine biome (ENVO:00000447); feature: deep chlorophyll maximum layer (ENVO:xxxxxxxx); material: "saline water (ENVO:00002010), including plankton (ENVO:xxxxxxxx)" | depth 60 m | reverse complement strand
GCCGTTGCCGCCGTGCCAGTCCTTGACCACCGTGCCCAGGAACTCTTCCAGCTGGGGCATGGTGTTCTTCCGGAGCACGCATACCGGGGTGCCCGAGGACTCGGCTATGCGCACCAGTTGGGAGCCGCGGCGGTAGTGGTTCTTGGTGGTGAGCACCAAGTCGGCCTGACGTAGTTCATTGACGATGTGCACCACGGTGCCAGATTCTGCGGCGGCTGCCTCCAGCTTGTCACGGCCCACACCGAAGAGGAAAACACGGACCTCGGATTCCTTGGCGGCAGCCTCCTGATCCGCGTGGGGCGGGGCGGCCATCATCTCGCCGCGAACGGAGCGAGTCTGCTGGGTGCTCCGGCGGCGCTCACGGGGGCTGTCGGGCTGCCAGGAGCCCGGTTTGGCCTCACTGTGCCTCACCTGCTCTTGGCTGCGCCTGACCTCTCCGTCTTCACCCAGCCAACGTACTTCGGGGGCGATGGCAAAGCCACGCAGCCACTGGTCCACAACCTCGTCCACATTATCGTGGACGGCCAGGCGGTCCCAGCCCTGAATCTCAACCACCGCGTCGAATGTGGGCGGGCCTTTCCGCTCCAGGACGCTCTTCTGAGTGCCCCGGTAGCGCGCTTCCTGGTCGCCCAGGGTCACGGTCTGGATGCCGCCGACAAGGTCAGAGAGCGTCGGGTTCATGATCAGGTTGTCCAGAGTGTTTCCGTGGGCGGTTGCGATCAGCTGCACGCCCCGCTCGGCGATGGTACGGGCGGCGGCGGCTTCCTGCTCAGTGCCCATCTCGTCGATGATGATGGCCTGGGGCATGTGGTTTTCCACAGCCTCGATCATCACGCCGTGCTGCTGGGAGGGGGTCCGCACCTGCATGCGGCGGGAGCGTCCGATGGCGGGGTGGGGAACATCACCGTCCCCGGCGATCTCATTGGAAGTATCGACGATGATCACCCGCTTCTTGGCCTCTTGAGAAAGGACACGGGCCATCTCGCGCAGCATGGTGGTCTTACCGACGCCGGGGCGGCCCAGGAGGAGGATGTTCTTCCCGGAGAAGGCAAGGTCTTCGATGATCTTGATGGTCCCAAAGACGGCGCGGCCGACGCGGCAGGTGATTCCAATCACCTCGCCCTTGCGGTTCCTGATGGCCGAGATACGGTGCAGGGTGCGCTCGATACCAGCGCGGTTGTCATCACCGAACTCACCCACCCGCTCAATGACCTTTTCCAGGTCTTCCGAGGTAACGGGGAACTCGGACAGTTCGGCTTCCTCGTCAACAAACCGGGCCTCGGGCAGGCGCCCCAGGTCCAGCACGATTTCCAGCAGGTGTTCCAGGTCGCCGTGGCCTCTCAGGGTCTCTGCGACGCTGTCTGGTAGTACGTTTAGGATCAGGTCCAGTTCTTCCTGGTCCTGGGGCCGCCACCCTTGGGTGCGTTCTTCTTCGCCGTGTTCTTCTTGTTCCTGGCGTTCGTCTTGCACCGTCGCCAATATCACGCCTCCACGTAGGAAAGTTCGCGATTTACCACCGGTACCGTCACCGTCTTTATCAACATAGTATACCGGCCGGCCTCTTTTAGGCCTTGCCGGACCAGCGATTCGACGGCATTTTCCTGATAGCTGGGTACCAGCCATTCTGACGCTTGGGTTGTCTGCGGCATCTCCATCAGCCGGGGCATCACTTCCGGAAAGTCCGGGTGGGCCAGCACCTGCCCGGCAGCCACCGGGCCAAAGGGCTCACGCATATTCCAGCCCACTATTTTTCCGTCGCGGCTGATAACCGCTTCGTCCCGTTTGGCCTGGGGCTGTTCCTGGGCGCTCCACCATTGGTCAAAGGTCACGCCGATACCGTCGCGCACCTTGGGTGGGGTCGCCGCGCAGTAAAGCTGGAACAGGCCGTGAGTATCCGACGGCGTCCGTCTGTCCACCGTGTATCTATTGCCGTTTTCTCCGGGAATGCCCTGGGTGGCTGTCCCCTTCCCAGTCAGGTGGACCTCCTCGTAGTACGGGTAGAAACCGGCACGCCTGGCCAGGTCCACCGTCTCGCCGGAACTCTCCAGGCGAAGGAAAATCTTCTCGGCCCCCTTCGCCCCGGCCGACCGGACGATTTGGTCCAGCAGGTCCAGGATCTCACCGGGATCTTTAACGTGCAGCCGGTCCACCTCCCAGGCCCTGACGCCGTTCCTTACCCGCGCCGACGCCAGACTGGAGAGGTCTATTCCATTCCAATCGCCAACCGTCACCCGCTCGGATTTGTGCATCAGGGACTGCCGCCAGAAGGTGGAGTTGCGCAGGGGGCGGCAGCGCACCACCGACTCGGTGGGGGCGGCCAGGTTCTCCATTCCTGGGGCGTTGACCAGCACACACCGCAGGGCGTCGCTGAGCCGAAAGGCCGTGATCATCTGGGTTCGTTCCTGGAATGGGCCTGATTTTTTCCGTCGGCGGCCATTTCCAAGAAATAGCTGTGGAAGCGGTAGTCCTTGGTCAACTCAGGGTGGAATGCCGTTGCCATCAGGTTCCCCTGACGGACCGCCACGGGGCGCTCGGCGTCAAGCTGGGAGAGTACTTCCACTTCGTCGCCAACCCGGATGATCACCGGCGCGCGGATGAAGATGGCATGAAATGGGTCCGACCCAAAGGCCGACACGTCCAGGGACTGCTCAAAGCTGTCCACCTGGCGTCCGAAGGCGTTGCGCTGGACACCGATATCCATGATTCCCAAGGGGACTGGGTCCTGCTCGGTGATCTCGCTGGAGAGCATGATCATACCGGCACAGGTACCCCAGATGGCGCGGCCCTCCTGGGCCATTTGCGCCAGGGGTTCTCTCAGCTCGTAGAGGGTCATTAAGCGGCTGAGGGTCGTGCTTTCGCCGCCCGGGATGATTATCCCATCCAAGGAATCAAGGTGTTCGGGCAGCCTGACCTCCCGGGCCTTGACGCCCAGTTTGTCCAGGACCGCTATATGTTCGGCGAAATCGCCTTGTACCGCTAAGACGCCTACTTCCAACTCTGCCTGCTGATTCACTCTCTCAGGATTCGTATGCCGGCCTTGTCACCGCAGCCGGCTCCCCTCAGCCGGACCGAGACCTAGAGGCTCCTGGGCGCCAGAAGTTCGTCTTCGGGTATGGACTTGGCGCTGATGCCCACCATCGGCTCGCCCAGGTCCTTGGATACCTCGGCTAAGATCTTCGAGTCGTTGTAGTGGGTGACCGCCTGGACGATGGCGTGGGCCCGGATGGCCGGGTCGCCGGACTTGAAGATACCGGAACCGACGAAGACGCCGTCGGCGCCCAGCTGCATCATAAGTGCCGCGTCCGCGGGAGTGGCCACACCGCCGGCGGCGAAGTTCACCACGGGCATTCGGCCTTCCTCTTTGGTCTGTTTCAGGAGGTCCAAGCTAACCCGAAGGTCCCTGGCTTCAACAACCAGTTCATCGTCGGGCATGGTCTGGAGCTTGCGAATCTCATCCTGGACGGTGCGCATGTGGCGCACCGCTTCGACCACGTCGCCGGTGCCGGCTTCGCCCTTGGTGCGAATCATGGCCGCGCCCTCGGAGATCCGGCGCAGGGCCTCGCCCAGGTCGCGGCAGCCGCAGACGAAGGGGACTTTGAAGTCGTGCTTCCAGACGTGGTGGGTCTCATCGGCGGGGGTCAGAACTTCGGACTCGTCGATGTAGTCGATGCCCAGGGATTCCAGTATCTGGGCTTCCACAAAGTGTCCGATGCGGACCTTGGCCATCACCGGGATGCTGACCGCGTCCATGATGGCGCAGATGATGGATGGGTCGGTCATGCGGGCCACGCCGCCGTCGGCCCGGATGTCCGCAGGCACACGCTCCAGGGCCATCACGGCCACCGCGCCGGCTTCCGCCGCAATCTTGGCTTGCTCGGGTGTCACCACATCCATGATGACGCCGCCCTTGAGCATCTGAGCGTGACCGGCCTTAACCGTAAACGTGCCTGTTAGTGCCTCTACCATCGTTGCCATCCTCCGGGTGTTTGCGTATTGGTTGGTGGCAATGGGCGAATTTCGAGAGAAAATCAGCCTCAATCGCGACTGTATTATACGCTCCTGGCATCTTGATTATCAATCGGACTCAAATACGCCGCACCACGCTGCCGCCAGGTGTGATAATTGAGGCAGGTTACGGGCATCTGAAAGCCCCTCCGGACCGGCCGCCCGGGGAGGCCGCCGTGCCTCACCGGCTGATTTCGTCTTGACAGCCAACGGGCGTAGATTTGATAATATGACCTACTGCCGAGGTAGCTCAGGTGGTAGAGCACGGCACTGAAAATGCCGGTGTCGACAGTTCGAGTCTGTCCCTCGGCACCATCAACAATCTTGGCGCCGGTCCCGATCCGGCACAACAGCGAGCGGAAGTGGCTCAGTGGTAGAGCACCTCCTTGCCAAGGAGGGGGTCGCGAGTTCAAATCTCGTCTTCCGCTCCATTTTTTTGCCTTTGGAATCTCCTTCGGGGAGAAACGATAGCTTTCTTCGCCGCGGCCCACCGGCATATAGACAACACGACCGAGGCCCCTAAGCGGGGCCTTTTTTGTTGCCCTACAGCAAGGACAACGCCGCGATTCCGCCCACGATCATGGCCAGTGCGGCTAGCTTGAGGGAGATGGTCTCCCGTTCCAAGGGTTCGTTCAGAAGCCTTATGCGCTGGGTGCTGAACAGGCTGCTGACCATGAAAACAAAGAAGGGTCTGGTGGCCGCCAGGGCGGCAACCAGGGAGATGGCTCCCAAGCTGGTGGCCCAGTTAAGCGAGATCGAGGCTATCGGCGCCATTATGAAGTCCCCCGCCACGATCAGGCCCACGGTGCGCCAGCTCCGCAACACGGGAATCATCTGGATGAACCCCTGGGGCTTGGCCAGCGCCGCGAAGGCCACCGCCATGGAGCCCGTCCTGATGGAATAGGTCATCCACACCGTTAGCCCGTCGTCCAACGCCGACTTGGCGAAGACGTGGGAGCAGGCGGTTATCAGGCTGGCGGCAATCAGGATGGGGAAGGCCTGAGAGAACCGGGAAGATGCCCCCTCCGGCCTACGCCGGTAGGAGACCAAAAAGGCCCCAGCCACTATCACGATGATGGCGGTCCACTGTCCCGGTACCAGTTCCTCACCCAACCAGATGACGGCTATGATGGCCACAAACACCGGGAAAACGTGGAAGATGGCCGTGGCGCGGGACGCCTCCTCCAGCTTGAACCCCCAGAAGACCATGGCCAGCCCCACGCCCCAAGAGCCGCCGGACGTCGCCGCCATGACCAGGCTGTAGTCCGTGACGCCCTCGGGGACTCCCCCGGTGGATAGGAACACTATGGACGCCGGAATGGCCAGCGATATGGCTATGGAGGCGTAATAGACGCCCAGGTTGGGCAGGTGATGGTCGATGACCCTTTTTTCCACGGCGTTGACCAGGCCGAAGAGGGCGGAGCTGAAGAGGGCCAGCAGTATCCAGTCCAAAGGGCAGGTCGTCCTTCACCGAAATTACCGGTCACAGGCGGGGGATGGCGCCTGGATTCTATGGACGCCGGCCAACGGCGTCAACTTGTCCTCAATGTACCAGTCCCAACGGCGTACACGCCCGCTCATCCGGGGGAATATTGACGCTGTACCGGCGCGCGGATAGCCGCTATAATCCTGCCAGCCTTGACTGGGACAGGCGTGGAGAACACATTTCTCGGTGTTTGCTGCCTGTGGTCAGCGGCTTCAACAGTATGGAATCTGGAGGCTACCCATGCCGCAGCGCACTATCTGGATGCACGGCACCAATATGCAGGTGGAATACCCCGGCCGGCTCACGTCGGTCCGCGCCACCGGTCCGTTCGTCCGCATCGAAGGGGCCAGAGGCCAGAACACCTGGCTACACTTCCCGCTGCCAACTCCCGTCCTCGTTGATGGCGACCGGATGCACATCGAGCGGACCTACGTCAGTTTCCGCACCCGGGACCATGCCAAGGTCCACGAAGTGATCGTCTATGATGGCGAGTCCCGCATCGCAGAGCATATGGACCTGGACCTGCGAGGCGACCACCTGGACGCCAAATTCGATGTCCCCGGCCATCCGGAGATCAACAAGGGCATCAACGTCACCCTGGGCGTCAGCTTCGACGACGAGGCCCCGGACGTCCGTTCCATGCAGATAGAGGTGATTGGCGTCGGCCTGGAGTATTCGGGCGGCGAGTAAACCAACCCCTTCTCAACACAACACCAAACTCAGCCGGAGGAGACACCATGGCGGCGACCCAGATAACTACCTACAAGAACTACATCGGCGGCCAATGGGTGGAGTCGGTGACGGGAAAGACCTATCCGGTGCACAACCCCGCCCGTAATGGCCAAGTGGTGGGCGAGTTCCAGACCTCCGGCGCCGAAGACGCTCTCAAGGCCGTCGCAGCCGCCAAAGAGGGCCTGAAAATCTGGGCTGACACACCCGCACCGGCCCGCGCCGGCATCATCTTCAAGGCCATGGAGATCATGGGACGCCGGGCCCAGGAGATAGCCGAGACCATCACCACCGAAGAGGGGAAACCCATCGGCGACGCCCTGGGTGAGGTCAGACGGGCCATGAACATCATGGAATATGCCGCGGGCGAGGGCCGCCGCATGTTCGGCTACACCACACCCTCCGAACTGCCCAATACCGTGGCCTATACCATCAGACGGCCCATAGGCGTTGTCGGAATCATCACCCCCTGGAACTTTCCCATCGCCATCCCGGCCTGGAAGATGGCCCCGGCTCTGATCTGCGGCAACGCCCTGGTCTTCAAACCTGCTTCGGCCACCCCCCTGAGCGCGGTGAAACTGACCGAGATTTTCGAAGAGGCCGGCCTTCCGCCGGGAGTGCTCAACCTGGTGACCGGCCCAGGTGGGCAGGTTGGCAACGCCCTGGTGGAGAGCCCTGATGTGAAGGGAATCTCATTCACCGGCTCCACCGAAGTCGGCACCGACCTGTACGCCGAAAGCGCCAAGCGGCTGAAGAAGGTCCAGGCGGAGTTGGGCGGCAAGAACGCGGTGATCGTCCTTTCCGATGCCGACATGGACAAGGCCCTGGGCGGCATCGTACAGGGCGCCTTTGGCTCCACCGGTCAGCGCTGCACCGCCACCAGCCGGGTGATCGTGGAAGAGGATGTCTACGACCAGTTCGTCTCTGAGTTGGTCGAACGGACCAGCAAACTGACCATCGGCGACGGCATCGACCCATCCATCGATGTATCGCCGCTGTCCAGCAAGAACCAGAAGGACCAGGTGCTGGAATACATCGGCATCGGCACCGAAGAGGGCGCCAACCTGGCCTTTGGCGGGCGCGCCCTGAGCGGCGGCGATTACGACGAAGGTTACTACGTGGAGCCGACCATCTTCACCGGTGTGTCGCCCGAGATGCGCATCGCCAAGGAAGAGATATTCGGCCCGGTGCTGACGGTCTTCAAAGCTAAGGACCTGCCAGAGGCCATCGACATCTCCAACTCCGTGGAGTTCGGCCTTTCATCCTCGGTCTACACCAAGGACATCACCAAGGCCTATGAGTACATCAACACGGTGGAGACCGGTATGGTCCACGTCAACGCTCCCACCCTGGGCGGCGAGGTACACCTGCCCTTCGGCGGGCTGGGCGCCTCCGGTGTCGGGGCCCGGGAACAGGGCACGTCCGCAGTGGATTTCTTCACCGAGGTCATCACGGTCTACATAGACCATGCCGCCGAAGCCACGGAACGGGCCAAGTTTATCTAGGCAGGGCCCAAATACACCCAACAGCGAAAACGGCGTCCCGCAAATCGGGACGCCGTTATTATTTCAGGACTAACCGCCGGGATCTAAAGCGGTTCGCGGTGGGCAAAGCCCCGGTCCGTTTCGTGCCAGAAGTCGATACGGTCCTCGCCTTTGATCCAGCAGAGGTAGACTTCACGCCCGTCGCGCTGGGAAGGGAAATCCACCAGGCCCCGTTCCACGTTCCGGACGACGATCCCCCGGTCCAGTATCTCCTCGACCCCTTCCTCCACCTGGCGGGCAAGCTCTGAAACACTATTGCGGGCCTGCCGCAGTTCGGAATCGTCCTCCGAGCCGCCGTTCTCCTGCCATTGGCGCTCCAGTTCTCCCAGCCACTGCTGCAGTGTGACGTACTCCTGGCGGAGGCGTCCCAGCCGGTCGAAGGTCTCTTGCAACCAGGGAACGAGACCGTTGGCCTCATCCAGTGTGAATTGGTCGGATTCCATCATTGCCGCTTACTCTAGCCCATTAGGCCCTGGCATAAAAGGGAGAACGCCCCTGTCATATGGTCAGACCACCGGGAGAGACAAAAGGCGTACAATATCTCCTGCCCGGGGCCGCTCCCCAAACCAAATCAACAGTCTCGAAAGCGATAAATTGGACCAGACCAAAACCGACAAGAACCTCTTCCACCCCGGCGACCTTGTCCTGCTCACCGACCGCAAGTCCCGCCGCTACATGGTGACACTGGCGGAAGGCGAGACCTACCACTGCCATCTGGGCCGCCTGGAACACGGCCAGATAATCGGCAACAACGTCGGCGGCTGGTTCCGGACCGACAAAGGACATATTCTGCTTGGCGTCCGCCCCACCCTGGGCGATTTCGTGCGTGAGATGCCCCGGGGACCCCAGATCGTCTACCCCAAAGACCTGGGCAATATCGTCAACTTCGCCGACATTTTCCCCGGCGCCACCGTGATTGAGGGAGGCCTGGGTTCTGGAGCGCTGACCTCCACCCTGCTCCGGGCGGTGGGAAGCACCGGCAAGGTGATCAACTACGAGATTGACGAGTCGGTGCTGCCCAAGGCCATGCGCAACATCGAGAGGGTCACCCCCGACACCTCCAACCTGGAAATCAAAATCCGCAGCATCTACGAGGGTATCGACGAACGGGACGTTGACCGCATCGTCATGGACGTTCCGGAACCGTGGCAGGCGGTCCCCGGCATCGGCGACGCATTGACAATGGGCGGTATCGTCCTCAGCTTCGTGCCCACCATCTTGCAGGTGCAGAAGTTCGTGCTGGCCCTGGAAGAGGACGGCCGATTCCAGATGATCGAGTCCATCGAGACCCTGCTGCGGTCGTGGCACGTCACGGAACGCAGCGTGCGTCCCGACCACCGCATGGTGGCCCACAGCGGCTTCCTGACCACAGCCGTCCGCTGCGAGCCCCGGCCCGACGGGCGCGCCCCCCAAAAGGGTGACGCCTCTGGAGAACAGCAGGACGGGGCGGAATCTGGGGAAGAGAACACCGATTAGGAGCCGCTAATCCGGCTGGCCCTCAGTGCCGCCGGGGTTCTCCGGTCCGGACTCGGGCCAAAAAGCCTCGAATTCCACTTCTCCCCCAAAGGGATTGCCCTGGTCCAACCAAAGGTGCTCGGGTGTCAGTAGTGGGGCGGGCAGGGACTCCACCAGACGTTGGGCTTCTGTGGACTGCTCCAACCCCCATAGGTCAGGCAAGCCCACGTTCTTGCCATGGGCCAATACCTTGAAATCTCCCAGACCGCCGGGCCGCACCAGATCGACCAGGCCAGCCAGGTTGGCCCGCATGTGTCGCGGAGGCAAGTCCTGGCCTCTCGTGTGTCGCTGAAAGTGGCCCAGGCCCATATTTGCCAAGAATTCACTCTGCTTCACCAGCCCCAGGGTGGACAGACCCGCATCTTCTCCCAACCTCATGGCGGAGGTGAAGTCCACCTGGGCGGTGATGTCCTGCTCCCCGATGCGTCTCAAGGGGGCGTCGGTCTGCACGTGCTGGTGGTAGGTGACCAATGTGCCGCGGCGCCGCAGTTCCGGGTTGTAAAGGTCCGGCGCAGTGCGCCCGTAATCCACGGTGAGCGTGAACCCATGCTCCAACGCCCCGGATAGGTCCCCTGCCCACTTCTCCAGACCCAGATTTATCTCTGCAGTCTGCCCCTCTGTGAGAGTGATGCCTAAGACATCCAGTCTTCGCGCCAAGGCAGCGTCAGCCGGCTCGTCCAGCACTTGGGCCAAGTTCCCGTCTTCCAGTGCCACGTGGACTTCTTTGAGGACTCCGGAATCCATAACCACCTGGTGCACGGGAAAGGCGTCCAGGTACTCGTTGGATAGCACACAGCCTTCCAGTCCACGAAATGGAATGGCATCGGCCAGCACGCGATTGGAGTCTTCCAGCCGGGTCACCTGCCGCCGGTCCAAACATACGTAGCGCAGGGTCCGGGCGAAACTGCCTGGAAGATGGCTGGCATAACCGGTTATGTCACGGCTGAGAAGGCCGTTGCCCGCGCCCAATTCGAGGACGGTAAACACAGATGGGCGCTCCATGATCTGCCACATCTGGTAGAGCTGGACGGCCAGGAGCGCCCCAAAGGCGGGATGCACCGCGGGACTGGTGTAGTAGTCCCCCACGGCCCCAACAGGCTCCCGGCCCGCGTAATAGCCGCCCTGGGGCCAGTAAAGGGCAATGGACATGAACTCATCGAAAGTTATCTTGCCCTTTTCCTGGATGCGCCTTTTTACTTCTGTTTCAGCGCTCATGAAAATCCGGTCCCAACACAAAAGGGGCCTTACGGCCCCTTTCGTTGAATCCTTACCTGTCGCGCCCGGTCTAGGAACGCTGCTCGATGGGAGTGTACTCCAGGTCCATCTCTCCGATGTACTCGGTGAGGGGGCGGAGCAGGATGTTGTCCTTGTACTGCTCAACGCACTGGAGCGTCCATCCGGGGATGCGGCCCAGGGCGAAGATGGAGATGAACAGGTCGTCGGGTATGCCCAGCAGGTAGTAGATGGACCCGGCGAAGAAGTCCACGTTCACGCAGATACCCTTGGCGCGGTAGGGCTGCATGGTGTTCTCTTCCAGGTGCTGGAGGATCTGGAACCATTCGGGATGGCCACTCTTTTCGCCCAGTACCTTGGAGCGGTCACGCAGGTGACGGGCCCGGGGGTCTTCAGCCCGGTAGACCCGGTGTCCGAATCCCATGATGCGCTCGCCGTTGTCCAACAGGTTGCTGGCGTATTCGGCGGCGTTCTCCGGGTTGCCGATGTCCAGGGCCATCTTCATGACCTCTTCGGCTGCCCCACCGTGGGCGGGCCCCTTCAGGGTACCCACGCCGGTGGTAACAGCGGAGTGGAGGTCTGAGATTGTGGAGGCGGTCACCCTGGCAGCGAAGGCCGAGGCGTTGGGGCCGTGCTCCGCGTGCAGGATGAAGTCCACGTCCAGCAGGTCGGTGGTCTCCTGGTCGGGGACCTCGTCGAAGAGCATGTACAGGAAGTTGCCGGCGTGGTTGAGGTCGGGGTTGGGGGCCACAGGCTCCAGGCCCTGCCTCAGACGGTGGTGGGCCGCGACGATGGTCGGCCCCATGGCGGTGAGGCGGATGCCCTTGCGGATGGTGGCTTCCACCGAGTTGTCGGTAACTTCGGGGTCGAAGGCGCTGAGGGCTGAGATGCCGGTCCGGAGCGCGTCCATGGGATGACTGGCCTTGACCAAGTCCAAGACTTGGATGACCTCATCAGGGATGATGCGGTTGGCCCGGAGTTGGGCGTCGAAGTCGTCAAGCTCTTTCTGGTTGGGCAGCTTGCCGTAGAGCAACAGATATACGACTTCTTCAAAGGTCGACTCTTCGGCGAGTTCGTGGATGTTGTAGCCACGGTAGAGCAGCTTGCCCACCTCGCCGTCGATGAAACTGGACTCGGTGGTGTCGAAATAGACATCCTTGAGTCCTTTGATAATCTCTGGGGGCATGGTCACCTTCCTTCAGGGTGGCAGCCGGCGGGTTGGTGCCGGGTCCGCCTAAACGGAAATTGGCAGAGTTTTCAGGGGGTAATTCGGTTGAAAACGGGGTCCGGAATTACATAAATCTCTAGCCGTGAATCGTGCCTGATTCTAGCATCGCCCCATAGGGGTGTCAAGCTGAAACAAGCGTGGCAGCAACCCTCGAAACTCACCCTATTCGGTCAGAATATGGACGCCTTATTCCAGTCTGACAGCACCTTGGACGGGAGGCAAGTTCTGGGTACAATAGACGGGCCAGCATCGGGTGCGTACCGGCGGAGTCCACCCTCCGGTCTGCGCCATGTTGCCACCTTACGGAGGGATGGCTGAGTGGACGAAAGCGACGGTCTTGAAAACCGTTGTGGCGGCAACGTCACCGTGGGTTCGAATCCCACTCCCTCCGCCAGTTTCAGGCACGAAAAAGGCCCTCAGACGAAAAACCTGAGGGCCTTCTTTTTTGGCAAATGTGGCCAGCGTGTGGCCAGAGATTTTTGACTGTGTGGCAATTACCACACAATTAAGCTTCTTGAGGCTCCTTCTTAAGGATGTTGTCTATGGTAGTGGCGTGAGCTTCCTTCATGCTTGTCATTACATGCTGGTACAAATCAAATGTGATGACGTAGGTACTGTGTCCAAGTGCCTCTGACACTACTTTGGAGTCGATGCCAGCTAATAGGCCGAGAGTTGCGGAACCGTGTTGTAGGTCATGGTGAGTTGATTAACGGAGAGTCCTAGGTTCTCAATTTACTGACCATTATTCCAGAGAGTGCAGTGTCCTAAAAAGCTTAATATTACCTGACTAGGCAGAAGTGATTGATATTGGTATAGGCTGGCGTCTTTCTAGGGGATTTGATTATTTCAACATCGTTTCGACTTCTTCCAACCACCCCATAACTATCATTCCTGCTTCATCCTCTGATACATAATCGCCATATTCCATGAGGTACTCAACGCTTTCTCGGATCTCTTCGTTTTCAATCTCAGCCAACTTGCCGAACAGCCCCAAAATGTTGGTGGTATTACCTGTAATCCCTATATTTAAGAATTCGTTGAAAACCTCTATTACGAGGTGTGCTTCGCGGACCTTAATCTGAAGAGTTTCTAGCTCTGATTCAATATCTTCAAGCTTGCTTTGAGAAACGGCTAATTCATTAGAGACCTTCTGCGCATTGGACTGAGAATTATTCAAATCTCGCGATACACGGTCAAATTCTGCTTGAGTTACCCCGCTGCACGAGACCAAGCCGAATGACGTACAAATGAGGATCGACAAGACAATTGTCGATTTCAATAGCCTGTTGAAGTACATGCTTTGCTCCACAAGACAATATATTCAGACTAAGAACCCATAGCTACCATACTTCCGGAGGTCGGATGCATGGATTCAAATATTGTCAGTCAAGATAGCACAAACAACAGTTGATAAGTGGTTCTCAATTATCACTAAGGTTCAGAGTAGGGAAGTAACCGAGGTTGAAATCGACGGGCGCACCCAAAAAGTGCGCCCGTCGGTTCATGGGTGCTGGACAGTGGAAACGTGGTGGCAGATGCATTGGCCGTATCGCT
>CEOQ01001114.1_pt1 | contig 13304 bp, 10 predicted proteins | sample 361351 | NCBI WGS metagenome assembly CEOQ01 (sample SAMEA2619907, study PRJEB7988) | marine metagenome | biome: marine biome (ENVO:00000447); feature: deep chlorophyll maximum layer (ENVO:xxxxxxxx); material: "saline water (ENVO:00002010), including plankton (ENVO:xxxxxxxx)" | depth 60 m | reverse complement strand
TATAAATGGATAATCAGATCCAAATAACACTTTATCCTGTAATCTAGTGTTTGCTTCATCGATTAATTGCTTTGGTATATATCGTGGGAGCCAACCCGATAGGTCCAGATAAACGTTTGGTTTATGCAAGGCCACCGCTATTTGTTCTTCGATCCAAGGCCAACCCGGATGGGCCATGATTATGGTTAAATTTGGAAAGTCTGCAGCGACATCGTCCATACCAGGAATAGGGGCACTGTATTTTAGTTTCATACCTCCACCCCCAGCCATGCCAGACCCCGAGGCTGCCATTCCACTATGAAACAATACGGGAATATTCAATTCCATAGCTTTTTCATAGAGGGGATAAAATTTTTCATCATTTGGATAGAACGCTTGTTGTACAGGATGTAGTTTTAGGCCTTTTAATGATAAGTTTTTTACGGCTCTTTCTAGTTCCTCAACTGATTTTTTCTTCTGCCAAGGATCGATAGCTGCAAATCCTATAAACCTACCTGGATAGGATGTTACGATTTCTGAGATATAGTCATTGGAGTCGCCTTTTTCTCCGGTAGAAGTTTCTGAGTTAATTGAAACGAGAACACCCACCATATCCATGCTTTCGTATCTTTTGGCCATGTTTTCTACATTTTCAACCGAATCATCTAGTTTGAAGTAATCTCTAAGAGTTTGTTCCATGTCAGATTTTTCCAGACCAGGTTGTCTGGGAATATGGACATGCATGTCTATTGCTTTCATTAGATGTAATCTCTCCTGAAGGTAAATATATCTACACAATTCAGTATATATATATACAATACCGATTCCAGAAAAAGAATTTACGACTTAAGTGTTGAAAAGGGAGGGATAAGATGTTGGATAACGTGCACTACAAAGGCTTGAACCCAATTTCTTTTTTAGACAGGAGTTCAACTGTTTACCCCGATAAACCGGCAATAACCTATGGTGACCGGATATATACGTATTCCGAATTCGACGATCGAGTTAATAAGCTATCTGGAGCTTTAAAGGAATCTGGGGTTGAAAGGGGGGACAGGGTGGCTTTTTTAGTTCCCAATATACCTCCTATGTTAGAGGGCCATTACGGTCCTCTTAAAATAGGAGCTGTGTTGGTAGCTATTAATATTAGACTTTCCTCAAGGGAAATTTCTTATATCCTCAACCATTCAGGTGCAAAGATACTTGTTTTCGATTCGGAATTTGGCCCCGTTATTGAGGAAATTAAAAGTGAACTTCCTCTCGTAACGAAGTTTGTACAGGTGGTTGACACCGCTCCCAGGTATATGGGTATAGATGGTCCCGAATATGAGGAATTCATTTCTTCATCTCCTGATGGTGAACACAGGCAAGCCTTGGAATCTGAATTGGATGCAATAGCAATTAACTACACCTCCGGAACTACAGGAATGCCAAAAGGCGTTCAATATCATTCAAGAGGGGCCTATCTTGCCGCTCTAGGGGAGGTCCTAGAAAGCGGTATGACTTTTAGGTCTAATTATTTGTGGACCTTACCAATGTTTCACTGTAACGGTTGGTGTTATACGTGGGGGGTAACAGCAGTGGGTGGAAATCATCTGTGTTTGAGAAGGGTTGAACCAGGGGAAGTATATCGACAGATCAGAGAAGAGAATGTATCTCATATGTGTTGTGCCCCAACAGTATTAACGTCAATGTATTCAAGTCCTGAGTCTGAAAATCAAGATTTGTCTTCCGTCACTATTATGACCGCAGGCGCTCCTCCTGCCCCCCAAGTTATAAGAAGTATGGAGGAAATGGGGGCAGAAATACTACATGCTTATGGGTTAACTGAAACATATGGGCCTCACACAATTTGCGCCATACAACCATCATGGGACGACTATAGTGCGGAACAGTTGGCTATAACTAAGGCTCGCCAAGGTGTGCCATATATTATTGCTGATACAGGTTTGAGAGTTGTCGATTCAGAAATGAAGGACGTGAAAAAAGATGGGACTCATTTGGGAGAAGTTGTGATGCGAGGTAATAACGTTATGTCAGGATATTTTTCTGATGAATCTGCAACATCCACCGCTTTTGAGGGGGGATGGTTCCATTCTGGAGATCTTGCTGTCTGGCATTCTGACGGTTATATCGAACTCCAGGACAGGGCCAAAGACGTGATTATTTCTGGGGGAGAAAATATTTCCAGCCAGGAAGTAGAAAAGGTAATTATGGAACACCAAGGTGTTTTGGAAGTTAGCGTAGTAGGTGTTCCAGATGAACGGTGGGGAGAAGTGCCAAAAGCTTTCGTTATGCCGCGTGATGGTGTTGAGGTTTCCGAAAGCGAGTTGATTCAATTCACCAGGGATCGTATTGCGCACTTTAAAGCTCCAAAGTACGTCGAGTTCGGGGAATTACCCAAGACAGCTACGGGTAAGATACAAAAATACGTATTAAGGGAAAAAGAATGGGAAGGAAAAGAGAAAAGGATACAGGGTTCAACCCTGATATGAACTTAAGTATTATGAGATGGTTTACGACGCTTTAAATTAATAATTTTTTAAACAAGGAGAAACTTTGAAAGTAGCGTACATACTTAACACGCCCAATGCGGCAAATTATAAAGTTGGGACAATGATACTTCCACAATTGGAAGAAGATAGGCATGGTGTAGATGTCCTGGGGATTTTCTTTTTCGATGATAACGCTTTTATGTTAAGAAAAGGGGACCCGAAGGGAGAAAGGCTATCGAAAGTAGCTAAAGAGAAAGGGATGCTACTTATGATCTGCGATCAGTGTGCCATCCAAAGAGGGTTGGCGACTGGGGATGCAGGTGATGCGACACCGAAGGATCTGGTAGATGGAGTTGCGGTGGGTTGCTTTCCTGATCTATATGCAGCTCTTGCTCCGAATCCACCAGATCAAGTTATTTCCTTGTAAAACTAAGCTAAAAGTAAACTTATTTGAGGTACAAAAATTTCTGCCAGCGGGGTGGTCAATTTTATTTATGAACGATTCAGAAATAAAGGAGTGGTAAATATGGCAAATTCTGTCAAGCCATTTCAGATTCATGTTCCTGAAGAAGTACTTAATGACCTGTTTGCCAGAATAAAAAATACTCGCTGGCCAGGGGAAATTACCGATAGTGATTGGGACTATGGTTCCAACTTAAGTTATATAAAAGAATTATGTGATTACTGGGTCGAATCTTTTAGTTGGAGTTATCAAGAGGACCGACTCAATAAGTTCCCGCAGTTCACGACTGACGTATCAGGTCTGAATATTCATTTCATACACAAAAAAGGTGTTGGGCCAGATCCTATACCGCTACTCATAACCCATGGTTGGCCAAGTACATTTGCAGAAATGGTGGATATCATTCCCTTACTAACCGATCCTGGGTCTTATGGGGCTGATCCCTCTGACAATTTTGATGTTATCGTACCGTCTCTTCCGGGCTATGGCTTTTCACAGAAGCCTACTGAGTCTGGGATGGATGTAGGGAAAATAGCACAACTATGGGACGATTTGATGATACAAAACCTGGGATACGATGGGTTTGTTGCTCAGGGGGGAGACTGGGGTGCAGGTATTACAACCGCGCTAGGAGCGAATCATGGTGATCATGTTAGAGCTATTCATTTGACCATGTCGTCTACCGGTATGAATATACCGGAAACAATTGAGTTGTCTGAACAGGAAAAAGAGTTTATCACCCATAGAAACTGGTGGCAGGAAAATGAAGGGTCATATGGTCATCAACATAGAACTAAACCGCAGACTCTTGCTTATGGATTGACGGATTCACCCTCTGGATTAGCCTCATGGATAGTCGAAAAATGGAGGGCGTGGAGTGATTGCAACGGAGACATAGAAAGTAGATTTACCAAGGATCAATTGTTGACTCACATCACAATATACTGGGTCACAAGAACTATCGAATCTTCTATTCGCCTTTATTATGAAACAGCTAAGAGCGGGCCTGTCGTCGATTACGGGGACAAGGTCGATGTGCCAGTTTCGTTTGCTTCTTTTCCAGTTGAGATTTCCTATCCTCCTAGAGAATGGTTGGAACGATTTTTTAACTTGAAACGATTTACAAAAATGCCATCTGGGGGACATTTTGCAGCAACCGAGGAGCCAGAACTATTAGCACAAGATATACGGGAATCGTTTAGGTTTTTGAGGCGGTAAAGTGCTCATACCCAAGGCCCAAAGTTTCTATCAAACACGTCAAGGATTATTTTCTGGATAATGCCTGATTCAACACTAGATCTTATTGTCATTGGCGGCGGGCCTGCAGGTAGTACCGCCGCCTCTATGGCTTCCAGAGCTGGATTGTCCGTAATCTTGCTGGAGAAGGAAATATTTCCTAGGCACCATGTTGGGGAATCTTTATTACCTGCGAGTATGCCAATTTTGGAAGAACTAGGTGTTTCCCAAGAAATTTCTGACGCCGGATTTTTACCTAAATATGGTGCAACAATGGTCTGGGGTAGAACGGATTCCCCCTGGAGCTGGAGATTTAGTGAAACAAATACTAGCTATCCACATGCCTACCAAGTTTCGAGAAGTGAATTTGACGACATACTGATAAAACGTTCAGCCGAGTTGGGAGTGGATGTTAGATTTGGATGTAGAGTAACAAATGTGGTTTTCAATGAAGGTAGTGCAGTAGGTGTCGAATACGATGATCCTGGTCAAGGATCACTATTTCTAAAAAGTAGGTTTATCCTTGATGCGAGTGGTCAGTCCGCTATGATTTCTAGGGCCAAGAATCTTAGACAATGGGACGATGAATTTAAAAATTTGGCAGTCTATGCTTACTTCGAAGGCGCTGAGAGGCTCTCCAAGCCTGATCAAAACAATATATTCGTGGAATCTTATGAAAATGGCTGGATTTGGAACATTCCAATAAGAGGTAATATATCTAGTGTAGGGGTAGTGGTTGATAGAGATCGCAGTTTGGATTCTCTAAAAAAATTATCCGTTCAGGATTTTTTTTATTCTCAAGTCAATATGCCTCCATACACATCAGCAATGTTGAAGAATGCGGTACAAGTGGAGGAACCCGTTTTAATTAGGGACTGGTCATATGTCTCTAAAAATATGGCGGGAAACGGATGGGCAACCGTAGGGGATGCGGCATGCTTTATTGATCCATTGTTTTCTTCTGGGGTTCATATGGCTCTCATGTCCGGAGTGTTGGCGTCGGCGTACGCCGTAACATGTTTAGAATCTCCTGACATGGCAGAACAGACAGCGATAGTCTACGAGGAACTTATTAGAAGGGAATATACCCTTTTTAGAGAGTTGGCTAGTTTGTTTTATAAAACTAATAGATCTGTGGACTCATATTTTTGGGAAGCGAGAAGAATTAGCGGTAATTCTATAGATGAAAATGCAAGAGCATCATTTGTTAAAGCCGTTTCGGGGCAGTCCGTGAGGGGATATGAAAGAGCTGTATTAGAGAGAGGTGATATTCCTCAATCTGTATTAGAGGAATTGGCGTCAACAAGTTCTAAAACTAAACAAAGAGAATCGAGATTGAATGAACTAGGATCCAGGATTGTTGAAAGTGTTCCGGTGCTACATTCAGAAACCAAGATGGAGAAAAAACCAGTCCTCACAGATCGTAGGTTTGAGTGGGGTACCCTACTTTACTCTCCAGATAGAATCGAAGGGACGGCGTGTAGTAGATTTGTTGAAGTATTGATCTCGGATATCGATGGAACTAGTACTTTAGGTGATATATCCAGAAGATTAAATGAAAAATCTCCGGGAGCCTCTTCTGACGATATAAATAGGTATGTTGAACAAACGATTAAAATCCTCTATATGGAGGGTGCAGTCTCAGAGCTCAGATAAGTATTGAGTTTCAAAAATGTCCGATATATTTAAAGGTAATTCGTGAGTTTATAATGGAGACACGAATTACCTTTAAATATTTACACTTTTAATCTGCTGCCGGCACAACTATGTCAGCTGTAGACTCGTTAATCGGTTCACCAGTCCTTGGTGAAACTTCAAATGGGCTCTTTAAACCTAGTTCATCAGCAATTTCTCTTACTGCAGGGATAACTTCCTCACCCATGAGCCTTAGGCTTCTCATTTGATCGTCATGAGTCATTGCACCATCCCCGTCCCAGAAGAATATTGAGCCTGGTCTGAGATACTCCAGTACGTGCCTGATTTTGGGAATCACAGTTTTAGGAGTTCCCGCGATTATGGTGTAATCCTCGACTTGTTCTTCGTACGACCTGGAAAGCTGACCACCCCTGTTTGCTGTGGCAACTTGCTGTGTAGGTAGTACCCTACTTCTGGATGTGAGTCCGGGTAACTTCATCAGTGCAGGGTTAGCAGTTCCTTCATTTCCCGCTAGAAATGGATTACTTGGTCCTTGTACGAATTTTCTGGCAACCTCGTCTGCAAGTTCTTCTGTTTCATCTACGTGGACTTTCCAAAGGTATCCAAAGTTCTGACTACCAGCTTCATAGCCTTCTTCTTTAGCGGTGTCTTTATATATCTGGAATGACTGTCGAGTGGGCTCAAGTTGGGTCGCAAGCATTACATAAGGGATCCTTTGCCGTGCTGCCCACATAACTGAATCTTTGCTGACCACTCCGGGCAACATTATTTGAGGATGTGGCTTTTGATATGGACGTACCCATGGATTCACGTACCTGTACTGGTAGTGTTTTCCTTCCCATCTAAACGGTCCAGGTTCAGTCCAGGCCTTAACGATGAAATCATGTGCTTCTTGGAATCTTTCCCAGTTATATGCAGGGGGAGCATTATGAGCAACGCTCTCTCTGCCTGTTCCCCTGACCCATCCTGAAACAAGCCTGCCTTTAGATATCATGTCTATCATGGCCAACTGCTCGACTAGCCATAGAGGGTCATCCCATATTGGTAGAATATTACCCAATAAGACAATTTTGGCCTTATTGGTTATGCGAGCGAGAATTGAAGCTTCAACATTCATTGCTCCGCCCATGCAAAACGGTGTACTGTGATGCTCATTTAGCATCAGGGCGTCGAATCCCATTTCTTCCGCGTATATTTTCTCGTCAAGGTACCTGTTGTAAAGATTTGACCCGACCACAGGGTCATAGATGTCGTTACTTAGATCAAGGTCTTTTATAGGAAGCCCGGTCGCACCAAAGTAACCAGATTCGGGGTCTTGATAGGGCCTCTCAGTGAAATGTCCAATTAACATTGTTTCTCCCTCTGTCCTACTACTTAAGAAACTTTAATACTCTCGTCGTAAATTCGTCCGGGTCTTCTATTTCTGGCCTGTGGCCTAAACCTTTCATTACATCCAAAACCGAACCAGGTATTGATTCAGAGTAAATTCTGCCTGCATCGATTGGCACTATATTATCTTCAGAGCCCCAAATTATGAAAGTTTGAAGGCTTTTTAATCTGTGTAGAAGATGTTTGAGTGTCTGGTTATGCATATAAGGCTTCCAGCCAAGTTTGCATGATTGCTCTCGGGCGACTTCCCATAGTTCCGCTTTTTCTGGAGATGGTTCGTCAGGGCAAATTGATTGGTATTCCTCAGCTGAGGTCGATCCATTAAAGGCCTCTTTAAGGTAATCGGTCGGAAGATTTAAGAATATGTCGTATATTTCTCCTTCTTCAGGCTTTATACCAGTAGGTGCGACTAGGACCAATTTACGAAATTTATCTGGATCCATTACCGCCATTTCTGCGGCTATCCATCCGCCTAGCGAGAATCCAACCAAGTTGACCTCATTCAAACCCATATCGTCAATTGCTTCCAGATACCAGCCTGCTAGATCTCTAACTTCCATCATCCAGTCAATTCGATCTGAATCGTCGAATCCTGGATGACTAGGTGCATATACCGTATATTCATCGGAAAGAATGTCGTGATATTTCATCCATCCAGGAAATCCAAGTTCACCATGCAAAACTAGAAGCGGTTGACCTTCTCCGGAGCTGCGCATTGTAATAGAGGCTCCGGCAACATCCAGTTTGGTTGTTGTGACTTTTTCTGTCTGTTGACTCACTCCTGACTCCTTAGTATTAGTAGATTCATAAAACTGTTCTAAATACCCTGATTATTCCGCAATCCTAGTACTTCGTTGATTGTTAATCAATATCGGACACTTTAGCTGGGTTTTTTTTCGAGATATTGGTTTTTGGTTTGTTAATAGTTTTGCAACTATTCCGCAAAAGGCTGGATTTCTTCCCAGTCTATAACTCCATCTGTTTTAAATGTGTCTATTTCATCTGATGTGAAACCAAGCTCTGACAAAATTGGGATGGTGTCTTGACCTCTAAGAATACCGGGGCCAGCTTTACTTTTACTCGAGGAGAAATTGAGTATAGGCGAATATCTCCAAAATTCACCAAACCGTTCGTGACTCACTTGGGTTGTGAATTCATTCATTTTTACATGGTCATCAGTACTGAAGAAATTGAACATGTTGCTGTCTTCCACTTTTACACATCCGACTCCTTTATCACAAAGCTTTTTCTCCCAGTTTTCAGCGGTATCTTTTTCAAAGATCATTGAAAGTTGATCGACAAGATCTTCGTCATTATTTGCTCGATTTATGGAGTTGGAAAATGACTCATTTTCTATGAGATCATCTCTATTTAATGATTTGCAGAGTGGAATCCATTCCGATTCCAAGGGACAGGCTAGGAATACCCACCCAGTTTTAGCCGGATATATCCGGTATAAAGCATTGATACCGTATCCATTGGCGTCAGGCAATGCTCTGGGAGGTTTACCTTCGTAATCAAAGAAATCATCGGCGTTAGCGGCTGCGTTTGCACCGATCATGGTCGTCTCTGCGTATTGAGGATTACCTGTTTTTTGCCGGGCATAAAGGGACATGACCACTGCTGCTGAGGCAACCATTGATGTATTGGGATCTGGATTTACGTCCTGTGCTCTTCCTAGCCGGTTAGATATTTTGACCAGCTCATCCATTGAAAGAACTTGATCCTCTGGAGGAATACATTCTTGTCCGGCTTGGGTTATGGCACCACCAGATACGGCACCGCCGATAGGATGCATAGCAGGTCTGTGGCTGTAAGGTCCGGTGGATCCATATCCACCTATGTATAGGTAATTTATATTTGGATTTAACTGTCTAGCCTGTTCGAAACTTATTCCTATTCTTTCTGGTGCTCCGGGTCTCATGTTGTGCATCAGTACGTCTACTTTTGGTATAAGTCTTCGCAGTATTTCTTGGCCTTCTTTGGTTTTTAAATTTATTGATAATCCTTCTGTACCAGCCATAGTCCTGTTGGGTGCTATACCGTTAAACCCTTTACGCATCCAGTCGCCCTCTAGTGTTTCTATACGTATAACTCTTGCCCCCAATTCTGCTATTAATGACCCGGCGAGAGGTCCAGCGATTACTGTGGATAAATCTAAAATTGTTAGTCCTTCCAAAGGGTGGGAGGGTGATTTTTCGCTTCCAAAGGTACGCTTTGTATTATTCGATAAACTCAATTCAGAAATTATTTGAGAACTGTGTTCCCCAAGCAATGGAGCCGGTCCCTGTATCTTGGGGTTGTTGGGGTTCATTGTAAAAACTGGCCCCATTTGTTTCATAGGACCTACTACAGGATCTTCTACGTCTTGAACATGCCCATTATGAACAATCTGTGGATGGGATAAAGCCTCCGTTGCAGTCAAAAACGGTTCTGCGGCCACATTTCCCTCTTCATTTATAAAAAGATCCATCCATTCGTCGAAAGTTTTTTCACTCATTCTTTCAAGAATTAGTCTTCTCAAAGCCTCTCGATCCTCTTCCTCAACCAGGTTGGGGGCGTTTTTGAATCGAGGTTGATCGTATATGTGCCCAAGATCTAGAGCATATATTTCAGCCTCAAAAAGACGTTCCATAAGATTTGCTAACTGTATCCATTTACCATCTTTCGTTCGGGTAGGTAGGTACTGTATCGGAGAGGGTCGTTTTGCAACTGTAGTGGGATCGTGCTCAAATGTTTCAGGAAAATTGATCATCATTTGCCAAAGGACGAATTGAACAAGGTCATAGTAGGTTACCGCTTGTAATAAACTCGTTTCGACTTTTTGGCCTATGCCAGTTCTATCACGAACCATTAATGATGCAACAATTCCTCTTATTGCCGCCATGGCAGCAGCATGGCTAGCCACATTCACAGAGGGAAAATTAGGACCTTCTCTGTCAGTTAATCCAGCAAAAATCATCATGCGTCCGCTCTTTGCTTGGATCAGACCTTCATGATTTTTGTATTTTGAGTATGGTCCTCTTGGACCAAATCCTGTTATGGAGCAGAAAATTAGGTCAGGACGTTCGACTTTTAGCGATTCATATCCCAACCCTAGTGTTTCCATAACACCAGGGTTGAAGCTTTCGACTATGACATCTGCTTTCTTACAAAGTTCTTTGATAGTTACAAGGTCGTTATCATCTCCTGTATCCAGTGTTACGCTTTTCTTACCTCTGTTCCATAGGAATGATGAAGGGAAAGCCCTGTAGTTATCACCTTCTGGTGGTTCCACCTTGATTACGGTGGCTCCAAAATCCGACAGGGTCATTGTTGCTATTGATCCGGCCATACCAGATGAGAAGTCTAATACTGTTATTCCATCAAGAACCTGATCCATTTTCGTTACCCCCTGTTTAGGACTTCAACGAGAGTGTACAACATGATTGTTCATCAGGAAGATTTTCCTACATAGGCCAATAAATCTAAAGGAAAATCTTGGCTAGGAAGGTGACTTATGTTTTCTCCAACCAGCAATTTAAAATGTGAAATAAGGAACACATATCGCAGTAAGCTGAAAACATTAGTATAGTGTTGTCGCTGCTTTTTCAATGTTTCTGCTATAGAAACAATTTTACGATGATAAGAGGTGTTAAATGAGCAAGATGCCCGACGCTCAGATTGCTACAGTTAATGGACTCAAACTTGCTTACTATGAGTGGGGAGATGATCAGTTACCAAGCCTAATCTGTCTCCATAGTCACACAAATTCCGCAGCTTCGTGGCGTGAATTTGCAGAATTTGCCAGCAAAAAATATCACGTTATAGCTATAGATCAAAGAGGTCACGGCAATAGTGAATGGGCCGGAGACGGATATGCCCGTGACAAATTTGTATGTGATTTGACTGAATTTATCGATCAAAAACGGATTGATAAAGTAACTCTAGTAGGATGTTCTATGGGTGGATGGCATTCGATTTTATATGCGGCATCCGGTCAGACGACAGTTGTGGACAGAATTGTGATGGTTGATATTGCGCCTGAGCCTTCTGCTGAAAGGTTGCAACAGCCGATTGCACCATTGCCTCCGCAAGAATTTCAGTCTCTAGCAGAAGGATTTGATTGGCTAAGGACTGGTAACGCTTTGGCGACCGATGAAAGGCTGCTTGAGGAGGCGGAATCCCGCCTAAAGCGAACCACTAATAACAATTGGACTTGGAAGGCAGATATTATTGGATTTGATAACCCTCTACCAGACATGACAGATTCCTCTCTTATAAGTCGCTACTGGGCTGCTTTTGGCTCATTGGAATGCCCCATATTAGAAGTAAGGGGGGTAGAAAGTGGTCTCGTCAGTGATGAAATCATCGAAAGAATGCGTAATACTGGACGGGATTTCAGTTCAGTGGACGTAGAACTTGCATCTCATGTCGTGATGGTTGATCAACCTGAAAAATTTATAGCCTCAGTAAAGGACTTCTTGTTTTTGTGAATCACAATGGCAGAAATCAGAGTATGTTTACATTCCAAGTGTAGGTTAATGTGCAAATGAAAGATTTGGTTTCTAAGTTACGATATTTTGCTATAGCTTTAAGTGTAATTATGGTTATTAGCGCATGCGGTTCAGATGACGAATCCTCTGATCAAGATAACGGTGCGCCGGCAGTCATTGAAACAAGGAACGAAATTTTTACTCCTGTGCCAAAGTTAGGAAATGATGCGGATGCTCAAATTGAAGAAGCTGTAATAAAGGATGAGGAATCAGCTATAAGGCATATGTGGGTTTACCTCACCGAATGTGTAGACCTAGATAAAACCCACATAAAAGTAGATCGGGGAATTGGATCCGAATGGATGATACGACCGACTGAATTGGCTTCTCAGGAATTTGGTACGTGGAGGATTATAAATAGCGGTGAAATTTTACCGCATAACAGCAAAGCTGAGCTTTGGAAAAAGTATTTGGGATCTGATTGTGATACTAATGTTTTAAAGCCAGCGGCTACTGACGTATTGACAGATACTGATGCTTCCATCCTTTTGTGGACACAATTAGCAAAGTGCAATCCGGAATTAATGGTAAACGCTTTTTCTGCTCAGAAAAATCGCAAAACAGGATCATGGGTGATTGTCACTAACACAGATGCTAGAGAAGATTTTGGTGTTTGGAGTGTTGAGAGAAATGCCAACATAACTCCTCTTAATGAAAGATCAAAAGAAGTTTGGGACATGCTCAAATTGATTGAAAAAGATGATTCTGATGATTCACACTCTGAAGCTAAGGCTCAGTGTAGCCCGGTGATTAGAAGCGATGATGACGCCAGGAGAAGACTCTGGACTAATTTGTCACCATGCTTCCCAAGTATGGACATTGAAAAAATCAGAACAAGTTGGGATCCTGCTAATCACGTCTGGGTTTTGGTATCTAGTGAGAGAGCAGCGTCAGCTTCCAGTGATGTGGCTACTTCAGTTTGGCACATATTAAAAAATGGAGATATAAATCCCAAAAACTTGAGTGCAGAAGCTTCTTTGGCAATTACGCAGTCAAAGAATTGTTAACTAAGAAGATACTGTGTTTGTGAACTCAAACAATAATTCTCCTATGGTAATTGATGGGGTAAACTCATTAGAATTGATCGAATTCACAAATAGGTGTAAACACCCTTTCTTTGATTCTCATAGTGAATAAAAATGATGTTAGTGGAATTTATATTGCCCAGAATGGTGGTTAATAGATGCACAAACTAAGAGGACATATATGAAAGGTACTCTCAGTGTTTATAGCATCAATACCCCATTCTATGTGGTAATTGCATTAATGATGCTCATTATGGGGTGCTCGAACGGTTCAACTGTGAATTCTGTAAAAACGTTGGAAGAAAGTACTGATGGGACAACTTCTGTTGTGGTTAATGTAACTGAGACAGCAGAGGCGGTTACTGTAGTGCCTACAACTTCTAGTATCAAAAAAGACAAAGTAGTTGTTTTGCCAACTGCTACTGTGGTTCCCGTAAAAGAAACTACTACGCCCACGAAAGTGGTAGAACCTACTTCTGTGCCACCCACTCAAGTACCCGTATCAGTTTCTTCGACACCAGATTCT
>CEOQ01019028.1_pt1 | contig 13360 bp, 11 predicted proteins | sample 361351 | NCBI WGS metagenome assembly CEOQ01 (sample SAMEA2619907, study PRJEB7988) | marine metagenome | biome: marine biome (ENVO:00000447); feature: deep chlorophyll maximum layer (ENVO:xxxxxxxx); material: "saline water (ENVO:00002010), including plankton (ENVO:xxxxxxxx)" | depth 60 m | reverse complement strand
GTTCTGCTCCACAGAATCGGTATCGATGTAGCATGGTTGAATGAAATGGTGTGTGAAACCATCCTTCAGATCGTCATATATGTCTAGAGGCTGCCCGCAAAAAACTACTTTCAACTCATCGCCAGTCCTCTGTCTGATAGCCACATTTGGGTACAACTGGTCCTTTGGGCTGACGCATATCCAGTCGATTATGGGGTCCACTTCTATGGTGCCATTGGTCTCTATGGAGAGTTTTATGCCGTGCTCCTTGAGGCGATTGCCTATGGTCGAAAGATCCTGCATTGCGGGCTCCCCCCCAGTGAAGATCACCCTGTCGCATTCGTAGGATAGCACCTGCTCGACTATGGAATCCAAGTCCATCTCCTCGTAGACCATGAAGTCGGTGTCACACCACTCGCACCTTAGGTTGCAGTTACCGAACCTCACGAAGACGTGGGGAACGCCGCTGTGAAAACCCTCACCCTGGACTGAATGGAATATCTCTACTATAGGATAGTTTACCATTTCTCTACGCCCCTAAGGTGGACTGCGAATAAGTTGCAGCAACTCCGAACGAGCCTCGGACTTGTCGAAGAAGGCCCCTCTCATCGAACTAGTTGTCATAACCGAATTCTGCTTCTGTACTCCCCTGCACCTCATGCATCCATGCTGAGCTTCGATGATCGCGGCGCAGCCCTTTGGCTCTAGGTGCTCCATCAAGTCGTCCGTTATTCCCTTCGTTATTCTCTCTTGGTTCTGAAGCCTCTTTGCGTGCATGTCGACAAGCCTAGCTAGCTTGCTAATCCCGACTATCCTGTCTACAGGGATGTATGCCACGTGGGCCCTTCCAGAGAAGGGCTGGAGATGGTGCTCGCAGGTGCTGTGGAACTCGATGTCCCTGAGCAGAACGATGCCATCGTACCCCTCTGCGTTGAATGTCGAGTTGAGAATGTCGTCGGCATCCTGAGTATATCCACAAAAAATCTCTTCAAATGAGTTGATTACTCTCTGAGGGGTATTTTCTAGGCCCTCACGTAGGTCTGGTCCGCACTGTTCTATGTAGCGAACTAGAGCACGGACTGCATCAATTGCGTCTTCCCTGCCGGGTTTGCTCATTTCTTCACCTCCCGTGTCTTGAGTCAATTTCGTCTAATTGATCGAGCATCTTCCTACAAGCAGTCCTAATTGCGTCAGCCAAGCTAACGAATTTCTTCGAGTCGCCAACGTGTTCCTTGAGATCGGAAACGATTTCATTTGGCATGTCCAGACTAATCTTGGGCATAACCTAACGAACTTGGGTAGGGATATAATATTACTGGAGTATTACTGGAATATTACTTTCGTATTTTCTCAATCTTTTCATCTAATCCTGGATATTTTTCTTCAAGCGAATTTGCCCTTTGCTTGAGGCTGTTTAGTTGGATGGCTGCTTCTTCTTCAGAAATACCCTGGGATATGAGGCTTAGAAGAAGGGAAAGCCCGCCTTGAATGGTTCCTGCGTCTAGGAATGCGTCATTGGAAATCTGGCCTGTTCCCCTCAGAACCTCAAGAGAGTCTCTGATGAAGTCTCGTTCTAACTCAATTTCTCGGACAGATTCCTCACCTAGATTATCGAATCTGCCCAATGAAGTAATCATGATGATCCGAGATGCAGTTTCTTTTTGATGATTCTCACTTGGCAGATTCTACTAATTCTATGAGTACCCCCCCTGCAGATGAAGGGTGGATGAAGGCTACTCGGACCCCATCTGAACCAACGACGGGTTCCTCTGAAACCATTGTGACCCCAATTCCAATCAATTCTGATATCATCGAATCTAAATCTTCAACATCTATTGCAATCTGTTGAAGACCTGGTCCTCTTTTTTCTATGAAGCGCCCTACGGGGGTATCCTCTGATAGTGGCTCTAAAAGTTCTATTCTAGTGTCGCCCGAGCCATGTAGGTACCTGATTCTCACACCCTGTTCTTCGTTAACCTTGTCCACTGAGTTTGAGAAACCCAATTTTGACCATAGTTCCTCTGATCCATCAAGAGATGAAGTCGCTATTCCTATGTGATTTACAGTACCTCTAGTCATTCAAACACCACTTGGGGCGACCCATGTCCCGAACTCTTCTCTCAAAACACTGTTGACCTCTCCTACGGTTGCCTCTGCTTTAACAGCAGAAATTATCGCCGGCATAACGTTGGAGCCATTTCTGCAATAGCGTCTAAGCTCGGATAATGACTCTTCGACTGGTCCTATATCTCTTTTTGATTTCATATCGATTAACTGCGAGACCTTAGATTTAGCTTCGCTGGAGTCGAGGATGAGCCCTTCGAAATCTGGCTCTTCGTCATCAACATGGGAGTTGACGCCTACGACAAGCTCACTCTTATCCTCTACTCTGCGAATCTGATTCCATGCGCTTTCATGGATTATTCTCTGTTGGTGGCCTGATTTCACGCACTCCATAGCTCCGCCTAACATCTCTATATCATGTATTATAGAGCGTGCTTGATCGATCAAATCATCAGTATGATCTTCTATTGTTGAAGAGCCACCAAGTGGATCAACATGCTCCGTAATTCCCAATTCCTCTGCTATAATCTGCTGGGTTCGCAGTGCTAGTCTTGCTGACTCTTCTGTTGGTAGACCCAAAGCCTCATCGAAGCTATTGGTATGCAGTGATTGTGTTCCTCCAAAGACGGCAGAGAGTGCTTGATATGCTACTCTAATGGCATTATTCATGGGTTGTTGTGCTGTTAGTGTAACTCCCGATGTTTGGGTGTGAAATCTCAACTGTGAAGATTTTGGATCGCTGGGGGAGAACTCATGCTCTACCAATTCATACCACAGTTGCCTTGCTGCCCTGAATTTACTGACCTCTTCTATGAAATTATTATGGCAGGCAAAGAAAAAGGACATTCTGGGTGCGAAATCATCTATTTTCATACCAGCCTCTAACGCCTTTCTAGAATAGAAAATAGCATTTGCTAATGTAAGAGCGATTTCCTGTGAGGCAGTACACCCGGCCTCCCTCATGTGGTAGCCACTAATTGAAATGGTATTCCATCTGGGTGCGTTTGTATTGCACCAAGACATTAGATCTGTAGTCAATCGAATCGATTGTTCGGGGGGGAAGATGTACAAACCTCGAGATATGTATTCTTTCAGAATATCATTCTGTACGGTTCCGGTTAACGAATCTATTGCTATTCCTTTCTCTTCAGCTACCGCCACATACAATGCAAGGAGGGTTGTTGCTGGTGCATTTATGGTCATTGATGTCGATATCGAGGACATATCTATCCCGGAAAATAACTCACGCATGTCATGGATTGAGTCTATTGGCACCCCAACCTTACCGACCTCGCCAGATGCGAGTTCGTCATCAGAATCCAGACCTAGTTGAGTAGGTAGATCAAACGCTATGGAGATGCCGGTCTGGCCACTTTCCAGGAGGGTTTTGAATCGCTTATTCGTATTTGCGGGTGATGAGAAACCGGCATACTGCCTCATTGTCCAGAGCTTGTCTCTGTACATTCCAGTATGGATGCCCCTGCGGTATGGAGGAGAACCCGGAGAATTCGGGGGCGCTCCGTCCATACTGTCTGTCTTTTCTACCACGTTATGCCCAGAGGGTTTAGACCCATGAACCATTCTCAATTCTTATCTTCTAACAGTATATCCTTCAACTATCTTTTCTAGAGACGTCATTTGATCTTCATCGATTATTCCCTCGCTGAGTTTCTCCTCTAAGAATTCCTTGGCCTCCTTGGTAGTTTGCCTTTCACCCCTAGCCCATATCGTAGCGAGGAGGTTTGAACGGTGCTCTTCTGCAATTCCAATATCGGAAAGAAGGCCGCGCATTTCATACTTGTACTCCATGTGTCTACTTCTATCCAATCTCTTAGCCCTGTTTGCTGGTTGATATGATGAAGTCTTGCTCTTGAATTTCTTCTGAGGCTTCTTTGGTAGCTCAACAGTGGACGGGGCCTCTCGCTGGATTTTCTTCTGTGTCTTTGCCTCTTCCACGGCAAGAGATGCTTTCAGCATACTATCCTGAATAATCTGCCTAGCCTTCAAACTCTTTCCATGGCCTTCCTCGACAATGCGTTCTTCAGGCGATTGATCGTTTTTCTTATCGAGGCCTATGTCTTTCCTTGTGCTTTCCCCAAGAATCTGGTCCTGAATGATGTCTTCTTCCTTCACTTCGGGATCTGCTTCTACGGTTTCCACGGGAGCAGGATCTACAACATTTTCCTGCTGAGGAGGCGTGGTTTCCTCAAGTGGAGTTGAGATTTCTTCGGATTGTGAAGTAGGTTCTATCATACGTGGTTCTGGTGGTGAAATTTTCCTTGGCTTAGCACCTGGAACTGATGGCGGGGGAGCTATCTGAGGCCTAGGCCTAGATGGATTGTTTTTACTCGTGGTTGTTTTCCTTGGTTTCTGAGCAGGTTGTGAAACGGACCCGAAAATGTTCTTTGGGGCAGCCTTCTTCTTACGTCTCCTCTGCACTTTCGAATCAATCCTCAAACAACCGGTTGGACGGACTCTCATAAGAGTTCGTTATTTTTATGGCCACACAACGGCTGTGTTATCGGTCCTGAGTGACGGATCGATGGCGCTACTCATAATCGGTGTTTCTATGCCGGATTCGAGCATTCTCCTACCTAGCTCAGCGATCATCGTTCCATTGTCAATACAGAATGGTTTTTCGGGCCAATAGCAGATAGCCCCCCTCTCTTCACACATTATTCTGCTCATTTCTCTGAGCCTTTCATTACACGCAACTCCTCCGCCCAACAATAGTTCTGACTTTCCAGTATGTGCGAGAGCCCTCTCTGCAACTTCAACACATGTGGCAAAAGAGTGCTCCTGAAGAGACCAACAAACTTGTTCCAGTGGCATGCCTTCGGAAACCTTCTGGTTTGCTGCTGTGAGCATGCCTGAGAATGCTAGATCCATCCCGTGCACACCATATGGGAGATATACCTCTTCGAGTGATTGCGGGCCTTTCTGCGAATGCTTCAGAGAAAGCTTCTCGATTTTTGGACCTCCTGGAAAAGGCATACCCTGGGACCTACCAAATTTGTCCAGCATGTTTCCTATTCCGATATCCAATGTCTCACCTAGAACTCTATAGCGGCCATCGGCTCTTGCTATCACCTGAGTATTTCCTCCGCTAACATACAGTAATACTGGGTCGATACAGCCAGTCTGATTCCTTCCAACTTCTATGTGGGCAACGCAATGGTTTACTCCAATCAAAGGGACAGAGAGTCGTGTTGCCAGAGTTCTAGCTACTGAGGCTCCGACACGGAGGCAAGGGCCAAGTCCGGGACCCTGGCTAAATGCTACTGCAACAATTGAGTCCCAAGAAAAATCACTTTCGCTTGAGAACTGGTTGAGTAGCTTTGAGGTTGATTCGGAGTGATGATCAGCAGCCTCTCGTGGATGGATTCCTCCCTCATCTGGTCGGAATAGTGAAGAAAATGAAGGGAAGAGGTCTCCTTGAGTACTTACGCTACCAAAAGAGAAGGTGTGAGCAGTGCTTTCTATACCTAGTATAATGCCACTCATACCCCCTCCCATGGGCGCGAGTTCTTTCAACTATCGGAATCTCCAGCAATCATGAGGACCCTGCTGTACAACTGTGGTGAAGTTGCACATCTATCTACTGGTGATGACGAATTCCCCCTTTCGGGAAATAGAATGTTGGAGAGGGAGGCCCTGATTTCACCTCCGGGAATTGGGATTCTCATAGATTCTGGCAAGATCCTGAAAATCGAGCCAATGCAAGATCTGGTTGCCGAGTATGCTCCATGGTACCCAACCAAGAGTGAGGATGGCGGAACTAGGGTGATTGATGTCGGGGGAATGTCTGTCGTGCCCGGATTCGTAGACAGTCACACACATCTAGTTTGGTCTGGGGATAGATCAAATGAGCTAGCCATGAGGATATCAGGAAAGACGTACAAAGAAATCGCCAAGATTGGAGGCGGGATAATGAAGACTGTGAACAGTACTCGAAGTACTCCCCAGAATCATATTGTCGAAAGTGGTCTCAGAAGGCTCGAGACGGCAATGAAGAACGGGACAACTTCGATTGAAGCTAAGAGTGGTTATGGATTGGATTTAGACTCTGAAGTTAAGCTTCTTGAGTCAATATCTGTGATAGACAGGATGTCCGCTTGCGACGTTCAAGCAACTTGGCTGGGAGCACACGATTTTCCCAAAGAGATGTCTAGGGATGAGTATGTAGAACATCTCATAACCGAACAATTGCCTGTTGTTTCCGAGTTGTCTCTGGCAAAATGGGTAGACGTTTTCTGTGAAGAAGGGTGGTACACTAACGAGCAAACCGAGGAGATAGTGTCTGCATCGAAGTCTTATGGCATGGAATCGAGACTACATGTGGATGAGTTTATTGATAGTGGTGGCTTACAGTTGGCATCTGAACTAGGATCAGTTAGTGCTGATCATGTCGCATGCTCAAATGATGATTCCAGAGTTAGTGCGGCGGAGTCGGGTACAGTTCAGACCTTTCTCCCGGGAACCCCTTATGTTCTTGGGAAGAGCCTCGATCTACCGATAAAAAAATGCATAGAAGAGGATTGGCCGTTCTCTTTTGCAACAGATTTCAATCCTAATTGCCCAATTACTTCGTTACCACTGATTGGAAGTTTAGCAACTCACAGATTAGGCATTGATCCAATAGCTGCACTCGCAGCTGTGACGCGGAACCCAGCTTCGACAATGTTCCAAGAACCTGGAGACACACGGGGGGTAATTGCAGAAGGAGGAATTGCCGACTTGAATATTCTATGGTCTTCATCTGCTGACTCATGGTGCCAAACACCTGGAACATCACCGATTAGAATAACTATCAAAAATGGAGAGATTGTTAATTCCAATAAGGTTTATTGATTCTACTAGAGAAAAAATATATGTTTGATTTAATGTAGCACGTTTTTCAATATTTCTTCGAAATAACTCTTCATCTCCAGAATATTTCGAAAATGCAGAATATTCCGCTGGTTTTCTTACTGATAACCTACGTTATCAGAAATTGAAAATATCTAGAATTGCTAAACATAGCCGCAGTATCTCGATTTCGTAGAAATATGCATAATTTGCGTAAAACCCCCCTCCTGGAAGTGAAATATTGAAGTTGGGTGTGTAGTGCAGAGGTCATGTCTTCGGAATACAATGGGTTCTGTATGAAATGCAAAACTTACGTTCCAATTTTTCTACCTAAGCTGATCGTGATGAGTAATGGAAGGACTCGGGTTGCAGGGGAATGTTCCAGCGATGGATGCGGTGGACGCATCTCCAAGATTGTTTCATAGCCTTCAGAATGATTCTTGAGTGGAAGACAATTCGAAGGAGAGCCGGGCTCGTGGTCTAGGGGTTATGACGTCGCCTTGACATGGCGAAGATCGCAGGTTCAATTCCTGCCGAGCCCACCAATAGAATCTATTCTATCTATTGTATTATTCAAAATCATAGGAAACCCGGAGTCTCCCCTTGCCCTTGTTCTTCTTTCCCAGAAACCTGACGCGTGGGATTTGTGACGTATTTGAAACATGAGTACCTGCACAGGGGCAAAGATCTATCCCTTCTACTTCGACGACACGCAGATGAGTTATTGATGAAGGGATTCTGTGCATAAACTTCGTATGTCTCATTTTTTCATGCCCCAGAATCTTATCACGCTCCCATTCGTGAATGTTCACTGGAATATTTGAGGAGAGTACTGAATTCACATTCTCAATTAGCTGTTCCGGGTTGAATAACTCCTTGTCCTCAAAAAGTAGGTCTACTCTAGATTGATCAGCACCAATCTGGTTTCCAACGGTCTCACACCCCCACAAATCTTCGGCTAACGCAGAGAAGATATGTTGAGCAGTGTGCATCATAGTGTGACCGTTCCTTCTAATCACGTCAATTTCGCATTTTACTTTCTGGCCCTTTGAGAACTTTTGAATCTCTTCCACAGGATGCAGAATCATTTCGCCAGGTAGAACCTCATCTAGTTTGACGGTGGCGCCATCTTCCAATCTAAACAAACCTGTATCTCCTGGTTGCCCGCCTCCCCTTGGATAGCAATGTGTTTCTTCCAAAATGATAGAGTCGCCTTCAGTCGCCAAAACTCTGCTCGTAAATGATGGGGGGTCGGTCCCAGGATGTCGTTGCATGTGCAATTTTTCTTGAATGATATCACCCGAAAATACTAGTTAAACCACCATCGAGAATGGCTGTGGACAGGGCCTCACATTCTGTTGTAAGTGAGCGATCGCCATTTAGCTTGCTCACATGCTTCCGGACCCACTCGGCAACTTTGGCTACTCCTGTCCCTGGTGACTCTGAGACGCCGTCGAGAGCTTCTGTAGAGCAGACTAGCTCATTTGCTAGTACCTGAGATAGAAGGATTGATGATTGGAGCGCCCTATATGCTCCAGTAGCACCCATGGAAACATGGTCTTCCTTGCCCATGCTCACAGGGACGTTGCTTGTTGAAACTGGGTTGGCTAGCAAATGAAGCTCGGCTATTACTGCAGCAGCGACATACTGCACAATCATCAAACCGCTCTCTAACCCCTCGTTTTTTGCTAAGAATGCATGCTGACCACTCCAGTTCGGATCTAGCAACTGGTTAATCCTGCGCTCAGAAATACTTGCTAATTCGTGGCACGCTATTGCAATTGAATCACTGGCTAATGAGAGGTTCTGACCATGAAAATTACCTCCACTGATAATATCTGCACTACCATCATCATCGACAAATACCAATGGGTTATCGGTGGCACTGTTAATCTCAATCTCGAGGATTCTTCGAACTTCCCGTATCATGTCTATTACGGGACCATGAACCTGGGGGGAGCATCGGAAGCAGTAGGCATCCTGTACACGATCACAATCGATATGTGAAAGCATAATTTCTGAGTTGGAGACGAGTTCGGAGATTCTAGCAGCGGAAATAGACTGTCCCAAATGTGGCCTAGAGTCGTGGATCCTACGGTCGAAAGGCTTGTGAGATCCTTTGATCGCCTCCAGTGAGCAAGCTATTGATGCATCGGCTACTAAGCATAGTGTTTCCATGTTGATGACCGTGCATGTCAGGTAGGCACACATTTGGCTAGTTCCATTAATCAGAGAGAGTCCTTCCTTAGCCTGTAACTTGATTGGGCTCAATCCTGCATCGGATAATGCAACTCCTGAATCGGCGAGCTCCCATTGGCCTGCCACGAATCTATGGCTTTGGCCTTCGCCCATCATGCCTAGTGTCATATGAGAAAGTGGTGCGAGATCTCCTGATGCCCCTAAAGAACCAATCCTAGGGACTACTGGTGCGATTCTCGAGTTAACCATGGAGAGGATTAGTTCGACGATATCGGGCCTTGACCCGGAGACTCCTCTGGCGAGCGAATTTGCTCGAAAAACCATCATTAGGAGGACGGTTTCTGGCTCCATCCGCTCTCCTATCCCACAAGCATGACTTCTCACGAGGTTCTCCTGCAGTGTCTCGAGTTGTTCATTTTCTATCACTACAGATGATAGTGCTCCAAAACCTGTATTTATTCCGTACACGACATTCTTTGACTCCAATACATCTTCTACCGCATCACGAGAATCTTGCATCTTTTCCCTAGATGATGCAGGCAGAAAGGCTGTTGCAGTACCTTTTGCTATTGCTAATGCTGACTCAAGTGTAAGAGAATTACCGTCAATAGCAATATGTGCCATATGACTGCGAGGCTATTCGGTCAAATAGAGTCATCGAACATGTTGTCCAAGATGTTTTCATCAACTATCTCAGGGATGGTGACCTCTAGCCTACTGTCTGAATCCATGGCTCGATTAATTGCTGATATGGCACCGGCATTCCTGGCCCAAGACCTTCTTGCAATACCATTATTGACATCCCAGGAGATCATTGAATCGATATTGATCTGAGCTGTTTCTGAACCATCGATAACCATTCCAAAACCGCCGTTAACAACCTCTCCCCAGCCAACTCCGCCTCCATTGTGTAGGCTGATCCAAGTTGCCCCTCTGAAAGAGTCCCCAACGAAATTATGCACGGCCATATCTGCAGTGAACATTGAGCCATCGTAAATGTTGGCAGTTTCTCTGAAGGGGCTATCAGTACCTCCCACATCATGGTGATCCCTGCCTAATACTATTGGCGCGGATACCAAACCATTGGAAATAGCATTGTTGAATTCACTAGCAATGGTTCTCCTACCCACTTCATCAGCATACAAAATTCGTGCTTTGCTGCCTACTACGAGCTCATGATTTTCTGCTTCTTTGATCCATTTGATGTTATCTAGGTACTGTGTTCTAATGTCTTCGGAACATTCTGAAGAGAGTCTTTGCAGAACTTGCATTGCTATCTTGTCGGTAGTTTGCAGATCAGCATCGCTTCCCGAAGTACAAACCCACCTGAATGGCCCGAAACCATAGTCGAAGCACATTGGCCCCATTATATCCTCTACATAGGACGGGTATCTGAATGAGCCATCAGCTGTTGTGACATCGGCTCCGGCACGTCTAGACTCGAGAAGGAAGGCGTTTCCATAGTCCCAAAAACGCGTACCCCTGTCAGTTAGGGTGTTTATTGCAGATACCTGCCTCCTAAGTGACTCCTGGACGTGTTTCTTGAATTCTTCTGGGTCATTCTCTATCATACTCAAACCATCTTCGAAGGATAGGCCGGCAGGCATGTATCCACCCAACCAAGGATTGTGGAGGCTGGTTTGATCGCTAGCTAACTCTGGAGTAATGCCCTTTTCCACTAGATGCTCCAGCAAATCTACTATGTTGCCCAAATATCCCAGTGAGACGGCTTCTTTCATCGAGATGGCCTGCTCGACTCGAGTGCTTAGATCCTCCAAGTCCTCGTATAACTCAGATAGCCAGCCCTGTGAGTGCCGCTTGTGTGCTGGTACTGGATCAATCTCGGCAATTACGCAAACCGCACCTGCAATCACTGCAGCCTTCGCCTGAGCACCAGACATCCCCCCTAGACCTGAAGTAACGTACAAGACCCCGCCCAGATCCTGATCTGATGTTTTGCCTAGGTACTTCCTTGCAGCATTCAATATGGTTATCGTAGTCCCGTGGACGATTCCTTGGGGCCCAATATACATGTAAGAGCCTGCAGTCATCTGGCCGTACTGGGAGACACCCAATGCACTCATTCTCTCGTAATCGTTCTGGGACGAGTAGTTTGGAATAACCATCCCGTTTGTGACAACTACCATCGGTGAATCATTGCTGGAAGGGAATAGGCCTAGCGGATGGCCAGAATACATGACTAGAGTCTGATCTTCATTCATTTTACTAAGATAACCCATAGTAATCAGGTACTGTGCCCAATTCTGAAAAACGCCTCCATTTCCACCATATGTGATTAATTCATGTGGGTACTGGGCAACTTTTGGATCCAGATTATTCTGGATCATTAGCATTATAGAAGCAGCCTTCTTACTATTGCATCTATATTGCGAAATCGGTCTTGCTAACATGTCGTAATTTGGCCTAAATCTGTGCATGTATATGTGGCCTAATCTTTCTAGCTCTTCAAGAAACTCAGGTCCCAGAATGTGATGCCAGTCTTTAGGGAAGTATCTCAGAGAGTTTTCTATTGCCAGTCTCCTCTCCTTTTCGTCTAGTACTTGAGGCCTTTTTGGTGCATGGGGGACAGAATCATCAATTTCTCTGAAAGGTGGAAGTTCGTTTGGGATGCCATAGGTAAAATCTGCGTAATCCATCACCAACCCAACCTTTCGTTAACCTTCAAGGCAATTGCCTCCGCAGAAGTAGTTGATTGTTGAACGACTTTATCTATTTGAGATGAAAGTCTGTCAACGTCATCTCCATCGATAAAATCGAGATTTATCCGTACGTTCATTGCAGCGATTTTTACTGCAGAAAGGCAAAGTTCTGATGATGATGCTAGATCGGTTAGAGCATTTTCATTGCATGATTCACATAGCCTTTCCAGGCTAGACAAAAGCCTCCTTGCAGAGGAAGCCGTAGCAAGTGGGGCCTCGGCAGCTCCTATGGTCGCATCACGAATCGATTTCTTTCTGATTTCCTTTTCTTCCTCGGTCTCCCTGGGAAGGCGATAGGCAGACATTACTGACTCAAATGCCTCCGCATCAATCTCAGCTAGGCGAAGCGATTCTGCTATACCGGCTTGTGATTCAGAAATGACAGATTGAGCTGTTTCATGGCCATCTGCCCACTTCTTCTTGCCCTCAGTTAGCCTTGCCACCATCATTGCAAGAGAGTGCGCGTGCGCCAGAGCAAGGGCGGCAACTGAACCACCCCCCGGTGTAGGTTCAGACGAGGCGATCGAGCGAAGAACCTCTTTGTACCCTTCATTCAATTTTCAGGCCCCCCTTTCAATTGCCCATTCAATAATGCATGATTGCGGATCAAAATCTCTAAGCCTGTCCAGCATGAGTCCTGAAATCGCCCTTTCGACGATTGATTTTTCATCATTATTGACGCTGCCATCATTGTAATAATTCCCAGCAGACTTCATGGCGCTCAATGGAACTAGCCCGACCAACTCTCCAGCAGTAACGCTTAGTCCAATCTTTTCCGCCTCGAGTCGTATTGCTTCTGTAACATCATGAAGGCCTGTAACTTCGTAATCAAGAAGGTTCATCGATACCTGTGCAGTAGAAGGGTCATACATCCATCCAGCAGCCTGTAATGACTCGAACATTCCTGGATTTCTGAGCGGCTTGCCGTCGTCTCCGATGACCTTCTCGCCGTTCTCGTCCTTAACGAGTGATCCACTTGTCCTTATCTTGGAAGCAATCGAGTTTGCCAATGTTTTATCATCAGTATCCAGGTTTACGTTATAGGCAATTAGTATGGGTCTTGCCCCAGTTGCAGTTACCCCCATCTTCGGCTTGAATACCGCTGGTCCAAAGTCCGGTTCCCATTCTGGAGAAGTTACCTTCTCGGCCATTCCCTCGTACTGGCCCCTACGAATATCGGGAAGCCTATGCCGTTGTGGTGTTCTTGCTGCTTTGGCATATAGGTAGACTGGTAAATCAAGCTCTTCCGAGACTGCTTGAGCGTATCTTTCAGAAAGTTTTACGCAATCTTCCATGGAAATTCCTCGTATTGGTATGAAAGGGACCACGTCTACTGCGCCCATCCTTGCATGCTCACCCGAGTGCTCTCTCATATCGATCAGTCGTGTTGCTACCCTTGTACACTGGATTACCGTGTCCAATACCCTCTCCGGCTCACCCACCATCGTCACGACTGTCCTGTTGAAATCGTGACCCATGTCGACATCGAGCAGAGAGACCCCCGATGCCTCAATAATCGGGCTAGTGATTTGATCAATTACGTTCTTGTC
>CEOQ01032652.1_pt1 | contig 13373 bp, 6 predicted proteins | sample 361351 | NCBI WGS metagenome assembly CEOQ01 (sample SAMEA2619907, study PRJEB7988) | marine metagenome | biome: marine biome (ENVO:00000447); feature: deep chlorophyll maximum layer (ENVO:xxxxxxxx); material: "saline water (ENVO:00002010), including plankton (ENVO:xxxxxxxx)" | depth 60 m | reverse complement strand
CGATGACATCCACAACACGCCGTGATTTCCTGCAGACTTCCACGGCCGCCCTGGCCACCGCGAGCCTGCCTTACTGGTTCACCTCGGCAACCCCCGCCGAGGCCGCCTACCGTTCTGCCAACGAGCGACCGGTGGTTGGCTGCATCGGCACAGGCAGCCGCTGGGGAGGTGTCGGCCCACAGGCGATGCGATTCGGTGACGTGGCCGCTGTCTGCGATGTCGATGAGGCCCATGCCAAGCGAGGACAACAACGGGTCAAACGGACACAGAAGAAAGACGGCAAGGAACCGACCGTCGACCTCTACGAGGACTATCGCAAGATCCTCGACAGGAAAGACATCGACATCGTCACCATCGTGACTCCCGACCACTGGCACTCAAAAATTGCAATCGAGGCCATGAAGGCGGGCAAGGACCTCTACTGCGAGAAACCTCTGACGCTCACAATCGAGGAAGGCCGCCAGATCATCTCGGTGCTCGACAAAACCAAGCGGGTCTTCCAGGTCGGCACGCAGCAACGCACGGAAATGGGAGGCCGCTTCCTGAAAGCGATCGCCGTGATCCGCGACGGGCGGATTGGCAAGGTGCAGAAGGTCACCTGTGACATCGGAGGATCCCCCAGGAGTGGTCCACTGAAGACCGAACCGGTTCCCGAGGGGCTCAACTGGGACATGTGGCAGGGACAAACGCCGGATGTCGACTACATCAAGCGGAGATGTCACTACCAGTTCCGATGGTGGTACGAGTACTCCGGTGGCAAACTGACCGACTGGGGCGCTCACCACGTCGACATTGCCCAGTGGGCGATCGAGCAGAATGGCCCCGGACAGGGTCCCCTGACGGTCAAACCCGTGATCGCCGAACACCCGGTGCCGTTCAAGGACGGCATCCCCATGGTGACCAACGAGTACAACTGCTCGCACAATTTCCAGGTCCAGTGCGATTTTCCAGACGGTGTTGAAATGAACATCGTCAGCAAGTCCAAGGACGGCAACGGGATTCTGTTTGAAGGCTCCAAGGGACGCTTTTTTGTCAGTCGTGGCAAAATCGTCGGAGCCCCAATCGATGAACTCAAGACCAATCCGCTGCCCGAGGATGCGATCGTCAAGGTGTACCGTGGCAAGAAACCAACCAGCCATATGCAGAACTTCTTCGATTGCGTCAAGAGCCGCGAATTGCCGATCTCGGACGTTTACACCCACCACCAGGCCCTGACCACCTGTCACCTGGCGAACATTGCCATGAGGCTGGGGCGGCCACTGAACTGGGATGCCAAGTCCAACACCATCACGGGTGACCCGGACGCCAATGCCTGGCAAAGTCGGGAACAACGGAAGGGATACGAAATCCAGGTCTGAACCAATCTCGATTCTGGTCACACCGAAAAGCCGCGGGTTCCTCGCCAGGGGAATCCGCGTTTTTTTTGTTTGACGACCGGCTCGTGTGTCGTCAATTCGCGATGGACCTGGCCGGTTGACGGCCAATCAACCGTCCAGCCCCCAGATCTCGCGAGTTCGTTCAGCGCGATGTTCGAGTGCATGCTCGGCCAACTCGTCTGCGAAACTCGGCCGGACACCCGTTGGCGACAGGTTGGCCGTCAACATCCCACTGTCGTCTCGACCGGTCAGTCGACTGCTAAACAGGTCCTGAGATTGATACTTGTTCGCTTCATCCAGCCCAAAGACCTCGGTAATCCGCGTCACCTTGCGTGACCCATCTTCGGAGAACCTGGACAGTTGGATAACCAGGTGAATGGCCGAGGCGACCTGTGCCCGGGCCACGTAAACGGGCAACTCCACGTCGGACATCAGCGACAGTGTCTCGAGCCTCACCAGGGCATCACGTGGAGAGGTCGCGTGCACGGTCGTCAGGCTGCCGGAGTGGCCGCTGATCATCGACTGCACCATGTCCAACGCCTCGCCTCCACGCACCTCACCGACCAGAATCCGATCCGGCCGCATTCTCAGGCTGGCTCGGAACAAGTCACGGATGCCCAATCCCCCCTGCCCCTGTCGGTCGGCCTGTTGACTCTCCAGGTACAGGCAATGCGTCTGGGCCAACCGCAATTCCGAACTGTCCTCGATCACCACGATCCGTTCTTCCTCGGGAATGGCAGTCGAAACCGCATTGAGCATCGTCGTTTTTCCGGTCCCGGTTCCACCGGCCACCACGATGTTCTTCCGTAGCACAACGCACAATTCCAGGAACTCGCGGGCCACGTCCGAGAGGCTTCCCAGCCGTACAAAATCGCCCAGGCCCAGGATATCTCTCTGGAACTTGCGAATGGTCAGGTACGTGCCATTGCGTGCACTGGGCGGGATCACCGCGTGCACTCGCGACCCATCGGGCAATCGCGCATCAAGCACCGGGCGCTCCTCGTCGATCTCACGCCCCACGTACTGGGCCACGTTGTGAACCGCCGAGAGCAACGCGTCGGGGCTGGCAAAGGACGCCTCGGTCCGGATCAACTGCCCCCGTCGTTCGATGTAAATCTCGCTGTGTCCATTGACCATCACCTCGGTCACCGTTTCATCGTGAAGGAACTCACGAATCGGTCCGAGAAAATAGTCGAGGCTGGCTTCGAAGATCGCTTCGCGTGACATGACTGAAAAAAGAGACCTTGAAGGAGAGACCGGACTAGCGGGTTGTCGTCCTGGTGACCGAACCAGCCCGACAACTTCGAAGAAAGGCGATCAGATCGGCAAGTTGCGCGGGCGAGAGGAGCTTGTCGAGCCCCTTGGGCATTATCGAAACGGCCGATTCACGTATCGCCTCCACCTGGCTGCGTGGGACGCGAACCTCCGAGAGATCAGCCGACTTGATCCAGATCGCCTCGGTCGTCTCACGGCTGATCACTCCCGTGTGAACACGACCTGCCTGGGTGGCGAGTGTGTAAGACCGGAACCCCCGGGCAAATGACGCGCTGGGCAACGCGATCGACTCAAGAAGATCGCCGGGTTGGCGAATGTCGCCGATCGTCGACAAGGCCGGCCCCACGCGTCCTCCTCGATCGCCCACTGTATGGCAGCCGCTGCACGCCGCCTTTTTCCCGAAAAAGATAGCCCGACCGCGGGCCACATCACCGCCGACCAGTTCTTTCACCTTGTCTTTCAATTCGGCTCGCTGGGCCGCCAGTTTCCCATCCACCCTGGCCAGCAGTTTTCGACCACGCTTTTGGAACGGTTCTTTCATTCGCTGGACTGATTCCAACAGGTCGGCAGCAGCGAGGCTGTCAACCGCCCTGGCGGACTCCAGGCCATCCAGCACCGCCAATGCCACCCGGGAATCGTCAATGCCCGGGCAGGCTCGCAGCAGCACCGGAAGTTCCAGGGGGCCGGCGGTCTTGAATCGTGCGGCCACCTGGACTTGTTGTGAATTGGTCAGACGCACCGACGCCATCACTCGTGCCGCCGCCAGCCGGGAGAGTGGTGGAATCTCGGTATCGAGTTGCTGCAAAAGAAATTCCAGACGCGTCACACCAACAGGGGTGTCGGCCAACGCCTGCATCCCGGCAATTCGTAACGACGACAACTGCTGCTCATCGTCAATCAGCCGTTCCAACTCCGGACCAACCAAACGCCTTGTTGCCAGAGCCCGTACGGCTCCCTCACGAACCACCGGGTCATCGTGGTTCAGTGATGCCACGAGCATCTCGTGCCAACCCGCCGGCAATTTCTCGAAGCTCGAGCGACCAACGACCTCGGTCAACAACCGCCGGGCTGCCAGTCCAAGAGACTTGTCAGCCAATCGCTCGGCCACCAGCGACTGTATGGCCGGATCGGCCTGCTGAGACAAAAGGAACCCACGGACCACGGAGGACCGACTGGTACCGATCGTCTTCTCGGCCAACCACGTCTCCAGCAATGCACGAGTCTCGGCGGCCCATCCCTCGTGACGCCCGATCACCTCCAGCGTCGCCGTCTGCAAGCCGGGGTCGTCAGTGTCCAGCAGCGGCACCACCATCTCGCGAGTCAGCTTGCCATCGGCCATCTGGTCGAGTGCCATCAAGGCAGCTCGTCTGACCGTTGGTCGCCGATCCGACAGCAACGGTCGTGTCGCAACCGCATCGTTGTTTCGGATCACCGCGTAGAGCAAGGCGTGTTCCTCGAATCGGTCGATCCCCGGGCGAGCCGAGGCGACCAGCAACGACTCAATGGTCGGAGATTTCGCCGCGGAGGTGCCGGAAATTCCCGCCACCTGCAAGATCTGCCCGAGCGATGTCGCCGCCTGGCGACGGACTGCGGCCGAGGCGTCATCAGCAAGCAATTCGGCCAACCGGGGCACAGCGGCACGATCGTTTCGCGTTCCCAACGACCGCGACGCCGCCACCCGCACCTCCGGCGATGCATCCAGCAACGCCGTTCGCAATGGCACCAACGCAGCGTCCTTCTCGATACGTGACAAGGCCCAGACGGCTCCCAGCCTGCGGCGATACGTCCCCGATCCCCGCTCGGCCACGACACTCTCGAGTGTCCCGATCGCGTCACTGCCGGCCTGGGCCAATCGATCAATCACTCGCTCTCGAACCACCGGCCGAGCGTCATCCAGGTGCCGTGCCAGGGCCGCGGGAGTCAGTCTCGCCGCATCGAGAAATCGGCCACGAGGATCCTTCACCTTGTGCGCTCCGCGACGCCGAACCCGGTAAATCGCCCCGTGAATGTCCGGCTTGGCCACCTTCGAGACCGGGCAGCCAATGCGGAACCAGCCTCCGGTGTCGATCACCAGCAAACTGCCGTCAGCGTCCTCGAGCACATCGGTGGGATGGAAGTCAGGGTCGTCGCTGACCAGGAAATCACTCTCGGTCGTCCGGAACGTGCCGCCATCGCGAACAACCACGCTGCGAGCCACCTTGTGAGTATTGAACAGCGTCGTGAAGATGTTGCCCCGGAATCCAGGTCCGAACTCGGTGGATCGATATCGTGTCATTCCCGAGACCGCCACGTGCCCCATCCGGGCCAGGGGCGGCATCAGTGGCCCGGTCTTGGGGAACTCGGCCACGCACGCCTGATCGAACCGTGGGTACGCTCCGCCGTCGACCCAGTGGACCAGGCAATCCACCCGTGGACGTCCCAGGAAGATGTTCACACTCCCAATCATCTCGCCGGTCGAGAGGAAATCGACCTCGACCGGATTGTCCATCCCGCCGCCACACCACGTCCGCACATCGCTACCGTCGAGACGGCAACTGAAGATACGAGCGGCCTTCCCCTTGCTGGTCAGTTCGCCGTCCTTGTCACGAAACTCGTGCCCGTGACGTCCATCGCACCAGTACAACCGCCCGTTGGGTCCCAGGAAGCAACCGTGAACACTGGCGGCATTGCCACTGAAACCAAACGTGTCAACCAGGATCGTCCGCTCGTCGGCCACGCCGTCATCGTCCAGATCCCGCAAACGCCAGATGTTGGGCGGACTGGCCACGTACAACGCGCCGCGGTGCCACAGCGCCCCCATGGGCAACGTCATCTTGTCGGCAAACACCGTGCTGCGATCAAACACCCCGTCCCCATCTGTGTCAGCGATCATCCGGATCAGGTTGGGGGGATCCTTGAGCAGGTCACCGGAACCGATGTTCTTGCCCGAACTCGCCGCGATGAAGAGCCGCCCACGGTGATCAAATCCGGCCAGCATCGGGTGCTTGACCAGCGGCGAGGCCGCCGCCACCTCGATCGTGAATCCGTCGGGCACTCGAGGGAGTCGACGGGGTTTTTCCGCCGCGTTGAGTCGTTGGGCGCCAGGTACCAGCAACGCAATCGCCAGGACGGTCACCTTGGCCGCTATCTCCAGCTTGCTGTGATTCATCTCGACGTCCCGGCTTCTAGAAATGAGGCTGATGGACTGATCTTACCCGCCGTCGGATCCCTCCCGCCACGCCAATCACCCGCAAGGATCAATCCACCTGGCTCCGGATACGTTGCAACCGCCGCCTGGCTGCGGCCCGTTTGACCAGTTCGTCAACGATCACTCCAGCCAGGATGACCGCTCCGATGATTGCGTACTCGATGTAAGTGGGCATCCAGTCGACCAGCGTGATCATGTTCTTCAGCACCCGCATCAGTGCCGCCCCGATCACCACACCGAGGATCGTTCCCTCTCCCCCTCTCAGGCTACAGCCACCCAGTACGGCAGCAGCGATCGCATACAGTTCGTAGAAGTTCCCGAAGTCCACCGGCTGGGCCGAGTTGATATCAAGCACGAAGAGGACCCCGCCCAGTCCAGCCAGCCCGGCACAGATCACGTAGGCCAGGATCGTCATCCGTTGGGTGTTGATCCCGCTGTACCGAGCGGCTTCCTCGTTGTTGCCCATCGCCAGCAGGTAACGACCGTAGATGGTGTGATTGAGAAACACCGACGCCATCACACCGACCACCAACAGGATCACCAGTGGTGCGGGCAAACCAATCTCTGGTTCCACTCGCTCCAGCACCACCACTCTCAGGCCGGTCCACTGCCCCGGGCGTGCTGCACGAATAGTCGCCAGTGAAGGAACGGCCAATTCTTGACGGGTCTCGGTGGCCGCCACGCTGATCTCATCGACCGCTGACCAGTTCGTCCCGTCTGCGGTCGCCTCGACCCGCACCCGGCTGGTTGCTTCGGGCAGGTCCACCCGCACCACCCGTTGTTCATCGGCCTCGATCGAGATGATCTCCTGTGACGACATCGTCACCACGCCCCAGGACAACAACCCCAGTCCCATCACCGCCAGCGAAACCGGTGCCGCCAGCGTTCCAAGCAGCGACTCGGCCATCCCGGATCGCCGCCGGCTGACCCACGACCACGTGATCCCGACAACCAGCAACAGTCCGCCCGCGACAAGGAGCCCCCAGACCAGGGGAATCCGAGCCAGTTCGGCCGTCGCGATCAGCTTCAGTGTTGGATACTCGTCAACCAGACCCTGTGTCTGATCCTGTGTGAAGCCCCGCGTGATTCCACGGTAGAGCAACAGCCCACACAGCGTGACGACAAACGGCTGGAGCTTCAACCGGGCGATCAAGAGGCCATGAAACAGTCCAATCGCCAGGGAAACCCCCATCACGATCGCCAAGGCGACCGGGACACTGGTCCATGGCTGGCGGTCCAAACCGACCACCCCGGCCATGTTCTCTGGAGGCTCCTCGGACAATTCCACTCGAGCCCCCTCGACAGACACCACCCTGGCCGTGGCCGCCTCACGACCGTCCTCCAGTACAAAAGTCACTCGATCACGTGGGGCCAGCGTCTGGCTGACGGCCCCATGAGCCTTTTCGGGAGAATTGAAAACCAGTACGGGGCCGTCGACAGTTACCGGAAGCACGCGAACCAGACGACCACCGGTCGCATCCTGGGCCGGACGTGGTTCGACGTGGATCTCCGATCCGCCAACCCGACTGACCCGATACAACCGGTCGTTGCCACTCGCCGAACCGGTCAGCCGCACCCGGTCACCGGCCGAGAATCCCGTGGGAGGGCGTGCCAACTGGACAGCACCGGACCCGGCGACAACACGCGTCACCGAGATCTCACCGACAGCCACGTATTCGACCTGCAGCAGGAACGGAAGGCCACAACCGACCAGGCAGATGATCGATCCAATCGAGAGATCGATTCCACCGGTGATAATCACGAAAGCGACGCCGATTGAAATGATGCCAAACAGCGCGGTCCGCTTCATCAGGTTCTCGAGATTGAACGGTTTGAGGAACGCGTCGCTCATCAATGCTGTCGCCAAGAAGACGAACAGCAGCAGGCCCAGTATTCCCAGGACGGCTTTCATTGAACCACCCCCGTCGCCAACTTCATCACTGACTCCTCTCCCTCACCGCCGGCCAACACCTCCCGGTCCAGTTCCCCGGCGATCTTCCCTTCGTGCATGACCAGCGCACGATCCGACATCCGCAGCACCTCTTCCATCTCGCTGGAAACAAACAGAATAGCGACTCCCCGGGCCGCGAGTTCCTCCATCAGCGAGTAGATCTCCTGCTTGGCTCCCACGTCGATCCCCCGGGTCGGTTCGTCCATCAACAGGACACGAGGTTCCATCGCCAGCCACTTGCCCAGCACGACCTTCTGCTGGTTGCCCCCGGAGAGGTACTGGACAACCTGTTCGGGACCAGGTGTCTTGACCCGCAATCGGTCGATCATTTCCGACCCAATGCCCTGCTCACGACCCCGATCGAGAAACCCGCCACGAGCATCCCGTTTCAACGACGGCAAACTCATGTTCTCGCGGACCGTCATCTCGAGCACCAGCCCCTGCTGCTTACGGTCCTCGGGGACAAGAGCCATCCCCGCGGCAATCGCCGACCACGGATCCTGTGGCAACAGTTCCTCACCGCCAATCCGCAATTCTCCGTCCAGCGCGGGCGTGATTCCAAAGAGTGTCATCAACAACTCGGTCCGCCCGGCGCCGACCAGACCGGCCAATCCAACAATCTCACTCGCCCTGACACTGAAATCCAGTCGGTGACCGGGAAACGCCGGAGACCTCAGACCGGTTGCTTCCAGCACCACCTCGCCTGGCACGCGATCAGCATGTGCACTGAGTTCCTCGATATCCCGCCCGACCATCAATCGCACCATGGCGTCGTGGGTGATTTCTTCCCGGACCAGTTCACCGGCATTGCCTCCATCCCGGAGCACCGTGACACGATCGGCCAGTCGGGTGACCTCACCGAGACGGTGCGAGATGTAGACGATGCTCTTTCCCGCGTCCCGCAGTTGTTCGATCACCTCGAACAGGCTCTCCGCCTCGCTCTGGGAAAGACTCGAGGTGGGTTCGTCCATGATCAGCACCCGGGCATCCACCGACAGGGCCTTGGCGATCTCCACCATCTGCTGGCGGCCGATGGGAAGTTCCGAGACCACCGTCGCGGGATCGACTGCCAGGCCAACCATCTCGAGAAATCGCCGCGACTGCTCGTGTGTCCTGGCGTGGTCGATCAGCAGCCCGGCCGGTCCGTGCCGGGGTTCTCGCCCCAGGAAGATGTTCGAGGCAATGTCGAGATTGTCGGCCAGGTTCAATTCCTGGTGAATCAACGAGACACCGACCGCCAGTGCCGCCTCGACTCCATCCAGTTCCACCGGCCGGCCATCAACGAGCACGTCTCCCGAGTCGGCCGGTTGCACACCGGCCAGGATCTTCATCAGCGTGCTCTTCCCCGCTCCGTTCTCACCGACGACCGCCAGCACCTCTCCGGGATGCAGCACGAGGTCAACGCGATCCAACGCCAGGACACCGGGGAATTGCTTGCTGACGGCACGGACCTCCAGCAGCCGGGTTCCCGCGTCACCGCGATTCCCCTCGGACGCCGGGCCGCGATCTGTCGTGGCGTGAGACATCGCGTGGCGGACACCTGGTGGAACGGGTCTAGCGGCCTTCGAGGACCTGGTCAGCAGGATCGAACCGCGACGGGTCGACCGACCGACCCAGGAGGGCGTCGATCACGCCCTGGCGTCGCCGACGGGCGTTGTCCTGTTCCAAGCGACCGATGAACAGCATCACCTTGCCCCCCTTGGGCAAGGCCTCGCGAATCAACTCACCACACATCCGGCCGGCGGTGTAGTTGTCCATGCCGATGTAGACCAGGCGATTGGCCTTGGGCGCGTCGGAGTCGTGGGTGATCAGCCGGGTCTTCTCGGCAGCCTGGTTGAGCAGGTCCACCTGGTTTTCGGCATCGATCGGGCTGACGGCGATCCCCTGCACACCACGAGTGATCAGGTCCTCGATCATCCGCTTCTGGTCAGCAATGCCCTCGGCCGGCATCAACACGTCGGTGTTGACCCCCAGGTCACTTCCGGCAGCGATCACGCCCTTGGAGGCGATGGTCCAGAACGACGCCACTCCGTTTGTGACATAGGCAAACCTTGGCTTGCCCTCCCTGACCTCGTTCTTGGCGGCCCCCTCGACCTTGGCCTTCAGATCAGTCCAGAACTCGTCAACATCGGCCTTGCGAATCTGGCGAGCCGGGATGTCGATAAACTTGTTCTCCGGAATCACGTCTTTCTTTCCACTCTCCAGTGCCGCCAGGACCTCGACGGACTTGTACCCGTACATGTAGGGGTTCTGAACCACCGTGCCGTACACGGTTCCCTCCTTGATCCCCTGCAACGTCTCGTCGGCCTCGTCGAACGCGATCACCTGAACCGTCTGATCCTTGCCCAGGCGGCCAGCCTGCTTGAGGGCCTCGAGAATGGCCGGTGGGTTGTAGGCGAAAAGGCCAACCATGGCCGAGATGTCCGAGTGTCTCGCGAGCGTATCCTCGACATTGGCCTTGGCCTGGGCGCGGTCAAACTGGTCGGTCAGGGTTCCCAGCACAATGTAATTCCCTGCCTCCTCCTCCTTGGTCTCGACTTTCAGCAACCCGCCACCACCAACGGTGCCCGAGTCAACGTCGGGAGCCGGGGTGCTCGAATCCGTGCAACCGGACAGGCCAACCAGCGAAAGAACCAGGGCGAAGGTCGTCGGAAGCCATTTCATCGGGCAGTCTCCGGTGTCTCTTTGTCTCGTTGAGGCGGCCAAGGTCCGCCTGGACTCGTTCCCACCATCTTGACGGTCACCCGGACCCGCGCCAACGCATGCTGCCCAAGTCGTCGGACTTCCCCTTTCTCCACACGACTCCAATTGTCCCCAACCGTGTCCCCGGCTAGAATTCTCGCGACGCCGGCGGACCGTTGTTCCGCTCCGTCCGACCAGGGTTTGGTCCACGATCTGCTCCCCGGGGGTTTTCCAGTGTCCTCGTTTGATGCCGAGTCGAATTTTGCGGCCGACGAGGAATTTGCCAAGCTGCTGATACGGCAGGACGACGTCAACCTGGAGATCGCAGCTCTCGAACTCGCCCGCGACGGTCACCGTTCTCTGGACTTCACCCCCACGCTTGGCTGGTTCGACGACCGCGCCGCAGAACTGGCAGGCCCCATTGCCCGCGCGGCCGACGAGCAGGACATGCTCGAGGCCCTGGCCGGGTGTCTCTCGGGCAGTCACGGCCTGACCGGCAGTGCCGAGGCCTTTCAAACTGCCGAGGGCAGTTTTCTGCCCGAGGTCATTGCCAGCGGCCACGGAATCCCGATCAGTCTCTCCTTGATTTACATCGCCGTGGCACAACGGTTGAACCTGCCACTTCAAGGTGTCGCCGCTCCGGTTCATTTTCTGTGTCGACTCGACGCCCCTGCCGGGCCACTCTTCCTGGACGCGTTCTCAAGCGGACGTGTCATGGAACACGATGAGTGTCTCGACTGGCTGGGGCGGCTCACCGGGCTGGCACAGGAACAACTCGCCCCAACGCTGGGTCCCGCCCGACCGCGACAAATCATCCAGAGAATGCTCAACAACCTCAAAGCGATCTACATCGACCACGACAACTGGAAACCGGCCCTGTCGGTACAGCAACGCCTGACACTGCTGGAACCCGCCTCCTATGCACAACGCCGAGACCTGGCACTGGTCACGCTCAAGGCCGGGCACCCCGACCGGGCACTGGGAATGCTGCAGAGTTGTGCCAAGACCGCTCCCAGCGATGAACTGGTGGCACTGAAACGGTTGATCGACCAAGCACACAGCGCTTTAGCCCAGTGGAATTAGTTGTCTGCAGCCTTCCGGCCCGCTCGTGGTAACCGCTAGGCTGCAACCCTCGAGGCCGAGTGGCGGAACTGGCAGACGCACGGGACTTAAAATCCTGTATCTCGAAAGGGGTGTGTGGGTTCGAATCCCACCTCGGCCATTGGGATTTCACTTCCCCGACCTGTCGCGGTCAACTGACGTGAGACGAGTGCGTTAGACTGGTGAACGAGGCCCGGGTCACGGGCCCGGAACAACTGGCAAGAGAGTTGCCGTGAGCACGAAGAGACGATGGGCGATCCGGGTGACGATCATCTCGATGATCGCCGTCGCAACGGTCCCATTCTGGTGGACAGCACCGCCGCCTCCCGCTCCGGCAAATGACCCGAACGGGACAGCCGCCGCTGACACACAATCCATCCCATTGACGCCACCGGCGGCCAGCCCGTTCCTCAATACCGGGCCGCAGGCACACTACGTCGGCAGCCAGGCCTGTCGCGATTGCCACCAGGACGAAACCGACTCGTTCGCCCTCTCGGGGATGGCGCATTCGATGCGCACGGTCGACCTGGATGTCGAACCACCCGACACGACCATCTCACATCAACTCTCCAACCGAGAATTCAAGACGACTCGTCGAGACGGCCAGTTGTTTCACAGCGAGAAGATCACCGGTGGTTCACAGCCCTGGATCGTCGGGGAGCACGACATCAAGTACATCGTCGGATCAGGTGTCCACTTCTCGATGTACCTCTGTGAAATCGACGGATTCCTCGTCGAATCGCCACTGACCTGGTACGTCGCCAAGCCCGAATGGTCCCTGTCGCCCGGTTACGACTCACCACATCACCTGGGGTTCCAAAGAGAAATCACCGCAGCGTGCCTGTTTTGCCATGCCGGACGAGCCACTGCGATCGACGACAGCTATCACCGTATGCAAGTCGAGGAGTTGGGAATCAGTTGCGAACGCTGCCATGGCCCCGGTTCCCTGCACGTCGCCAAGCACAACACGGCACCCGACAAGAGACGCGACCTGGCTGGTGACAAGTTCGACACGACGATCGTCAACCCCGCCAGGCTGGATCGTCATCGCGCCGAGGCAGTCTGCCACCAGTGTCACCTGCAGTCACAAGCATACGTCAACCCCCGTGGCAGAAGCCTGGCCGACTACCGTCCCGGGCTGGCGCTTGAAGACTTCCAACACTATTACCGATCCGCCGATCCCGGCCAAAAAATGAAAGTCGTGGGCCATGCCGAGCAGATGATGCTCAGCCGCTGCTACACCAACTCCGACACGTTGAACTGCATCACCTGCCACAACCCCCATGCGACTCCCACGGTCGCCGACCAACCTGCCAAGTACCGTCGCATTTGTCTGAATTGCCACGGAGCCAACTCGGCGGCAACCTGCACCGCCCAGACTGTCGCGCGTCAACAGACACTCCCGGCTGACAACTGCGTCTCCTGCCACATGCCAACCATTCCGACCACGACTCTGCATACCGCGGTCACTCATCACCGTATCGGCCTCCACAGCACGACCACCACGCCTTCTCCGGCCAGCTCACCGACCAGTTCTACGGACCAGGACCAACACGCGACAACAGACGAATTGGAGCCCCTGCACGACCTGTCCCGCTACCACCAACTCGACCGTCAACGCTCGCTGGGACTGGCCACGCTGAAACGCGTCTTCCAACTGGGAATCGATTCCGGTCCCCGATCGCAACGACTCTGGAATCAATCACGGACTCTCCTGATGCAGGCCAGAAAGGGCGGCCTGGTGGATCCTGGCATTGAGGCGACACTGGCCCAGTTGACGTTCGACACCAACAAGGGCCAG
>CEOQ01289256.1_pt1 | contig 13392 bp, 9 predicted proteins | sample 361351 | NCBI WGS metagenome assembly CEOQ01 (sample SAMEA2619907, study PRJEB7988) | marine metagenome | biome: marine biome (ENVO:00000447); feature: deep chlorophyll maximum layer (ENVO:xxxxxxxx); material: "saline water (ENVO:00002010), including plankton (ENVO:xxxxxxxx)" | depth 60 m | reverse complement strand
GCCCTCATACAAAAGATGCCAACCAATGAGGACTCTTAGAGCGACTATACCATACAATTGTGAATTGTTTAAAGTTGTATTATATGGAGGTTTTTTGTTTAAGCCCATCATCAATAAGCTTCTACCTCTAACAACTCTACATCAAAAATAAGATTAGTGTGTGGCGGAATTACATTGCCTGCTCCCTTCTCACCATAGGCTAATTCAGAAGGAATAAATAGTTTTCTCTTTCCCCCTACTCTCATTCCAATTAAACCTTCGTCCCACCCCTTTATAACTGAACCCGTTCCCAGGGTAAAGGAAAAGGGGGCTCTACCACTATTGATCGATGAATCAAAAATTTCTCCATCCTCAAAATACCCAGTATAATGAACGGTTACCTTACTGTATCCCCTTGCCTCTTCTCCTTGTCCTAATAATTCTTCCTCTATCTTAAGCTTGTTCCCCATTTTTCATTAATTACCTTTTGTTTAATAATATTTACTTCAATATCAAAAAGAACCAATCCAATTTTATTTACTTTTAAGTAAGATTCCTAATTAGAGATTCAAAAAATCGTAAATTTAATGAGGCATGAATACTTCACACACACTTTTCAACAATAATTTACCACCACTTGCAGAAAGAGTCAGACCAAAAACAATAAAAGAATTTTATGGACAAAATCATCTGACAAAAGATAAGAAAATTATTAATCAAATTTTAAAATCAGGGGAAAGTTTTTCATTTATCTTTTGGGGACCACCAGGCACAGGTAAAACAACGCTCGCAAAAATAATTTCAAATAATATAGATTCTGCGTTCTACGAACTATCAGCAATATCCAGCGGAGTTCGACAAATTAGAGAGATTATTAATAAAGCAAAAATCAATCTCGAAATAGGTAAGAGGAGTATTATTTTTATAGATGAGATACACCGATTTTCAAAAAATCAGCAAGATTCTTTGCTACACTCAGTAGAAAACGGAATAATTACTCTAATTGGTGCAACAACTGAAAATCCCTCTTTTGAGATAACTCCACCCTTATTATCTCGCTGCAGAGTTATTACTCTTAAGGTCCTCGATTTTGGTTCACTGGAAAAAATATTGAACAGAGCTATTGATTCAGACATTATTTTAACAAAAAAGAAAATAATAATTAAAAAAAAAGAATCAACTTTTTTAATAGAGTCTTGTGGTGGGGATGCACGAAAAATGCTTAATATTTTTGATATCGCAGTAAATCTGATGGGATTAAAAAAAGTAATTACAAAAAAAATTCTTCTTGAAGCAACTCAATCAAAGGTTTCTATTTATGATAAAAAAGGTGATTACCACTATGATACCATAAGTGCTTTTATTAAATCCGTAAGAGGCTCTGATCCTGATGCCGCAATTTACTGGCTAGCAGTTATGATTGAAGGAGGCGAAAAACCAGAGTTTATTGCTAGAAGGTTGATTATACTATCAACAGAAGACATAGGCAATGCTGATCCTCAAGCACTAGTTATGGCAACCGCTGGCTTCCAAGCTGTCCATTTAATTGGATTACCTGAAGCTGCCCTAATTTTATCTCAGATAACTATCTACTTATCTTGCGCGCCAAAATCTAATTCTAGTCTTAAGGCAATAAAAAATGCTAGGGAAGTAGTAAAAAAGATGGGAACACATAACGTACCACTGCATTTACGTAATAAAACAACTGAATTAAATGAAAAGATGGGATACGGAATCGAATATTCATACCCTCACAATCATAAGGATCACTTTATCAAACAAAATTATTTTCCTAAAGAAAAAATAAATAGATTGTATTACCCTACAAATCAAGGTTATGAAGCATGGATCAAAAAGCGACTATCTATTCTATGGGGGAAAAGGTTCGATAATAATTAATTTTCTTATGAAGCTTTTTTTTCTCATAGTTATTTTTTCATCCATCTTATTTTGTGATGATAGGCTCTACCTTGAAAAAGCGGATATTATGAAAAATAGAACTGTGAATGATGAATCCATACAATATATTTCCGGTAATGTAATTTTTTCTAAAGGATCCCTAACCATGAAATGTCAAAATGGGACACACAATCAAAACTCTGGCATTGCAACTTTGGTTGATAGTGTATCTTCAATTCAAAATAATAGGCATCTAACATGTGATACTCTTATCTTTTTCTCAAAAGAAGATAAAATAATCACCTATGGAAATCCACATTTGTGGGATCAAAACTATGAACTTTTTGCAGATACAATTATCGTATACACCAAAAATGATAGCGGCATAGCCTTAGGCTCAGTGATACTAGAACAAAAGGGCCAGACAATAAAATCAGATCGTTTGGAATATAAAAAAAGTAACATTGATACAACTATTTCTTATTCAGCAATAGGGAACGTTTCTATAATAGACTCATCACGCCTAGCAGTTTGCGGTAGAGCAAATTATAACCGTTCTAAGGAAATAACATCATTGGAATTAAATCCAAAAATCAGTGAAGGTAAACAAATTATTTCCGGAGAAAAAATCATACTCTCTTATGAAAATGAGATCTTAAAAAATTTACTAATCCCAGATCAGGCACATGTCCAAACGGTATCCCTGGGATTCCAAAAAAGAATAGTTGACTCAACGAGTTTTCTAGATTCAGCCGAATTTTTTGATGACCTTTCGGGGGCTTTTTTATCAGGCTTCTTTGAAAACGGAGAGCTTGACTCAATGCGGCTAGAAGGAATGTCTACGACACTATATCATATTTTTGAAGATTCTGTTTATCAGGGAAATAACAAAACCTCAGGAGATACAATTATCATAAACTTTAAAAATAAAGAAACAAATAGTATCAAAGTAATTGGCGGCGCAGAAGGAACCTTTTCTCCAGATACTCTTGGCTCTACATTAAAGGAACCAATTGTATACTCTGCAAATAGAATCAATTACCGATTACCTGAAAAAGAAACCGATCTAGAGGGATATGCAAAAATTAAACACGATGGCACAGATTTAGAATCAGGTTACATAAATGTTGACTGGGAAACAGACATCCTAAATGCGCTTCCTAAGCCTGATTCACCTGACCTCTTTGAACCAATTAACCCAATAATTATTGAGAGAGGTAAAGATCCCATGTCAGGGACAAAAATGACATATAATCTTAAAACAAAAAAAGGTAGAGTCGTTAAGGGAGGAACCAAAGCAGATGATGGATATTACACTGGAAGTGAAATTCGAAATGAAACAAAAAAAACTGTTTTTATTAAAAACTCTACATATACCACTTGTGAATTGGATACACCCCACTTTCATTTCGAATCAACAAAAATGAAAATTGTTCAAAATGATGTGGTGATTGCGCGACCTATAATTTTACACTTAGCCCAAATTCCTATAATTGGAGTCCCATTTGGAATTTTTCCTCATCGAGGAGGACAACGTCACTCTGGATGGATAATGCCTACCTATGGAGAGTCAAAATCAAGAGGACAATATTTAGATGGCCTTGGTTTCTATTGGGCTCCAAGTCAATTCTGGGACTCTAAAATAACAACTAGTTTTGGTGATAGACAGGGTCTTTTATTCCGCATGAATAATAGGTATCATTTACGATACAAGTTCAGCGGGAGTTTATATTTACGGAGCCAGCAATTTTTGGTCAACTCAAAAAATATAAGCGACCTCTCCAATTCCAGAAAAGCAGCACTTAATATTAGATGGGCCCATAAACAAAATATGAGAAATAGCCAATCACTAAATGCTAATGTCACTTACTCAAGTAGTGGTGATTACAATAAAAAATATGGGATAACCCAATCAGAACGTATGAACCAAAAAGCGATTTCTAATCTATCATATTCAAAACGATGGCCAAAATCGAAAAACTCAATAAGCACAAACCTTTACTCAAACCAAGATCTTTTGATAAATGAAAAAATTGACACAGCGTCTTCTTATTACATAAAACCAACGCGATCTGGATCTCAATTAAATATCATTAATAAAACTCTACCAAATTTTTCTTTTAGACATGGTCAGAGCAACCTTTTCCCAACTACAGCAAAAACCAAAAATTGGTACAATAATATTAACTGGAACTATGGTCTAACTTTTACAAATAAAGATAGGGATTTTTATGAATCAGAAAAAATTACTGTTGATGATACCACCTCTTTTTACCAGTGGAAAGAAAATAAAATTAATGAACAAAACTCTGTCTGGTCACATTCAAGTTCAATTAATGCTCCTCAAAAACTATTCAAATATATATCGATTAATCCAAGCTTAAGCATTAGATCTGTTTGGGTAGATAAATATTTTAACGGTATCTGGAATGATACAACATTCTCATTTTCAAAAAAACAAATAGAAGGCTTTAAGGCTCGAACCACAGGCTCCTTTTCTATCAATGCAAATACAAAATTATATGGTATCCTACCCGTGCCCATCGGGCCCTTAAAGGTAATCCGACATACAGCCTCTCCTTCCATAGGCTACTCATATACCCCTGATTTTTCAAAACCTGTTTTTAATCAAGATCTGGGATATTTTGAAATCAAAAAAGATTCACTTGGCAATAGAATTCTTTTTGATAAATTTTCTGGAACCCTAGCTGGTAGCACCCCTAAATCAGAAAATAAATCTATGAACTTTTCGTTAAATAATATTTTCCAAGCTAAAGTCTTAAAAAATGAAGAAGAAAAAAAAATTGACCTATTAACATGGAGATTGAGTACCAGCTATAATTTTGCCGCTGATTCTATGAATCTATCAAATCTTAGGTCTTCTATAAGATCAAAAATAGCTGGGAAATTGAATCTAGATATTTCCATGACTCATGATTTTTACAAATATGTTCAGGGTGCTGGGCGTATTTCAGACTATAATAAAAACGACAAAGGTTTAATAGTTCCAAGATTGACAAGTGCTCGCTTTTCTACTGGCTTTCGTTTTTCAGGAAAAAGATGGACGAATGAAACAATAAATGAGACAGATGTAGATTCAACTGAAGAAGATAATGACCTATTAAACCCTGGACTAAATGATAGATCTACACTAACAAATAATAGTGTTAAAAAAGGTAATCTCTGGAATACAAATGTAAGCCTTAGTTATACTATATCAGCATATAATCCTGAAAAAATAAATAAAACATTTTGGATAAATACCACCTCTGCTTTTCAGGTTACAAAAAATTGGAAGGTTTCTTACAGAGCACGCTTTAACATGATAGAGAGAGACCTTGTTAACCACTCTTTTTCTATTTATAGAGATCTTCATTGTTGGGAACTTTCACTTAACTGGACCCCTGGTGGGATGGGACAAGGAATTAATCTTAGAATTAATGTAAAATCACCTACTCTTAGAGACTTAAAATACGAGAAAAAAGGTGGGCTATATTCAAGGTCACCTTTTTAAAGACCATTAAATAATTTTGATTAGGCTTTTTTATTATCTATAGTTTTTTAAATGATTTGTCCAAAATGTCACGCTGAATACCCAGATAGTTTAATTTTCTGCGAAGATTGCCATGTGGATCTAATTGATGCTTGTAATTTAGATTTACCAGTTACAAAAATGGCTTGGTCACAGCTAGAACCCTTTAATAATGAAATATTTGCAAATATGGGGACTGAGATACTTGATAATGAAAGGATACCCTATTATGTAAAAAAAGATTGGCTATCATCTGCATTAGGCATTAAAGGTACTGGTCTCCCTAGCCAACTGATTCGTATTTTCATCCCCGAAACAGAAGTGTCTAGAGCAACCAAACTACTTAAAACAATTAGAGGAGAAAAAACCAATTAAATATAAAACAATCAAGGGCACCCATGACATTCTTCCAAATAAAATTGAAAACTGGCAATTATTAGAAAAAAAAATACATTCAGTTTGCAATTTATTTTCTTTTAAGGAAATTCGTACTCCAATAATTGAAGAATCAAAATTATTTTCTCGGAGCGTTGGAGAAAACTCTGATATTGTATCAAAAGAAATGTATACCTGGGAAGATATAGATGGTAAAAGTATTACGCTCCGTCCCGAATATACAGCGCCAGTAGTTCGATCATTTATACAACACAATCTAGGGGCAAACTCTGCCACACAAAGATTTTATTATTTAGGTTCATTATTTAGAAGAGAGCGACCTCAAAAAGGTCGCCAAAGGCAGTTCAATCAATTTGGGATTGAGGCTTTTGGCTCTCATCACCCGGAGCAAGACGTCGAAGTAATTTCAGTTGGATGGAAAATTCTTGAAGAACTTGGCCTTAATAAAGGCCTATCATTAAAAATAAACAGTCTTGGATCTAAAGATTGTAGAGAATTGTATAGAGATTCACTAAAAAAATTTATCCGCCCTAATCTTGAACACTTTTCAATTACAAGTCAAAATAGATTTAAAACTAATCCACTAAGAATTCTTGATTCAAAATCAGAATCAGATAAAAATCTTTTAAAACATGGCCCTCAAGTTTCTGATTATTACTCAAAAGAAGATCAAATACATTTTGATGAAATACAAAAATATTTAAAAGAACTAAAAATACCCTTTCTAATAGATAATCATTTGGTTAGGGGATTGGATTATTATACTAGAACGACATTCGAAATAACTTCAGATGCATTGGGGGCACAAGATGCTATTTTGGGAGGCGGTAGATATGATCATCTAGTAGAAAACCTTGGTGGTAAACCCACTCCGGCAGTAGGCTTTGCCGCTGGCATTGAACGGGTACTACTATCAATAGAAAGTCAAGGGATTAATAATAATAAAAAAAATATTGATGTTTATTTCGCCTGTATAGATAGTTTAGGACTGTCAGTCTCACTTTCACTATCAAATAAACTTAGAGATTTAGGAATCTCTGTTTTAATGGATACTCTAAGGCGCAGTATAAAAGCACAACTTAGAGAGGCAAACAAATCTGGTGCAAAATATGCTATTATAGTTGGAGAGGCTGAAATTAAAAACAATGAGGCTATAGTTAAAGATTTGCAAAATGGAACTCAAATGAAAGTGCCTCAATCAAAGTTAATAAATAAATTAAGCGGTTTAATTTGACATAATAATTATCTTTAAATATTATATAATACAATTTATAGCTATAGAAAGAGAGACTTACCTTGAGCCAAAGACCATTATTAGTTGTTGAATCTCCATCAAAAGCACGAACTATCGAGCAATATCTCGGTGGAGATTTTGAAGTAATCGCCAGCGTTGGACATATCAAAGATCTTCCATCAAATGAGCTAGGTATTGATATAGAAAATAATTTTAAAATAGATCTTCACCCTCTTTCTGATCGAAAAAAATTTATTGATGAAATTAAATCCAAATCTCAAAAAGCTCCACGTGTTCTAATAGCCACTGATCCAGATAGAGAAGGAGAAGCAATTGCCGCTCATATTGCTAGTGAGGTTCCGTCCGAGAAGACTGAAAGAGTTGAATTTACCGAGATAACCAAAGCAGGTATAAGTGATGCTATGAAGAACATAAGGCAAATTGATAAAAACCTAGTAGATGCACAAACTGCTCGAAGAATTATTGATCGTCTAGTAGGATATAAAGTTTCTCCTGTTTTATGGGCTACTCTAAAAAAAAATATGAATTTTGTTTCCGGTTCTCTTTCTGCCGGAAGGGTCCAATCAGCCGCCGTAAAACTTTTAATTGATAGAGAGCGCTTAAGAGCGCGTTTCCAAAGTACTACATATTTTGATATTCTGGCAAAACTGGAAGATAAAAAAGAAAAAATAAGTTTTGATGCATTATTAATCAGTTATAATGGAAAAACTGTTGCCTCAAGTAAAAGTTTTGAATCTGAAACCGGGAAAATAAAATCTTCTGATGTGCTTCTTCTTGATGAACCTCAGGTTTCAAAGATATTTGAAAATATAGATGATAATAATTGGAGTGTAGTGAGTGTTGAAGAAAAACCTAGAGCTTCTAATCCAAAGCCACCCTTCACAACCAGTACTCTACAACAGGAAGCAGCACGGAAGCTACGAATGTCAGCAAGACAAACAATGAGAAACGCCCAAATACTTTATGAAAATGGTTTTATAACTTATATGAGAACAGACTCTACTCACCTATCAGAAGAAGCAATTGGAGGATCAAGAAAAATTATTGGCAATCTATATGGTGAAAAATATTTACCAAATAATCCGAATATATATGAAAATAAAGTACGAAATGCACAAGAAGCGCATGAAGCGATTAGGCCCGCTCACCGTGAATTCCGGACGATAGATGAAGTACAATCTATTTTAGGTGAAGATTGTGCAAAATTGTATGATCTAATTTGGAAAAGAACAATCGCTAGTCAAATGCCCCCGGCAAAATTAAAACAAACAACAATTAATATTAAAAACAATGCTGCTAGATTTAGGGCGAATGGTCAAGTGATTATATTCCCAGGATATATGAAAATTTATGTAGAAGGGCAGGATAATCCTGACGCAGAACTGACAAATAATGAGAAAATTTTACCTGTTCTTAAAAAAGATGATCATGTCTTATGCAAAGAAAGAAAAAAACAAAGTCATACGACCAAACCTCCTGCCCGTTTTACTGAAGCTTCTCTTGTAAAAGCATTGGAAGGTAATGGAATAGGTCGACCTTCTACTTTTGCTTCTATTATGGATACTATTGTTAAACGTGGTTATGTAGACAGAAAAAATTCACGATTGATTCCTACTTACCTTGGACTAGCAGTTACTCAACTCCTTGAAAATCATTTTTCAAACCTAGTTAATAAAGAGTTTACCGCAAAAATGGAAGATGGTCTAGATGAAATTTCTCGAGGAGAAAGAAAGAGTCTTCCATTCATTAATAATTTTTATTTTGGGGGTGAAGAAAATATTTTTGTTGGACTAGAAAAAATGCTTGAAGAAAAAATTGATATACCCCTAGCATGCACAATCGAAATACCAGAATCTATTCAGGGTTCTACTGAAGCAAGAATTGGAAGATATGGACCATTTTTGAGGAGAGGAGAGATCACAAGATCGATCCCTGACCTAATATATCTAGGTGACCTAAATCTAGAAAATATAGAACAAATTTTTAAAGAGGAACTCCCCGAAGATAAATCACTTGGAAAAGACCCCAAGACAAATAGCGATATTTGGATTAAAAAAGGACCATATGGGAATTATGTCCAATTAGGCGATACTAAAACAAGAAAATCAATACCTAAAGGAACTCCAATAAATGATATTAATCTAGAGCTTGCATTAAAATTATTTGCACTCCCGCGTACTATCGGCAAACATCCTGAAACTAATGAAATTATTACTGCAGATTATGGGCGATATGGGCCCTATATAAAATGTGGAAAACAAAATGCAAGTCTAAGAGGAAAAGAAACGCCTTTAGATATTACTTTAGATAAAGCGATTGAGTTTTTAATAAATAAAAATAAAAAAAGCTCTGAAATCCGTTCACTAGGAATTGATCCAGAAACAAAAAACACTATAGTATTAAAGGATGGAAGATATGGACCCTATATTTCGGATGGGAAAATAAATGCATCACTTGGACAAGCATACACTACTGATACAATTACACTTGAAACTGCGATTGAATTAATAAAGACAAAAAAATCTGCACCGAAGCGTAAGAGAAAACGAAAAAAGAAAAAATGAAAATTTTCTTTTTTATATTATTCGTAAGTGAAATTTTGTACGGCAATTTAAAACTTGAAAAAGAAATAAAACAGAAACTTATATCACCCTGCTGTTGGGCCGGAACAATATATGACTTAGATCATAATCCCGAAATGGAAGAAGAAATAAAAAATTTTATTTCTCAAGGAAAAGATAAGAATTTTATTTTAGATTATTATGTATCAATATATGGAGAGCGAGTGCTAGCCGTTCCTAAAGCAACTGGGTTTAACTTATTTGTCTGGATTGCTCCAATATTTTTTGCATTAGTAGGAATGACATTCTTTGTAAAATATTTATCGCCAAATTCAAAACAAAAAAATACTGTGCTTCTAAAAACTAAAAAAGTTCTTCCATATAATGACCAGATTGAAAAAGAACTGCAGCAAATGGATTAAACCCATTGAATTAAAAATATTATGGATAAAACAATAGAAAAAATTGTATCTCTTTGCAAGAGGAGAGGATTTATTTTTCAAAGTTCGGAAATCTATGGCGGCTTCTCCGCTGTTTATGATTATGGTCCACTTGGAGTAGAATTAAAAAATAATTTGTCACAGTTATGGTGGAAAGAAATGACCCAGAACCATGAAAATATTGTAGGTCTTGATAGTGGCATTTTGATGCATCCAAGAATTTGGGAAGCATCCGGACATGTTGGTGCATTTAATGATCCCCTTGTCGACTGCAAACATTGTAAATCTCGTTATCGTGCGGATGAAATGGTAGAAAACATTACCTCTCAAGATTGGTCTAAAATCAAATGTCCATCGTGTGGAACGACTGGGAACCTAACCGAACCAAGGCAATTTAATTTAATGTTTAAAACACATGTAGGCCCAGTAGAAGAGACAGGTACTGAAGCTTTCCTCAGACCAGAAACAGCCCAAGGTATTTATGTAAATTATCAGCTAATACAGGGAGCAATGCGACTCAAAATTCCATTCGGGATAGCTCAAATTGGAAAAGCGTTTAGGAATGAAATAATTGCAAGGAATTTTATATTTAGAACCCGTGAATTTGAACAAATGGAGATGCAATATTTCGTTAAACCTGGTACTGATGATAATTCTATGGCCGATTGGAAAAATAATAGAATGAAATTTTATGAAAACCAACTAGATATTAATAAATCAAATCTGAAGTTTCATGAACATGGAGAAACCGAACTAGCTCATTACGCAAAAGAGGCCTGGGATATCCAATACAATTTTCCTTTTGGTTGGTCAGAAATTGAGGGTGTTCACAACCGAACAGATTTTGATTTAGTTCAACACAGTGAATTTTCAGGTAAAAACTTAACTTATTTCGATCAACCAAATAACGATCGATTTATCCCTTACGTTATTGAGACTTCAGCCGGTTTAAACAGAATGCTTTTAACCGTATTAGTCGATTCATATTGGGAAGACAATGAAAATAACAGAATTGTAATGCGGTTTCATCCTCGATTAGCGCCTACTAAGGCTGTAATATGCCCACTTGTAAAGAAAGATGGTCTGCCAGAAAAAGCAAAATCAATATTGGATTTATTAAAACCCCATTTTAAAGTTATTTTTGACCAACAAGGTTCAATCGGTAAAAGATACTATAGGCAAGATGAAGCTGGGACTCCCTATGGAATAACAATTGATCATAAGACATTAGAGGATAATACGGTCACACTTCGCGATAGGGATACTCAAGATCAAAATAGAATTTCTATAGATAGATTAATTACAGAAATGAAAAAAAATATTTCTTAAATAACTAAACTCCATGCATTTAGTAAAAAATTTTATTTTAATTCAACTTTTAATTCAAATAACACTTTATGGTGCTAGTTCCGAACCGGTACATGGTGAAAACGGAATGGTGGTTTCATCTTGCGAGTATGCATCTTTAGCAGGGATAGAAATACTAAAAAAAGGCGGGAATGCTGTTGATGCTGCAGTAGCAACTGGTTTTGCACTAGCGGTAACATTACCAAACGCCGGTAATTTAGGTGGTGGTGGGTTCATGGTTGGTGTAATGAATGACGGAAGTAATTTCAGCCTAGATTTTCGAGAAAAAGCTCCAGGAAAAGCTAAAAAAGACATGTTTTTAGATTCTGAAAGGAATATAGTTCCTTTTATGTCTTTGTATAACCATGCAGCTAGCGGTGTCCCCGGTACCGTTTGCGGCTTATTAACAGCTCTAAAAGATCAAGGCTCTGGTAAATTAAATCTAGGTCAAATCCTTGCCCCAGCTATAAAACTTTCATCAAAAGGTTTTATTCTTACTCAGGAAAAAGCGAATCTTTTCAACAGTTATCGTGATTTATTTGAAAATAATGATGCCGCAAAAAATATATTTATCAAAAAAAATAACCGCTCTTGGAAAGCTGGCGATAAAATCATTCAAAATGATCTTGCAAACACTTTAAGAAGAATAAGAAAAAATGGACTTAGTGAATTTTATAAAAAACATACCGCAAATCTAATCGTAGATGAAATGGAAAGAGGTAATGGGTTAATTTCATATGAGGATTTAAATAATTACAGCTCAAGTTATAGAAAACCTGTTATAGGTTTATTTCATAATTATAAAATCATATCAATGGGACCACCAAGTTCAGGTGGTGTTTTACTGATCAATATGTTGAATATGTTAGAAAAATTTAATCTTGATACGATAGGTTGGAATTCATCGGACTATATCCATTTGCTTACAGAGGTTGAAAGACGAGCATATGCAGATAGATCTGAACATATGGGAGACCCAGATTTTTGGTCTGTACCAGTTGAGATGCTAACATCAAAAAATTATGCAAATAACAGAATAAAAGATATTTCCTTTTCCCTTGCTTCTAAAAGTAAAGATGTCTTTTCTGGAGATCCCTATAAAAAAGAAAATACAGAGACCACACACTATTCTATAATTGACCGATCCGGTAATGCTATCAGTGTAACAACTACATTAAATACAAATTTTGGTAGTGGTATTGTTGTAAGAGGGGCTGGGTTTTTTTTAAATAATGAAATGGATGATTTTGTTTCAAAACCCGGGACACCAAATTATTACGGTCTTGTTGGAAATGAAGCAAATTCAATAGAGGCAAATAAAAGGCCACTAAGCTCTATGACTCCCACAATAGTAATTAGGAATGGCTCTCCTTTCATCATTCTGGGGTCACCTGGTGGTTCAACAATAATCACATCTGTAATGCAAGTAATTTTAAATACAACCATATTCGGGATGAATATTCAAGAAGCTGTTTCTTCCCCAAGGTTTCATAGTCAATGGCTCCCCGATATGATAATGATAGAACCAAAAAGTTTCCCAAAAGATATTATAAATAATCTAAAAAAAAGAGGCCACAACATCTCTATATATAGGAGTGGCTACATAGGTGAAGTAAATGCAATTTTAATTAATGAGGATTCTTTCTATGGTGCTGCTGATGTACGTACAGATGGCTCCGCGATTAGTTATTAGTTTAGACCTAATATATCATCTAACAAATTCATATAAACTGATGTCCCAACTAGTAGAGCATTTTCATCCATTGTAAAATGAGAACAATGGTGTGGTGTTTCGAACACTTTATCTTTATTTGGCGCAGAACCCACAAAGAAAAAGCAACCAGGTATTTTCTTCAGATAATAAGAAAAATCCTCACCCCCCATAGATAGATAAAGCGGCCCTGCTTTATCTCCTACTACTTTTTGTGCAGCATGTAGTACTTTTTTTGTGGGTAATTCATGGTTTATTGTAGGCGGGTAACC
>CEOQ01149938.1_pt1 | contig 13405 bp, 13 predicted proteins | sample 361351 | NCBI WGS metagenome assembly CEOQ01 (sample SAMEA2619907, study PRJEB7988) | marine metagenome | biome: marine biome (ENVO:00000447); feature: deep chlorophyll maximum layer (ENVO:xxxxxxxx); material: "saline water (ENVO:00002010), including plankton (ENVO:xxxxxxxx)" | depth 60 m | reverse complement strand
GTCGTCGGAGAAAACCTGCTCGATCAGGCCCGTGTCCAGTGGCTTGATGAAGCGGGCATTGACGACCCCCACATCCATTCCGTGTTCTTGACCGAGTTGGTCAGCTGCTGCGAGGCAGGTGGCCAGCAGCGTGCCGCTGGCCAGGAAGGTGCCGTCACTTCCCTGCCGTATGATCTCGCTCTTTCCGAGTGTGATCGGTTGCGGCGGGCGTTCGACCGTCTCGATCGTCGCCTTGGGGTACCGGATGGCGACCGGGCCGTCGTGTTCCAACGCGAAGCTGAGCATGGGAGCGATGTCGTGCGAGTCTCCCGGAGCCATCACGGTCAGCCCGGGGAATGGCCGGAGGTAGGAGTGGTCAAAGACACCGTGGTGAGTGGGGCCATCGGGCCCACACAATCCTGATCGATCCAGGCAGAAGGTCACCGGGAGTCCCTGCAGGGCGACTTCCTGGAAGATCTGGTCGAAGCTGCGTTGCAGGAATGTGCTGTAGATGGCGACGATGGGTTTCAGGCCAGCTTTGGCCATTCCCGCCGCGAAGGCCACCGCATGACTCTCGCAGATCCCCGTGTCGAAGAACCGGTCGGGAAAATCTTCGCGAACGTGATCCAGCTTGTTCCCGGCACACATCGCGGCGGTCAACACGACCACCGTCGGATCCGCTTCCATCTCGCGGTAGATGGTCTCGCTGACGATATTGGTGTAGGCGGGTGCTGACCCCGCGGGGATCGAGATCACCTCGTTGTCATCGGAACGCTGAAACGGAGCCGGGGTGTGGAACCTGACCGGGTCCTGTGTGGCGGGCTGGAATCCGTGGCCCTTTTCGGTGAAGACGTGCAGCAGTATCGGTCCCCGCACGTTCTTGACCATGTCGAGGTAGCGTCGCAGTGCAAACAGATCGTGTCCGTCCACGGGACCGATGTATCGGAAGCCGAGTTCTTCGAAGAGCATTCCGCCGTGGAGGAATCCCTTGACGGCGTCCTTGATTCCACCAAGAACGTTTTCGACCGGTTGTCCGACGACGGGCACCTTGTTGAGGAACGCCTGCACGTCACGTTTCAGTCCGTCGTAGAACGGTGCGGTGCGTGCCTTGTCGAGCGTGGAGGCCAGGCCACCGACCCGTGGGCAGATGCCCATCTCGTTGTCGTTGAGGATGACCAGCAGGTCCTTGTTCAGGCCCGCGGCGTTGTTGAAGGCCTCGAAGACGATTCCCGAGGGCAGGGCCCCGTCGCCGATCACCGCGACGGCCTTGCGGCCATCATCACCCAGCAAGTCGTCCCCCGCCTTGAGTCCCAGGACGCTGGAAACACTCGCGCCCGCGTGGCCGGTCATGAACAGGTCGAAGTCACTTTCCTGTGGGTTGGGGTAACCCATCAAGCCGCCCTGCTGACGCATCGTGTGGAATTCGGCGTAACGGCCGGTGAGCAACTTGTGTGGGTAGACCTGGTGCCCGGTGTCCCAGACCAGTCGGTCAGTTTCGAAGTCAAAAACCAGGTGCAGGGCGATTGCCAGTTCGACGACGCCAAGGTTGCTGGCGAAGTGAGCGGTGCGGTCCGAGACGACCGTGCAGAGCACCTCACGGATTTCGTCGGCCAGTTGCAGCAGTTGCTCGTCGGTGTAGTCGGTGAGCTGTGCCGGCGATTCGAGTTGTGGTAGCAGTTCGAGCTGGTTCATCCTAGTGATCCCTCTCGACGACAAACTCGGCCAGGACTCGCAACGAATCACCCGCATCGCCCAGTGGCCGGATCGCTGCCTGTGCGGACTCGACACAGGCCCGGGCCAGTTCACGACTCTGCTGAACCCCGACCAGCGCCGGGTAGGTCCATTTGCCCAATGCGGCGTCTCGTCCCGGCGGCTTGCCCATCTGCTGGGCAGACCCCACGACGTCCAGCAGGTCGTCTGCGAGTTGAAAGGCCAGGCCGATGTGCTGTCCATAATCGACCAGGTTCTGACGAATGTCTCCGGCAGCTCCGGCAATCACGGCTCCCAGTTCCAGGCTGGCAGCCAGCAACCGTCCGGTCTTGCGGTGATGGATTGCGGCGAGTGTTTCCAAGGGGCTGGAGTCGGAGGAGGGGTCCACGTTGGTGACGGCCAGGTCCGCCACCTGGCCACCGACCATGCCATCACTGCCGGCTGCCGAGGCCAGGACACGGCAGCACTCGGCCGCGATGGCCGGGTCCGGGAGATCGGTGGTGAGGATTTCGAAGGCCCTTGTCAGCAACGCATCACCGGCAAGGATCGCCATGGCCTCACCGTGCACGACGTGGCTTGTCGGTTGGCCTCGCCTGAGGAGATCGTCGTCCATGGCCGGCAGGTCATCGTGGATCAGTGAGTAGGTGTGCACCATTTCCACGGCGCAGGCGGCCGGCAGTGCGTCCCGGGGATCGCCGCCACAGGCCTCGGCCGCCAACAGGACCAGGGTTGGCCTCAACCGCTTCCCCCCGGCCATCAGGCTGTAGTGCATCGCCTCACGGAGCGTGTCGGGGGTGTCGGTTCCCCGTGGCAACGAGTCGGCCAGCGCCACCGCGACCAGGGGGGCGAAACGGGCCAGCGTTTCTTCGGCGGTCATTGCTTGAGCGGGCACTGGACCAGTCTGTTCCCGGGAAGGGGCGAGGAGGAGAGACCGATGGAATTCTAGCCTCGGCGGTACCGGTCGAAAATAGCAACCCGAGACGACGAGGGGAGTGTAGGAGTTTCGATGGCCAATCGAAATGGACTGGCCGGTTCAAGTTGTGCCAGTGGCCAATTGCAGTCCGATCTGGCACGCCTGCAGGTAACTCTCGATATGCAGCGATTCGTTGACGGTATGAATGTCCTGCTGCCCACAGCCGAGCGTGACGGTGGGAATGCCATGGGCGACCATCCAGTTGGCATCGAGTCCTCCGTTGGAGATCCGTACTCCGGGATCAAGGCCAACGGCCTCGACGGCCGCCAGTGCCGTCTGAACGCAGGGTTCTTTCTCCGAGAGCACAAACGATTCGTATTTCAACTGCGGGTCGAATTGAATGCCGGCGGTTGTCTTGGCCGTGTTGCGGACCTTTTTGGCAGCGCGTCGGAACGCTTTCTCGAATTCGGCCACGATCCGTTTTCGGAATGCCGGGGTGTGACTCCTGGCCTCGGCTCTGAGAGTCAACCGGGGCGTGACAACGTTGGTGGCATCGCCGCCGTTGATGATGCCCACATTGCTGGTTCCGCGGTTTCGCCCTTTTTCAATCAACCCGTGCCAGCCGTTTTCTGTCAGGTCGGCGATCGCCAGGCTCGCCACGGCAATCGCACTGACACCGTCCTCGGGATGGCCTCCGGCATGGCTGGCTACTCCCTCGATTGTCACGTCGATGCTGTAATCGCCGGTCGCTCCGACAACGGCCAGCCCCGGCGCGCCTCCATCCCAGTTGAAGCCCATCAGCGGCTTGCCGAGTCGTGACAGGCTGACGTAGCGTGCTCCATAGAGCCCGACTTCTTCCTGGACCGGGAAAAACAGGGTCAGCGGTGGGTGGGGCAGGTCACGTGAGAGGATCTCGAGCGCTGCGTTGAGCACGACACTGGCTCCAGCGCGATCATCGCCACCCAGTGCGGTGTCCGCATCACGCGATTCGATGAGTGGGCCGCGACGAATTGGGCGGCAACCGACGCAAAGTGGGACCGTGTCGATGTGAGCCATCATCAGGCGACGGGGAGCTCGAACAGTGCCGGGCAGCTTGACGATCAGGTTGCCGACTTCGCCGCCGAACGGGCTGCGGTTGTTGGCTGTGTCGTGCCGGATCGCATCCGACGGGACTCCGGCATCGCGGAGTCGGCCGGTGATCGCCTCGGCCACCTCACGCTCCTGTCCACTCTTGCCTGGAATTGCCATCAGCGTTGTCACCAGGTCGACGGCGGCGGAGTTGTTGATCGAGTGGGGTGTGGACATCGTTGGAGCCTCCCGGGTGATGGCTGACTCGCGAGAAGGCACAGGAGCGGCTTGAAGCCAACCGGCCACGCGGTCAATATGACGGCCTCTAAACATACCGACCATGAACGGAAGCACAATCGACAACATGTCCACCACGCCCCACGGTCCGGGACTTGATTGCCACATCGCCAACGATGCCGAACGGGCTGCTGCCTTCGGCAACGTGTACGAATGCTGGGGGGATGAACGGCCGATCGACGAGTACGTGGCGTGGCGGATGCAGTCGGTCCAGCACGCACGGGCCACCTGGTATGTCGGTACGGTCGATGGCGTGGTGGCCACGTCGCTGGGGGCTTACCCGATTGTGTTGCGTGCTGCTGAAAAATCGTGGCCCGGCTATGCGATCGGTGCCGTCCACACACCTCCGGAATTCCGGCGGCGAGGCTACGCCGCAACCCTGCTGGATTGGGGACTGCAGCAACAGTTGGCCGGAGGGGCCCAGTTCGGGTTGCTCTACTCGGACATCAAGCCGGAGTACTACGGTGGGATGGGGTACCGGTTGTGTGATTCGCACTACGCCTGGGCCGTGCCAAGGCCAGGTGATCATGCGAGCAGTGGCCGGTTGGAGCAATTTGATCCGGCCGAAATGGCCGATGGTCTGGCCGAGTTGTATGTCGCCGCACAGTCGTCCCGGAGTATCTGGATCGAACGTGATTCTGTGTATTGGGACTGGGTGCGAGGCCGCTATGTGGGCCACAACTGGTTTTGGTGGATCGACGCGGGGGCTGATCACCCGTCGGGCTACATCCAGTTGAAGTCGACTGAAACCGAGTCGCGCGTGTTCGACTGGGGAGTGTTGCCCGGCGCTGATGAACGCGCGTTTTGGGAGACGGTGTTGCAGTGGGCTGCAACCCAGGGGGTGGCTCGGATCGGGGGCTGGCTGCCGTCATCCGACGCGATAGCCGGCTGTTTCGATGTCACTCCACGAATCAAGGAGTTGACGATGCTCAGTCCGCTGACCGCGGAGGCTCCGTGGAACGATGCGTACTCGACCGACGCGGCCTGGTTCACCGAATGCGACCACATCTAGTCGCTGCTCTGTTTCGGTCCTGGATTTTGTGGTGACGAAGACATCTTGTCACAGTCGGTTTCTCTGGCTAGCATCCCGCGTCCTGCTGGGTGTGATTCGCGTGTGAATTGGCTCGGGCAGGGGACCGGGATGGACCCCACGTGCGACTATTGAAGACGATCGCGGGCGGAATTCGGCACGTCGGCCGTTTGCTGCGGACCGGCTTTCAGGCTGTGTTGCTGCTGATCGTGTTGTTGTGTGTGCTGGAGGTCGGAGTTCGACTGGTCGAATCTCCAGTTGATCCCGGGGGCCAATCAGAGGTGGGTTCGGACCTGGTTCGTGCCTCGTGGACATCAGGTCAGTCGCTGCAACGACTGGTTCGTCGTGAGTCGGTGGTGGGAGACCGATCGGTTTCAATCCAGACCAACAGCCTCGGGTTGCGGGGTGCGGAGCCTGTTGTCCCCAAGCCAGTTGGCGTGCTCCGCGTGGTTTGCCTGGGGGATGAACGCGTGTTGGCCGAGCGGGTTCCTTACGAGCAGACATTTTGTCACCGGCTGCAGGAATCATTGCAGCGGCGTTCTGCTCGACGGGTCGAGGTGATCAATGCGGGTATTCCCGGTGAGTGTCCTCTGTTGTCGTTGTTGCGGGTTCGTCATGAATTGTTGGCACTCGACGCGGACCTGTGGCTGTTGAATTTCGACATGTCCGATGTTGCTGACGACTACCGACAACGACCACGATTGATCTCCGACCGCAATGGACGTCCGTTGGCTTGTCCGCATCCCTCCCTGGCACTGGGACGGCTGAATGCGTGGCAGCAGTTGTGCAGTCGGTTTCGGCTGGTTGCTTGGAGCAGTCGCGAGTTGGGCAGTCTCTGGACACGGACACTCGTCGAACCACCAGCCTCGGACCCGGGAAGCCCACAGGGACAATACGCCTGGTTGGCGGACACTCCGCCCGACTGGACCATGCACATTGAACAGGCCCTTCAGCCAATCTCGCGATTGCAGAAAATGTGCCGCGGGAGATTGGCCGTGACCGTGTGTCCGGCTCCATGGCAAGTGGCTCGCAACGAGACACGGCACCCCGATGCCCGGGCCAGGGTGGGCGTTCCCGGGGATTCGGTGTTCAACAGTGACGTGCCGTTTCAGATCCTGGGCGACTTTTTGCGGCAACACGATATTCCCGTCTGTGACCTGTCCGAGGGATTTCGTACAGCGAGTGAAGGAGTCCAGTTGTTTCAACCAGATCGAGCCATGTTGAGTCCGGCCGGGCACGAACTGGTAGCCCGTTTGTTGGCCGAAAAACTGACCAGTCCATCTATGGCATGGTGGAGCGATCCGGGGACCCACGGGGATGTTGTCCCGGCTGGGGCGCAACGGCCGGTTGACGATCAGGGCGGGTCTTGACGGGTCTTTCGGGGTGCAGGATACTCCACGCCCCACAGCCGGAAACAGAGCCGGATTGCCACAAATGTGACACCGGAATCGTGCCCTCATCCAAGGCGACATTGTTCTCGTGACCGACAACTTGCAGCACCGCATGCGCGAGATGGCCCAGGGGGCGCGGGCAGCCGCGTTGCGTTTGGCGGAATCGACGGGGAAGACCAGGAACGACTGGCTGTTGCGTACGGCTGAATTGCTGGATTCCGAGCGTCAAGCTTTGGCGGCCGCCAACCAGGAGGACATCCAGCGTGCTCCCGGATATGGACTCACTGACGCGGCGGTGGACCGCCTGAGACTGAATGACGACCGGATTGACGGGATGGTCACGGCCTTGAAAGACGTCGTGGCGCTGCCCGATCCGGTGGGGGAAGTTTTCGAGTCGACCCAACGCCCCAACGGCCTTGTGGTCACTCGGGTACGGGTTCCACTGGGAGTGGTGTTCTTCATTTACGAGTCGCGTCCCAATGTGACCGTTGACGCGGCCGCCTTGTGCGTCAAGAGCGGCAATGCGGTGATCTTGCGAGGTGGCAAGGAAGCGATACACAGCAACCAGGCATTGCATGAAATTCTGTCCCGGGCAGCCCGGGAGTGCGGATTGCCCCGCGAATCGGCTCAACTGGTGACCACAACCGATCGTGCTGCGGTGGGTGAATTTCTTGGGATGGCCGACCTGATCGATGTGACGATTCCACGTGGAGGCAAGTCTCTGATCGAGCGAGTGGCCGCCGAAGCGGCGATGCCGGTCATCAAGCACTTCGACGGGATCTGTCACGTCTATGTCGATCAGGCCGCCGACCTCGAGATGGCCAGCCGGATCGTGGTGGACAGCAAGTGCCAACGACCGGGAGTCTGCAATGCGGCGGAGACGCTGCTGGTCGACCGTGAGGTGGCCGGGAGTTTTCTGCCCGAGGTGTCCAGGAGGTTGCTGGAACGGGGCGTGATTCTGCGTGGCTGCGAGGAGACCAGGGGGCTGGTTCCCGAGGCCGAGGTGGCCAGCGAGGAGGACTATCGGACCGAATACCTGGACCTGGTCCTGTCGGTTCGTGTCGTGGATGGCGTGGGAGCGGCGGTGGATCATATCCGCGAGTACAGCTCCGGACACACCGAATCGATCGTCACCTCGGATGTGGAAACATCGCAGCAGTTCACGCGAGCTGTTGATTCCGCGGCCGTGATGGTCAATGCCAGCACGCGGTTCCACGATGGAGGAGAATTCGGCCTGGGGGCCGAAATCGGTATCAGCACTGATCGGTTTCATGCGAGAGGCCCGTGTGGCTTGCGAGAGTTGACCAGTTACAAGTACGTGGTCCACGGGACGGGCCAATTGAAGTCCGGATGAACCGAACGGGCCTGGATTGGTGTGAATTGGCCGCCGGGGCGAGGAGGACCCAGGGATGGGAGTTGTGCTGAGCCGAACCGAGGTCGAGGCGCTGTTGCCCGACGGGCATGACGCGCCCCATGTGCCCCGGCCGGAACAATCTGAAATGCCACCACCGAGTTGGTCGGTTAAAACTCTGAGGGAACTGGAGTTGAGGCTGGAATCTGCCTCGGTGGAATTGTCCGCGGTGATGAGCGAGCGGATGGTGGATGACGGTTCCGACCAACAGGCCGGCGTCTCGATCGACTATCTCGGGCTGGCTCCAGGGGCGCGGTTGCCGGATTCGTGCGAGACGGTCGGGACCTGGGTCATCCAGGGACCTCGTCCTCGTGAAACCGGTCGAATTGCGATCGAGGCCTCGCTCGCCGTTGGTCTTGTCGAAGGCTTGCTGGGGGCTGGTGAGACCGGCGAGTCGGATCGTCAACTGACCGGGCTGGAACGATCGCTGTTGACCCGTGCCGTGGAATTGATCGCGGCGGTGCTCGTGAGCGACCGGAATGACGACGGTGGCCAGCAATGGCAGGAGGCCCGGTTGGAGTTGAGCGTGCGGGCGGAAACGGCACTGGCTTCAGTCGGTCGACGTTCCGACTCTGTGCTGGCTGGTTTCAAGTGGCAACTGGGTGAGTGTCATGGGTTGGTGCACGTGGAATTGTCTACCGGATTTGTCGCCCGGTTGACCGAGTCCACTCCGTTGGAGGGTGAGGCAGGCGAGATCGCGACGGACGAAACCGGTCAGGGGCTGACCACTCTGTCGGTGCGGATGCCGGTGCACGGATTGACCGCCGCCAGTGTCGCGGGGCTGGAACTGGGCGACGTGATCATGACCGGGAGGCCAGCTGAGTCGGAAACAGGCCACGCAAATTGGCACGTATCTGTCGACGGATCTTGTCGTTTTGATGGGCATCCAGGCACTTTTGATCGTGTACGCGCGGTTGTTTTGGAACCGCGCGAGCGAGCCGAATAGGGGCTGCTTCTTGACGTCCGGGCAAGGCGTCTATAAAAATAGGGCATTGGCCCAGTTGTCTGGGCGTACGGGACCAGGGGGAGACGTTGCGCCGAAGAGGATTACCGCCGACACCTGCGGAGCAGATGCACCGGATCAATGACCAGATCCGGATCACCCCGGTCCGCGTGGTTGATCCGGATGGAAATATGGTCGGTGTCCTTCCCACCGAGGAAGGCCTGCAATTGGCAGTGGAAGCCGGCTTGGATCTCGTGGAAGTGAGTCCGAACGACCGTCCGCCGGTCTGTCGGATCATGGATTACGGTAAGTTTAAGTACGAACTGAAGAAGCGAAAGACCAAGGGAGGCAAGCAGCACACCGTCCAGGTCAAGGAAATTCGATTGCGACCCAAGACGGGTGAGCATGACATTGAGTTCAAGATCAAGCGGGCTCGTCGATTTCTGGAAAATCGAGACAAGGTGAAGATCAACGTGATTTTCCGAGGCCGTGAGAATGCTCACCGTGATCGTGGACACGAGATGCTGCAAGGGATCATCGACATCCTCGAGGACATCGCCAAGGTGGAAAAACCGCCGGGGATGGAGGGGGGACGGACGATGTCAACGGTATTGGCTCCCAAGGGTTAGTTTTGCCAGGAATGCACGCGATGCCGAAGCAGAAGACACACAAGGGAATGAAGAAGCGGTTCAAGGTCTCGTCCAAGGGCAAGGTCAAGCACCGCAGCGCATTCCGTGGCCACCTGTTGAGTCACAAGTCGAGCAAGCAGAAGCGGCAATTGCGCAAGGATGGTATCCTGACCAGTTCGGACGCGAAGGAAGTCCGCGAGAAATTAGCCCCGGGTTCCTGATTGTCCGGAAACCGGCCATCCAGCACTTAGCCATACGAACAACCACGGCCCCATGGGGCCGATTGCGAGGACGACGATGCCACGAGTTCGCAAGGGATCAGCTCGGCGCAAAGCCAAGAAGCGTTTGTTCCGCGAAGCACGGGGAAACCGGGGCGGTCGCGGCAAATTGCTGCGAACCGTCAAGGAAACGGTGGTGCGATCGCGGGCGTATGCCTACCGTGACCGCCGTACCAAGAAGCGAGTGTTCCGTCGCTTGTGGATCACACGGCTCAACGCCGCCTGTCGGCAGCGAGGGGTTCGTTATTCGGAGTTTATCCACCAGCTGCAATCCGCTGGCATCGAACTCGATCGTAAGACACTGAGTGAAATCGCGATTTCCGATCCTCAGGTCTTTGACGAGATCGTGGCCGCCGCGGCCTCTGCGGCCTGACCCCGTCTGACTCAACGATGACCGCCGACGCCCAGGCTGCTTTTGCGAGTTACAAGGACGAAGCGCTCGTCGCGATCGCTGCGGCCTCGTCCGAGGATGCACTCGAGACGGTCCGTGTTGAGTTCCTGGGCAAAAAACGGGGCCGACTCCGGGACCTCCAGGCCCTGCTGGGCAAGGCTGAAGCGGATGAACGGCCGATGCTGGGCAAGGCTTTCAACGAGGTGCGTGTTGAGGTGCAAACGGCGTTCGAGGCGCGGCAGGCCGCACTGGCCCGTCCGCAGGTTGCTGCCGCCGCTGTCGATGTCACCCTGCCCGGACCACGACCGGTGATCGGGCGCCGGCATCCGATCACCCGGACGATGGATGATTTCAAGGACATCGTTGGCCGGATGGGGTTCAGCGTCGCGACAGGACCGGAATTGGAAGACGATCACCACAATTTCGTCGCCCTGAACATTCCGCCAGTTCACCCCGCCCGTGATCCACTGGACAACTTTTACCTGGCGACTGCCTCGGTCGGGAGCGGTGACCAGGCGGTGTTGATGCGGAGCCAGACGTCGACGGTACAGATCCGCGTGATGGAACAGACGGCTCCGCCGGTGCGAATTGTCTCTCTGGGACGGTGTTACCGGCCAGACACGATCGATGCCACACACCACTGCATGTTCCACCAGATGGAGGGACTGGCGGTCGACACCGACATCACGATGGCCGATCTCAAAACAGTCCTGAAGCACTTCGCCACCGCTTTTCTCGGCGATGATGTCTCGGTCCGGTTCCGACCAAGTTTCTTTCCGTTCACCGAACCCTCCGTCGAGGTCGATGTTCTCTGGCGAGACCGGTGGCTGGAATTGGGGGGGGCGGGAATGGTCGATCCCAACGTGTTGCGGCAGGTGGGGTATGATCCCGACGAGGTGACCGGTTTCGCCTTCGGACTCGGCATCGAGCGGTTCAGCATGATGCGGTATCAGGTGACTGACATCCGTCGTTTCTTTGAGAACGACTACCGGTTTCTCTCGCAATTTTGACCCGGCGGGTCGGGTCAGTTCGGAGACATCGTCGGCGAACGCCGTGATGGGGCCGCCACGAACTGGATTCGGCCTCCACAGAGCTTGCAGGCGACTCTCGCCAGGCGGAATCTCGAGTGGGCTCGGAGTTCCTCGAGGCAGTGTGGGCACTCGGCAAAGAAACCCCGCAGGCGAGTTGAGGGGTGGTCCGGATCGAGATGGAAATGACCGCGACAGAGTTTGCACTCGACGTTGGCGCCTGCGTATTTTTTCGCCACTCGCAATTCCTGTCTGCAATGTGGGCATTCCAGCAGGAAACCATCGGGTTCGACCAGTTGGGCGTCGCCACCAGGCTGCATCGTCACGTTCCTTGTCCCGAAAGATCTCGTCAGTGGATTATTCGTCGCCGGGCCGGGCCTGGAGGCACATCAACCGGTGAAAGGTGCGGAAGTAGAGACGGCCACCGGCGACCGCTGGAGTGGAGTGGCAGGGGTCGCCCAGGGGGATTTTTCCGATCAGCTTGAATTGGGGGCTGGCGGCAACAATCACGACATCGCCTTTTTCGCTGACGCCGTAGATCTTGCCGTCGATGCAAATTGGTGACCCGCTGTAGTTGCCACCAATCCGCTTGGTCCAGACATCTTTTCCGCTGGCCAACTCGACGCATCCAAAGATGCCTTCATCGTTCCATTCGTACAGGTGGTCCTGGTAGATGATCGGAGTGGTGACATAGGGCAGGATCCGTTCACGTGTCCAGACCACGTTTCCGGAGGTGTCCACGGCACGTTGTAACACACCGTATCGCCCTCCCTGTCCGCAACTGGCGACGACCAGCCCGTTTCCATAGACCGGTGAGGCGACGGTTCGCAGTGGAAAGGGGCCCGTGGCCCAGTTCTGATGTCCGGTACGAGGATCGAGACTGCTGATGCCCGATTCTCCGCTGACACAGATCAATTGCGGAGTCTTGTTCTTTTCACGGATGACCAGTGGCGTGGCGTAGGAGGTGCGGCCCGACTTGAACTTTCTCAATTGGCTCCACACCGTGCGACCGGTATGACGGTTGAGTGCAATCACCGAACTGGGGCCATCCTGGTCGTTGGGGACGATGAGCAGATCCTCGAAGATGATCGGCGAAGCCCCCAGTCCGTGCTGGCTTTCGTAGGGGCCCAGGACCCGCCGCCACACGAGTTCACCGTCGAAATCGTAGGCCGAGACCGAGTAGCGTTCCTTGTCGGCGAATGCGGCGTAGACCCTGTGATTGTCGACACATGGCGTGCTGGAGGCCCAGCTGCTCTTGAGATGCTTGCGACTGCGGTTCATCCCGATCTGTCGTGACCAGCGGGTCTCGCCCGTTTCGGCATCAAGGCACATGAGATACCTGGTGGCACCCCGGTCGATGGCGGCAGTGACGAACAACCGGTTTCCTCGGACAACGACTGCCCCATGGCCCTCACCGGGCAACTTGATGTTGAAAATGTAGTCACCGGGGCTCCAGTTCGTGGGGATACCCTTGAGGGCACTGACGCCGGTCCCGTTGGGGCCTCGGTAGCGGGTCCAGTCGGCCGCATCACCGGCATTGGTGATGAGGACGGCGATCCAGGCGACCAGGGCGTGGATGGCCATGCGGTGCAAGCGGGTGGGGGAAGCAGTTGAAAGGTGACCGTTCATCAGTCGTGCGGCTCCGAGAACAAAATGAGAGTTTTACGAAACGCCCGTCGGGCCTAGGATGGTCGATGCCCAGCGGGGTTGCAAGACCGTCCCTTGCGGCCCCTTCTGGCGGTCCAGTATCCTCAACGGGCCACCCGGGTTCCTGTCCCGGGCAGGAAGAGGAATCGTGACGCCCATGACGCAACAGCCCGACCAAGCGGCCTCTTATCTCGTCGTGCGAGACGGCAACCAGTGGCGGGACGTGTTCCGCCTGATGCCGGGCCAGGTCACCACGGTGGGACGCTCGTCGACCAATCGCGTGGTGGTTCGTGACGAGGTGTGTAGCCGGAATCACTGCGAGGTGTTTCAGAGTGGTGAACGATGGTTGCTGCGGGACCTGGGGAGCCGCAACGGTACGCTGGTCAACGGCGTCAGTGTCGATGCCGATTGGCCTCTCGAAGAGGGCCAAATCATCCAGATTGGTGAATGCGGTCTTGGTTTCACTTCCGACCTCTTGCACGCATTTCCCGAGTCGGAATCCTCTGCTCACGTCAGTGTTGCTGACACGGCGGAGATGATGGTTTTTGACGATCCGTCGCCGGAATCCGAGCCGGAGATCGTGGATCGTCGACGAGAGAACCGTTTTCGTGGACGCGAGGAACCGGGGGGAACTGAGCCAGATCGGACGCGGCGCGATCTGACTTTTCTGTACGCCCTCGCGCTGGAGAT
>CEOQ01043274.1_pt1 | contig 13406 bp, 12 predicted proteins | sample 361351 | NCBI WGS metagenome assembly CEOQ01 (sample SAMEA2619907, study PRJEB7988) | marine metagenome | biome: marine biome (ENVO:00000447); feature: deep chlorophyll maximum layer (ENVO:xxxxxxxx); material: "saline water (ENVO:00002010), including plankton (ENVO:xxxxxxxx)" | depth 60 m | reverse complement strand
CGATATTCTCGATATCCAAATACTACAAAACTTGATTGAGCAAAAACACCATCCCCACCGAAAAGCCGTAAATTCATTTTACGGGCACCTGCACCTCGTTAAAAGCTACAAAACGCGCTATGGCGATCTGAGAGCCTTGCAATTTTGTAACCCCAGAAACTATACGACAAACCCAACCGGAATTACAGACTCACCAAACAAACACAGTATAACCTGTCGTTTATTCCAAAATACCTATATTTAGGTTATGTAAACAAATACCACAGGAGTAAGGTTACATAACGTACGTTGTGCGAACCAATTAAAATAACATTTTGAATCAATCGCTGGCTTGTTCGACTTCTTCCTCTTCATCAACCAAGTCATCGATTTGCAGAAGTGTACCCTCAATTTCATCGAGCAATCGCTCTAGATTCCATTTCTTTCGTGCTGATACAAAAACAGTAGGATACTTGTCCGAAGTTGGTATAAAAGCCGGTTGTCCATCCGTTGATTTAGATTCCACCAGATCCATCTTATTCATTACTAGAATTCTGGGTTTGTCACCAAGCCCCAGCTCATTGAGGGTATCATCGACTACCTGTGCTTGTTCGGCCGCTTTGGCATGAGTCACATCTATAACATGAACCAGAACGTCAGAACCCTGTAGCTCTTCCAAAGTAGCTCGAAATGCAGCTACAACGGTGGGAGATAATTTTTGAATAAAACCTACGGTGTCACTAAGGAGCAGATCCCCTCCAGAAGATAACCTGAGCTTTCTGGTAACAGTGTCTAAAGTGGAGAACAGTTGGTCCTGTGCAATGACATCTGACAAGCTCAACGCATTAAATAGTGTACTTTTACCCGCATTGGTATAGCCAACCAAGGTTGCCATTGGTAGCCCAGCACGTTTCCTGCGTTCCATGTGTAGATCACGCCTTTGTCTAACCTTGTCTAGTTCTTGTTCAATCTTTTGTATATGCCTTCTTATTATTCTTCTGTCGGTCTCCAACTGGGTTTCACCAGGGCCTCTTGTACCGATGCCTCCGCCCAATCTTTCCAGGTGAGACCACTGTCCGACAAGCCGTGGTAACAGATACTGATGTTGAGCCAGTTCCACTTGCAACTTACCTTCATGCGTCTGCGCATGCCGACCAAATACATCAAGGATTAAAGCCGTCCTATCTATCACCTTACATTGCAGTGCGGCTTCAAGATTTCTCTGTTGAGTAGGAGTGAGTTCGTCATCAAAGATCACGACATCGGCTTTTTGTTCATCCCTCAAATCCCGTATTTCTTCTACTTTTCCTTTACCAACATAAGTAGTGGTAAGACGGTCGGCCTTTTGACTGATCTGTCCGACTACTTCAGCATCAGCAGCGTCAGTTAGGTAGGCAAGCTCAGCCAACGTGTCTGTCAGTTCCCATGAATGTCTTTTGTCTTTTATCTCAACAGCCACCAAAACAGCTTTTTCTTTTTCACGAGATGTTGATATCGTTCTTCTAGGTATAATCTAACCTGCCTTAGGCGAAGGTACTGTCCAATTTTCGATTCTCTGACATCCCTTCTCAACTTGTTCATCTGGAGTAGTTAAGGATAATCGAATGTACCCTTCCCCGTATTCACCATAACTTGAACCAGGGGTCACAACTATATCCATATCTTCTAATAACCTTGCAGCAAACTCTGCCGAAGTAAACCCTTCTGGGACTCGCGCCCATATATATAGACTCGATTCAGGTACATCAACGGACAATCCAATAGACCGAACTGCCTTAATCACTCTATCACGTCGGCGTTCGTATATCGCTATATTATCGTCGATACAATCCTGTGATCCTGTGAGAGCCTCCATGGCCATTTCCTGAACCGCTTGAGGGATACCAGAATCCAGGTTGGCCTTGATTTGAAATAGCGCTTTTATCATATCTGCATTACCTACCGCCATACCAACTCGCCAACCAGTCATATTGTACGTCTTCGACAAGGAGTGGAATTCTATACCAATATCCTTCGCTCCCTCGACCTGCAACATGCTGACCGCTTTATAACCTTCATATCCTACTTCGCTATAAGCAGCATCATGCAGTAGAGCTATATCATTATCCCTACAGTATGCAACTGCAGTAGCCAATTCTTCTATTGAGGCTACTGCACTAGTAGGATTATTGGGATAATTCAACCACATAACTTTCGCAGCCTTAGCTATCTCTTCAGGTATATCACTATATACAGGCAACCATCCATTTTCATGTTTCAATGGCATTATGTAGCTCTCTGCACCGGCAAACATTGTGCCAACACCGTAAACAGGGTATGCAGGGTCAGGGATAAGGGCAACGTCTCCGGGATCCAAAAAGCAGAAGGCTGCGTGTCCAATACCCTCTTTAGCTCCAATTAATGGAAGTACCTCCGTATCCGAGTCTAACGTTATGTCAAAACGTTGCTTGTACCATTGGGCGATAGCTCTACGAAACTCCGGCAACCCGTCAGTCTCCGGATATCGGTGATTCGGAGTATGTTCTGAAGCAGTCAACAACCTATCTATAATCGGTCGAGGTGTAGGTATATCCGGATCACCTATTCCGAAAGTTACTACATCAGCCCCTGCAGCACGTTTTTCGGCAATTATCCTTGATATTTCCACAAAGGGATAAGGTGCTAATTTTCCTAATCTACTAGAGAATTCCATTTGCCTAATCCTTCTAAATGTATAACTTTAATCCCAGTCTCCTGTAAACACTTCCTCAGCAGGACCTTCCAAAAATACTTCCCCTACACCATCCCATTCAATAGTCAACATCCCGCCAGGCAGAGTTATGTTAACCCTGTCCGAGGTGTGCCCTAACAAACGAGATACGACAGCTATGCCACATGCCCCAGTTCCGCAGGCCATCGTTTCTCCAGATCCTCTCTCCCAGACCCGCGCTGTCAAATGGTTCTCGTCAATTATATTGACTATTTCGAAATTGACTCTCCTAGGAAACATCTCATGATTCTCAACTACCGGACCGATGCTATGAAGGGGAAAATCCAGTACAGGCTGGTCTATGAACGCCACTGCATGAGGATTTCCCATTGAGACAAAACCCATTTCAAAATTGAGATCACTAATAGTCACAGGGTAGTTTGTAACAGGATTTACAAAATCCGCATCGAGCACTACGGGAACATCGGCTGGACAAAATATAGGTTTACCCATAGACACTCGTGCCGCTACCACGACACCATTTGCTCTTATAGGTACAATATCCCGTATACCAGCTAACGTCTCTACCTGCAGGTTTCCCTCGGTATTGGGAATTATGCCCTTGTCCAAAGAATACTTCGCGAAGCACCTTATACCATTGCCACACATTTCACCTTCAGAACCATCAGCATTAAACATCCGCATTTTCAAATCAGCTATATCGGAGGTTTGGATCAGAATTATCCCATCACTGCCTACGCCAAAATGCCTATTACTCATGTCTATGGCTAGACGCTCCCAATCCTTCTCCATATTACGTGCGTCAATGTACAAATAATCGTTGCCAGCACCTTGCATTTTCGTAAATTTCAATGTGAATGCACTCCGAACAAATAAACTGGGAAGACCGTAATTGTATCATAGTGACGCTTGAGGATAAGTCTGAGAAAGCAACCGTTTTGCCTTACCTAACACCTCTGGAGTACTGCTGTCCAGCCAATGTATACGAGGATCATCCTTCTTAAACCATGTATATTGCCGTCGAGCTAGTTTATGTGTTTGGTATTTAGTCTTCTCTACTGCTTGTACTAGAGACAAGGAATCAGTTAAATAATCACCAAGTTCACGATATCCTGGGCTGTCGAGCGCCCCTTCTCCCAAACAATATCCCATTTCCTTAAGGCTATTGACTTCTTCTAGCAGGCCCATATCCATCATTTGCTCGACTCGATCATCAATCTTGGCATACAAATCAGATCTGTTCATTGTCAGGCCTATTATCAACGGAGCATAATTCTCGTTTCTTCTTGACGGCACATCCGAAGGTTTAATCCCTCCTATATGAATGATTTCCAGAGCTCTTATAACTCTCCTTACGTTACGCGGATCTATCTGAAATGCCCGTTCGGGGTCTAAGTCCTGTAGCTCATCATACAAGAACTGATACCCATACGTGGCAACCTGCGCTTCCTTTTCTGCGCGGAACGAATCACTGGGTGGCACAATTGGAACATTCCACCCTTCAAGCAAACTCCAGATATATTGCCCTGTCCCGCCGGCCAATATAGGAACAGATCCCCGTTCCCTGATTTGATTTATCGTGTGTACAGCATCGGCGATAAAGCTCCCAACGCTATACATTTCATCCGGATTCAAAATATCAATAAGATGATGGGGTGTACTCGCGCACTCATCCTTTGTTGGCTTAGCGGTCCCGATATCCATAAAACGGTAAACCTGTCGACTATCGACATTAACAATCTCGCCATTTATAGCCAGAGCAATTTCTATAGCCAGTTTTGTTTTGCCTGTAGCAGTTGGTCCAAGTATAACTACCAAATCCGACATAGCCTCAACCTCACTAGGCCGGAGCTTGGGATTGGTTAACAATATCGATAAATTGCTTGTAATCGAGACTAGCTCCTCCTACAAGAACTCCATCTACCTGATCACAATCCAGGAATTCTGCGACGTTTAGAGAATTAACACTACCGCCATACAAAATTGGAATCGCTTTCCCCGAGTCTCCTAATAATGATACCAGTGTGCTACGAATGCATTCCGAAGATATAGTATCAATTACCTCAGGGCTTGCTGATTCACCTGTCCCAATCGCCCATACAGGTTCATAAGCAACCATTAACTCTCCCACATGGCTCAGGCCTTGTAACGATTCTTCAATCTGCAACTTGACTGCAGTTATGGAATCTCCTAATTGCCTGTCTCGTGACGACTCTCCCACACATAAGATCGGCCTAATACCATGCTTCAAAGCCGCAATCACTTTTTTATTTATTGTCTCGTTGCATTCGCGGAATATCGACCGTCTCTCAGAATGCCCTAATATTACATAGTCACAGACTTCTTTAAGCATCAATGGGGATATCTCACCTGTATATGCCCCTGACTCTTGGTAAAACATATTCTGGGCGGCTAGTGATATAGCCGAACCGTATAGACAATCTCTAATAGGAATTAACGATACAAAAGGAGGGGCCAAGATAACGTGCACGCCAGATATATTTTCGCAAGCAGATTGGACTTTAGAGGCCAAATCAAGCGCTTCTTGATGAGATTGATTCATTTTCCAGTTACCAACTACAATACGTCTACCCATTTCGCCCAGCCAGCCTAGGGTCCAAATTTTGTGAGTTTTCCAGAGTGTGATAGCGCTAGTAGCATAATATTAGTAGCTGGTATACGACCAATCGCACCTAGATTACAGGCCGTCTCATTGAATCCAGAGATCCCCTCACCTTTGGTTAGCTCCGAATGAAGCATAAATGGAACTGGATGCCAGCTATGCGCTGCCATAATAGCCGGAGTAGAGTGGTCTCCAGCTACCATAAATACATCAGGATTTAGATTACGCAACCTCGGTATCAGCTCATCTAAATCTTCTAACGTCTTAACTTTCGCATCAAAATCTCCATCTTCACCTGCAGCATCTGCTGGTTTGTAATGTATAAAAAAGAAATCATGGTCTTCATAGTTTTGATACAGAGTATCGACTTCATCAGAAAATGTTTTGCCAGTAGGAATAACCTTCATCTGAGCCACAGTAGCCAATCCTCTATACATAGGATATGCGGCCACGGCAGCAGGATTTAACTTATAGACGTCACCCATAGCAGGCAAGTGAGGAAGCTGCGCCCATCCCCTAAGTAAGACCATGTTACCTCGTTCTTCTTCTCTTAATACATCCCTTGCCTTTTGGACAAATTCATTGACTATGTTTACTGTTTTGTCCGATCCATTCGAGAGAGATTTCACTTTAAGAGCTTCGACTCCTGTAATCTGTGGATCAGTTTCACTGATATCCTCAGACAAACCTGGAGCTCTTAACCGCAGAACAAAACGATAATCTTGAACCGGAAATACATCAACCTGAACACCGTCAATTGTGATTTCATTCAACCGCTCACATAGAGGGCCGCTTAAATTTGTAGGAATACGCCCTGCTCTGCGATCAACAAGCATTTCGTTGTCATCAACCGTACAGAAATTACCACGCGCTGCAACATCTCCAGGCAAAAGTTCCACACCTATCCCAAGTGCTTCCAATGCACCTCTTCCAATCAGATACTTAAGCGGATCGTACCCAAATAAAGCCAAGTGTCCGGGCCCACTACCAGGGGCGACTCCGGGCATTACCGGCGTTGTCAAACCACACGCACTTTCCTGCGCCATGGCATCTAGATTTGGTATGTTGGCAGTTTCCAGTTCAGATTTACCCGTGTCGGGGTGAGCTAGCCCTCCCAAACCATCTACTACTAAAAGTATTATTTTGCTACCAGTTTTCACATAACAATCATGCAATTGTTCAAGGTCTATCATATTTAACCCACTATCCCTTCCACTAAGATTATTTTCTACTTGTCTGGCAAAGCATCTATGCCTGGCAGTACTTTCCCTTCAAGAAATTCAAGTGATGCCCCGCCACCAGTAGATACATGTGTCAATTTATCAGTTATGCCCATGGATTCCACAGCCTCTGCAGTAGATCCGCCGCCGACTACTGTAGTAACCCCCTGCATATTAGCAATCGTGTTACCAATTGTGACTGTTCCTTGCTTGTAACTGTCCATCTCAAAAACTCCCATTGGGCCGTTCCATATAATGGTCTTGCATTGTCCAAGAATTTTAGCAAACGATTGTGCGGACTTCGGCCCAATATCCATAATGAACCAGTTATCGGGCACCTCGCCTTGGTCAACCGTAGCTACACGTGATGGAGTCGCGCTGAATTCACTGGCTACTATTAAATCCTGAGGAAGGTGAACCTCTGTGTCCCGTTTGCCTGACTCTTCCATAACCCATTTAGCAAATGCGATACGATCACTTTCCACTCTAGAGGCTCCGGTTGGCTTCCTACAAGCACTCAAGAAAGTTACTGCCATACCTCCACCTATAACCAAATGATCAAGTCTATCAAGCAAATTCTCAATAACCAAAATCTTATCGCTAACTTTAGCCCCACCCATTAGAGCTGCCATTGGTGTGTCCGGATTCTCCAGGGCCTTACTCATCGAATCTACTTCTCTCTTTACTAACAGTCCCATTGCTGATGGTAAGTGTTTTGTGACACCCACAACGGACGCATGACTTCTGTGGGCTACAGCAAAAGCGTCCATTATGAAGACATCGGCCAGGCTAGCTAATGATTTAATGAACCCATCTTCGTTTTTTTCCTCACCTGGGTGAAAACGCAGATTCTCGAGAAGGACAACATCTCCAGGTACCAGTTCATTGATATGGGTCGAAACTTTCTCACCGATGCAGTCAGATAAGCTAGTTACGGGACAACCCAATAACTGGCTCAACCTATCACCTATAGGGGCAAGCCTTAACGTTTCATCGACTTCGCCTTTAGGACGGCCTAAATGCGAACATAGTATCACTATACTAGATTGGTCCCTAAGATACTTTATGGTGGGCAAAGTTGACCTTAACCTCTGATCGTACAACGCTATAGCATCAATTCCCTGTTCAATCGGAACATTGAAGTCCACCCTGACAAGAACTCTTTTACCTTTAACATCCAGATCAGTTAAAGCTCTCTTTGGCATATGTGAAGATAACTCCTAAATCAGACCGAAACAGGATACAGTCCTATTTATGTGCAATGACCCACTCGATAAGCTCGTCGCTTTTAGTTCTATCGATACCACACGACACCAGACTATCCCCAGCTTTGATTAAAATCTCGTCCATCTCCGCCAAGGCATGTCCTTTGGCGTTTACTTCATCTAACAGTTCAAGAACTCGAGATATATCTGATGGTTCTAGGACTCGTTTCATATAAATCCCTGTGATTTCACGTTTTATAGCTGCTGACCCAGTCTCTAGAGCATGGATGAGGGGCAAAGTCTTTTTTTTGTTCAATAAGTTGTCGGCAGTTATACCAGTCCCTAAATCACCCCAAAGTCCATCTATATCCCGCTTTAGCTGCCATGCAACACCTAGGTTTATACCAAATTCTTCAATTGCCACACAAGTATCATGGTCGAAACCGGACACCAAAGCCCCTAATTTAGCGGCGCAACCTGGCAGAGCTCCTGATTTTTTGGAAACCATCTCCATGTAATCGGACGTTTTTATCATTACTTGATCTTGAAACGTCAAATCAATGTACTGACCTTCACACAAGGTCAAACATGTGCTGTCCAGTAATCGCACTGCCTCTAGAATCTTTATAGGTTCTATATGTCGAGTTGATAGTCGCATCATGGCTGACCTTGCGAGTGCGTGCAGACCATCTCCTGCGTTTATTGCCTGGGCAGGACCCCAGACCCACCAAATCGTGGGTCTTTCCGAATCTGATCCCAGTTTCCCAGCTTGCACCTCTCCATGTACGTCCATAAAATCACAGATTAGTTGCACTGCAGCTGCTACCGGTAACGCGGGATCTATATCATCTGAAATTAGATCAGCAATAGAAAGAGCCAACATGGATTGAAATCCGATGTCTACCAGAACATCTTGTGTTTGACCATATTGATCAGTCCAACCTAGGTGATAGCGTAGCAGATCATATAGAAAACCATCCCTCCCAGAGAATGATTCTTTCAATTCTTGGTTAACTGATGATCTATATTCAGGTAATTTATCTAACGTAAAAATCTCAAGACTCCATTTCCCCTAATACCGCTTGTATATCCTCTGCAGAGATAGAGGTTTTCCTCAAAACTGCGGGCTCCCCACTCGTTATGTCAACTACAGTAGATCCAAGCCCCAATGGTTTTGGACCACAAGTTATTATATGGTCCACCAAATGACCTAATTGATCAACTAAACTTGAAGGCTCAACTAAATCTGGAAACCCACTAAAATTGGCGCTAGTTCCGACTATCGGATTACCAACCTGTTCAATAATCTGTTGTGCTATCCAATGATCAGGTTGCCTGACGGCTATCGTGCCCCTACCTCCCGTCAGAATTGCAGATAAATTGTCGTTCGCTCGTATTACTTGAGTAAGCTGACCTGGCCAGAATCTAGCAGCTAGTTTTTCACCAATCAAATTTGCCTCTGAGGATATCGACTGCACCATTTCCCAACCATTTACTAGAACCGGCAACGCCATGTCATTAGGCCTGCCTTTGATATCGTATATACGTAGAAGCGCGTCTTCATTGAAAATATCCGCTCCCAAGCCATACAGGGTATCTGTTGGATAAACTATTATCCCACCATTCAAGATCACATTGGCCGCACGATTTATCTCGTCGGCACATTCAGATTTTGATCCATGCAAAGTACAAAGAGAGTCTACTGATGCCATAGCAGAACGAGTTTAGCACGTAGAATAAAAAGGGTCGATATTTTGCCACACGTAACCGATGATTTATTCCAAGGATGGGTCTAGATTATTATGTCAATTTGAAGCATAATACCTTACTCCATTCCTAGATACATGCGAACAAAGACGGCTGAAGGGGGTAAGGGTTAGTTGGGATATTCGCAAGCAAGTACAGTGGATAATGTAGCGTCGCCTCTAGTAACTGATGAAGGCATAGTAGTAATTGATTTCGGTTCTCAATACAGTCACCTGATCGCCCGGCGAGTCCGTGAACTCCACGTTTATTCCGAACTGGTATCTCCCTCATCAACATGGGAGATGGTTACAAACAGACTAACTCCCAAAGGTATTATCCTATCGGGTGGACCATCGAGTGTATACGACGAAGCCGCGCCGACAATACCGGAATGGGTTTTCAAAAGTGATTTACCTATACTCGGCATATGCTATGGCATGCAGGCATTAGTACACCAAATGGGCGGAAAAGTCTCACCAAGTCCCAAACGCGAGTACGGACACGCCATTCTAAGTCAAGATACATCTGACTGTATTCTTTTCGACAAGATTCCCGAATCTCTTGAAGTATGGATGAGCCACGGCGACAAGGTAGAAGTACTGCCTAAAACCCTGTCGCCTTTAGCGCACACAGAGAACTCATCGATGGCAGCCATTGGAGATGGAAACAAGATATTCGCTCTACAGTTTCACCCGGAAGTAGCACACACCCCTCTTGGCATGAGTGTACTTGATAATTTCCTTCAGAAGGTATGCCACTGTAAACAGGATTGGACCCCCGGAAATTTCGTTTCAGAATGCACTACAAGAATAAAAGACCAAGTCGGGGATGCCCATGTAATCTGTGCTCTGTCAGGGGGTGTAGACTCATCCGTAACCGCTTTGCTACTCCACAAAGCAATTGGTGATCAACTAACGTGCATCTTTGTTAACAACGGACTACTTAGAAAAGGTGAAGCAGAAGCAGTACAAAACACCTTCAAGAACAACTTAGGTTTAAACCTTATATATGTAGACGCCGCTGACCGATTTATAGAGCGCCTAGAAGATATTACAGATCCAGAACAAAAACGGAAAATTATTGGAGAAGAGTTTATTAGGGTGTTTGAAGAAATATCGTCAGATGTCAGGTATGCAGAATACCTGGCGCAAGGCACCTTATATCCAGATGTAATAGAGAGCGAGACTCCAGATAACCGTGCTTCAGCCAGAATCAAGACCCATCATAACGTTGGCGGTCTCCCGGAAGATATGAAATTGAAACTGGTGGAACCTCTCCGATACCTTTTCAAAGACGAGGTCAGGGATGTAGGTATTGAACTCGGACTCGCACGCGAAATGGTATATAGACAGCCGTTTCCTGGCCCGGGTTTAGCAATACGCATCATCGGAAATATCACTAAAGATAAATTAGATATACTCAGAGAATGTGATGCCATAGTACTCGAAGAAATCCGTAACGCCGGGTTGTATGAGGACATCTGGCAAAGCTTCGCCGTGTTAAGTGATAACCGTACCGTCGGCGTAATGGGTGACTTTAGGACATACGGTTACGTATGTGCTATTCGGGCAGTCTCTAGCGACGATGCAATGACAGCTGACTGGGTCCGTTTGCCATATGAGCTATTGGCACAGATATCCAGCCGGATTGTCAATGAGGTGACCGGAGTCAATAGAGTGGTATATGACATCACCAGCAAACCTCCGGGAACAATTGAGTGGGAATAAGACGTGCGATAGGTAAAGTCAATGTATAGAAGCACGTTGCGCGAGAATATATCCCAAATGGATTCAATGTTATGAATATATTGGTAGTAGGGTCTGGAGGCAGAGAACACGCCTTAGCTTGGCGCATTAGTCAATCGGATTCCGCTCACAATATCTGGACCGCTAATGGGAATGCAGGAACGAATCTGATATCGACGAACGTGGATGTTGACCCTCTCAATACAGAAGCAATTATCCAATTAGCCCAGAACTTAGGGATAGAGTTGGTAGTCGTAGGTCCAGAAACACCTCTGGCCCACGGCTTAGTAGATAGACTTTATAAAGTGGGCATTCCTGCTTTTGGGCCAAGCAAGAGTGCCGCTCAAATAGAATCTAGCAAATCATTTGCACGACAAATAATTACAGAAGCTCAGGTACCAGGGCCTGATTATCATATTTTTACAGACCCTGCTTTAGCTCTGTCATTTATAGACAAAACCACTGGGCCACTCGTTGTAAAGGCAGATGGGTTAGCAGCCGGCAAGGGCGTTCTAATATGCATGGATCAGTCTTCCGCTAGAAAAGCTGTCGTTACTACAATGTCAGACCGGATATTTGGATCCGCGGGAGACACAATAGTCATCGAAGAATTTCTATCCGGCCCTGAGGTGAGCGTTTTTGCTTTTAGCGATGGAATATCTGTATCCAAGCCCGTGGCGGCCTGCGACTACAAAAGGGTGGGCAACGGAGATACTGGGCCAAATACCGGAGGCATGGGTAGTTATACCCAGCCACGGTTCTGGTCCGACGAACTTGAGCATCAGATAATGACAAACATTATGGAGCCAACCATCCGCAAGTTGGCCGAAAAGAATATACCATACACCGGTATTTTATACGCCGGAATAATGTTGACTCAATCAGGCCCACGAGTTCTGGAATTCAATTGTCGGTTCGGCGATCCTGAAACTCAAGTGATCCTTCCGTTATTAGAAACTGACCCCATACAAATCATGAATGCTTGCACCAGTGGAACTCTAGATAGTATTACAGTCAAATGGAATGACAAACCTCACGTTGGGGTTGTAATGACCTCAGGGGGATATCCAGACAAATACGAAACAGGAAGAGCTATCAAGGGGTTAGAGAACGAAAGTCCAAATAGCATGGTATTTCATGCCGGCACAAGACACGACCCAGATACAGGAGATATAGTCACCTCTGGCGGGAGAGTACTCACAGTAGTAGGATGGGGTGCATCAATCGATGACGCCAAAGCTAATGCCTACACTAGAGTGAACAATATCCATTTCGATGGTTCTAACTGCCGAACTGACATAAGCGACTAGAAGAGATAATTACGGTGGTCATGCGTCAATCCACAGATACATACGACTTATCATCAGCTTTTGGACGAGCCATAGCCGATGGCACATTGCGCACCTATGCTCAAAAAAAGTTTGAGAGGTGTCCTGAGTTTAGCGTATGGTTAACCGAAGATATGCTACCAACCCTGTCTATTGAACAAAGTTTAGATCTATACAAATGCTCCGGTGGTAGAAAAACTGCAGTATTTAAGACAAATACTATTGCCGATACTCGAGATGCTTTAGATTTCTTGTTGTACGACACAATAAAACTAGAAGGGAGATTTGACGAATGTGTGTCGGACGTAGGAGCTTACAAACTTCATGGAACAGGCAAAGAATTTGTTTCGTACCTTCTTCACTTGAGGTATCCTTTACTATTTGGAATTTGGAACCAATCATCTGAACGCGCGTTGAAACTATTAGGCTGGTACACCCCGGATTTAAGGAAGGGACCTTGGGGAATACGCTACATCGATATGCTAGATTTGCTACATCGCATCCAATACCGTTTCCAATTACCTAACTTAGCCGCTGTAGATCAATTCAATTATTGGTTAACCAGATTCTCCCCAATGGCGGGCGGCACCAAATCAACAACAAAGATGAGAACGTAATGGATTGGATAGAAAAAATAACCACTCTACTCCCTGAGTTAGAACTAATTCGCCAGGAAAGGGAGAAACATATACGGGAAGAGACCGAACAAACTAACACAGATAGAGATGCTCTTAGTAGAGTAGTGTCTGAACTTGAGATACCAGAAATGTTAAATAGTCTGAACACGTTAGCGCTAAAAGGTCAGGGAACTATTTCTACCGAATCATCTTGGGAAATTATAAACACTGAG
>CEOQ01045873.1_pt1 | contig 13409 bp, 11 predicted proteins | sample 361351 | NCBI WGS metagenome assembly CEOQ01 (sample SAMEA2619907, study PRJEB7988) | marine metagenome | biome: marine biome (ENVO:00000447); feature: deep chlorophyll maximum layer (ENVO:xxxxxxxx); material: "saline water (ENVO:00002010), including plankton (ENVO:xxxxxxxx)" | depth 60 m | reverse complement strand
CAGTCAAGGCTGTAGTCCAATAAGTGAGATATATACGATTACTAAATCACAAAAAAATATTGTTTTCGAAATGGATGGAAGGCCAGCTTTTGATATTCTCTTAGAAACTATCGGAGAAGAATTTCAGCACGATTTTCAAAAAATGGGCGGCACAATCTTTATTGCGTTTCCAATAGCCGGATCTGATAAAGCAGATTACACCGTAAGAAACTTGGTTGGCCTCGACCCCGAAAATAAGATTATAGCTATCTCAGAAAATATTTCTGACGGGGATAAACTACTTTTTTGCCGTCGCGACAGAGAAAGCGCAGTCAAAGACATGTATAGAATGTCTGAGGATTTAAAACGTAGAATTGGCAAAAAAGATATTAGGGGCGGGATTTATATTTCATGTGCCGCAAGGGGTCCTAACCAATTCTCACGGTCAGCTAGGGAGGTCGATATTATCAAGGAAACGCTAGGCGATTTTCCACTAGTGGGGTTTTTCGCAAACGGTGAAATTAGCAGAGATGAAATCTATGCATACACCGGCGTGTTAGCTGTATTCTTATAAGAATTACAAGTTAATATAATCTCTTGCGGCGTACTTGAACTTTATCGAATTAAAAGTTGAAACTGACTATTAGCAAGACTTTAAAAAGGTTTAAATCACAACAGCGCCGGTTAGGGAGTTAAAACGATGATTGATATCCCAACGTATGACGTCTATGCGATACGGTATGCAGAACAATTGGAGCGCCCTGAAGGGTCAACCTACTTAGGCGGTGACCCGTCAACGATGATCAGGGGCTTAGACTTCTTCACTTACGTTATAACAGGAAACGGTAACACCTTTATTGTTGATACTGGTTTTAATCCTGACTTGTCAGGAGACGGAGGGAGAAACTTTTTGGAATCACCGGCCGAGACCCTTGCTAAAATAGGTATTAAAGCTAGTTCTGTTGACCACGTTTTATTAACGCATGCTCATTTCGATCATGTCGGAAATCTGGACGATTATCCAAATGCAACATTTTCAATACATTTTGAAGAGATGAAATCCATCACCGGCCCTGATATGACATTTGCCCCCTTTCGGCTAGCTTATCATTCGCGGGACACGAAAAAACTAGTTGAGCTCCTCTATGAGGAAAGATTGAAGTTTTATGAAGATACGGTCAGTACGGTTGCACCAGGCATTGAATTTCATTTGATAGGCGGCCATTCAAGAGGGCAATTGGCATTGCGAGTCCATACTAGTAGAGGATGGATACTTTTGGCATCAGATGCTGTGCATCTTTACGACGAAGTTGAATTTGAAAGGCCTTTTGCAATATTTCACGATCTTCAAAAGATGATAGACGGATACCGCAAGTGCTTTAGCATCGCTGGCGGATATGAGTTTTTAATCTCTGGCCACGATCCTAAAGTGACCGACTGGTATCCAGCTTTAGCACCAGAATTTGAAAAACGTATTTTAGACCTAAGTCAGGCACCTAAAAAATAATCAAACACCAATCGCCACCCCGTCTCTACGCGGATCAGCAGTGCCTGCCAGTGAACCGGAAAGTGGGTCTCTTGAGACAGCTTGCATGCCTCCGCACTGCATCGTGTATGGGCCAGGATTTTTAATTTCATGGCCTCGACGTTTTAGTTCTTCGACAACCGCGGTGGTTACACGGTTTTCGAGCACAACTTCTTTTCCATCAAATAATCTGGCACGAGGTGCTTCTATTGCTTGTCTTAAATTTAATCCATAATCCACATAATGCACCAGTGCCTGCGCTTGAGTTTGCATGATGCCGTAGCTTCCCGGCGTCCCTAAAGCCAATACGGGCTGATTATTTTGCAGGGAAATTGATGGACTTAAACACATCGCCCATCGCTGCCCGCCTACCAAGTGATTTGGCGAGTCGGGGTTCAAGTCTCCCCAATACATGAAGTTATTCATGCATACGCCTGTGCCTGGAATTACAACCGTTGACCCCCAAGGCGAACCTAAACTTTGAGTAAGGCAAATCATGTTACCGTCTTGGTCGGCAATCGAAATAGAGGTCGTATGGGATTTATTTTCTGCCGTCTGACGCGTTATTTGCTCACCAAATTGTTCCGTTAACCCCTCAATAATTTGTTTATCGGCTACACGCTGTTGAAGCGGCTGTATATTTCTATCAGTTAAAAGCTCAAGGATTTCCTCAACTGATTTATTGTTGTTTGAAATCCGAACACCAGCGGCAACGCGGATAGCGCGAAATACCATATCAAGATGCTCGGTGCTAAGGTGCTCAAATTTATGCAGCTCAAAGCCTTCTAAAATTCGCATTGTTAGAAGAAATTGAAAAGCCTCGGCTGGCGGTGGCGGTACATTTATGACTAACCCCCGATACGCTGCACTAATTGGTTCCTGCCATTCGGGTTTTACTGACTGCAAATCTTTCATCGACATGCAACCACCTAGCTCCTTCAGATGGTCTATTATTTTATCGCCTAGCAATCCGCCATATAGGAACGAGCTTCCTTCTGACGCAATACCTTCATAAGTTTTAGCCAATTCTGGTTGCTTTAAAACCCATCCTTCGGAGATCTCGCCTGAAGCATCGATAAATATTTTGCCCCATTCGGGCGTACAAGCCCTACTGGCGGTGGTCTGAGCCATATGCGCATAAAGGGCAGATACCGGGAAACCATCCCGCGCATGTTTGATAGCCGGAGACAAGACATCTGATAAATTTCTTTTACCATATTTATTTAGCAATTCGCTCCAACCTGCCAAATTTCCGGGTATCCCACTTGCAGAAGGTCCTGTCATGGTATCTTGCTTACTTAAAACATTTGACTTGAAGTCAAATGGTACATTAGGCGTAAAATCAAGACACCTGACGCGCTGCTCAGCATTTATCCAGCAGGTTGCAACTCCTAACCCGGCTAAACTAGACATGAAAGGTTCTACTACATTTAATGTCGCGACCGTAGCCACCACGGCATCAAAAGCATTGCCGCCATTTTTCATAATTTCCGCGCCTGCTGCCGACGCTAGGGGATGGGCTGAAGCTACCATGCCCCCCAACGCTCTCGAAGGGGAATGCGTTAAGTTCATATTCATACCTCCAAATTTATCCCTTGAACTCCTATCGTTTATACGCACTGATAGCATGCTGTCATGACTCAGGTGACGATACCCTTAGAGTGGGTGGACGGCACAAGGTTTTCCACCTGCTTCGAACGTTTATCAAGCCAATATTCGTAGGGGCTTGGCATAAGACTATAAGAACTAGAGACGCCTAGCTTTTGAGCCGCATCTATAGGCCAATTTGGGTTATGCATCGCCTCACGAGCTATAGCAATCAGGTCAGCTTTCTGTTTTTTGAGAATTTCTTCCGCTTGGTCAGCATGCACTATTAATCCTACCGCCATCGTATTTATTTTAGCTTCCGTCCGAAGTTTTTCAGCGTAGGGAACTTGATAACCATATCCAACGGGGCCAGCACTTACCACCGGCGCCCCTTTAATTCCCCCAGATGAGCAATCAATCACATCCACTTCTTTTTGCTTGAGCACCCTGGCGAGCCTTACATTTTCCTCAGGTCCCCAACCCGCATCATCTTCAACGGACAATCTGACAAATAATGGCTTACTATCAGGCCACCGTGACCGCACTGCCTCTACTACCTCTATTGCAAATCTCATTCTGTTTTCTTCTGACCCGCCATATTTATCATTTCGGCGGTTGGCATGAGGCGAGAGAAATTGATGTATAAGATAACCGTGAGCTGCATGAATTTCGAGGACATCAAAGCCAGCTTTATCGGCGCGCTCAGCCGCATCACCCCATTTTTGGACAACATCCTGAACTTCGTCGACGGACAATGCACGAGGCGACGGATCACCAGGATCTCCTTCCACGGTTGAAGAAACTAGTTCCCAATCGTCCCAGTCTCCGATTTCTGGCAATGGATCAAGAGGTTTTCCTCCTTCCCAAGGCCGATATCTTCGAGCCTTCCTTCCACTATGACCTAGTTGAATGCCGGGGCAGGAACCATGCAATCTAATAAAGTCAGACAATCTTTTGAAATGAGGAATAAATTCGTCATTCCATAAACCCAGGTCGCCCACTGTCCCACACCCACGCCGTTCTACTTTAGTCGACTCAACAAAAACGAGACCTGCTCCACCCGCAGCATAACGTCCTACACTCATCACATGCCAATCCGTGGGAAAACCTCTTTCGCCGGAGTACTGATGCATTGGAGCAATTACGATTCGGTTTTTCAATTCTATAGTCCGAAGCGAAAAGGGGGAAAATAAAAGGGGTAAACTCATTACTTTACCAAACTCTGTTTTAAAAATTTAAGACGACTCAAAAAGCAGGCCTCGGCCCTTAATTTGGTCAGGAAGTTTGGCCGCTTTCATTGTTCGCCAAAATAACGATTGTGTACTCGATGTGACTGGTTTTCCAAGTTCGGCCTCGATCTTAGGTATCGCGGCTAAAGTAGGCATATCACAACAGCTTAATACCACTGCTTGGACATTTTTTTGGCTACCCAATTTTATAGCCCTTTCTACGATTAGATCACTTGGAACCCGATTCATATTTTTAAATTTTTGCTGAGCCTCATCCACAATAATACTCTCATCATGGATGACCTCAATTCCATTCTCTAAGAAAAATTTGCATTCCTTATCATTCGTTTCTTGGGGATATGGCGTGATCATTAATATTCTTTTCGCATTAAAGACCCTCATAGCTTCCACTAGCGCAGCGGCTGCAGTTACAGTAGGTTTTCCCGTCTTTTTTGAAAGTTCATCCTCATAGGCTGTAGGGTTACCTTTAGCTGAACTAGCCGTGCACGCATAAGCTATGACATCCGGCTCCGCCGAATTTACCTCTTCTATGACACGCGGTAAATGACTTTCCATTTCATCAAAAGGCTTTTCAAAGCGCTCAGCGAAAAATGGCATTCGCGAGGTGTGAATTGTTATTCCGTCCGGCGCCATTTCCCAGAATTCAGTTTCCGCGACAGTATTTGTTGAAGGCACCATGAGTGCCATACGAGCCTTGGCACCATAAACACGTTGAGCAGAACTTTGCATTTTATCTCCTCTCGCCTGAGATAGTTTATTTTCAGTTTGTAAAACTTTAACAATACGCTTACTGAATTAACAGACAAGAAACGAAAGATATCGATAATAACATGACCGCTTTAAAAACAATCAACTTAGCAGCCGTTTCACGAAATTATTTTAACATGCCTATCTGGGTCGCCGACTATTGCGGCCTTTTCGAGGAAGAAAACATACAAGTTGATATCGAATTGTACGAGCCAATCGACGAAGTAACGGAGCGACTTGAAAAGGGGCAAGTTCAGCTTGCACTTGGTGTTACAGAACATATCATTCTAAATCATGAGGCAGGCGGATCGCTTACAATAATTGGCGGAAATGTAAATAAGCTCCCCTTTTCGCTTATTGCTAAACCTTCGATAAGAGAGTTCAAAAACCTAAAAAACAAAGTCATTGGTGTTTCCTCAAAATCAGCAGGCAGTTCATCATTAATTATGAAGATACTGGAGACCCATGGCCTTCGTTATCCACAAGATTATGAATTGGCTGAAGTGGGTCCCATCCTAGCTCGGTGGGAGAAACTTCAATCCGGCGAAATTGACGCTGGCCTTCAGGGCACACCGCTGAACCAAATAGCGTTAGAACAAGGATATGTATCAATCGTGGAGCCCAAAAATTATTTCCCTCACTTTCAGTTTACTTCATTGAACGTCGACAAACACTGGGCCAAGAGTAATCCGCAATTAGTTGCGAGTTTTATGCGGGCTTTCATCAGAGCTCATAGACTTTTTTTCAGCGATCAGAAACTTATGGGTGAAATCGCTGTAAAAGAAACTGGCATTACAAGGAAGCATGCAGACATAGCGTGGAAGGAATATACAGAAGAAAATATATTCTCGGCAGAGGGTGATATTAGCTTGGAGGGTATACAGTGTTTAATCGACGAGAGTGCGATGATAAGGTCAATTTCCCAAAGGCGAGGCACTAACGCCACTGAATATATAAGCAGACAATTCATAAACGACGCTTTGAACAAAGCCTGAATGACTATTATGCAAAAATCTCTTTTAACTTATAAACCAATCCGCCGCAGGATATACTTTTCTAGGATCGTTACAAATGGATCAGATTACCGTAGCAGTACTTGATTGTTTTGCGCCCGCTATTTTAAACAAGCTTGTCAACAAAATACCCAAAGGATGGGACATACTTGCGATCAATGAGGTGACTTTCAGGGAAAGACAAGCCGCAATAAAACAAGCAACTGCAACAATGCTTATGGGCGCTCCATTAAATAAACAATTGTTAGCTGAAGCCCCTAATTTATTGTATATACAAAAATTAGGAGCCGGTGTCGATAATATAGATTTAGACTACTGTGTAGAACATAAAATAGGGGTTGGACGATTAAATGCGGGCAACGCTGTTCCCGTAGCTGAACATACGTTAATGATGATGCTTGCTGCAAGCCGTCAACTGATAACGTTTGACCATCAAACCCGCAAGGGAGTATGGCAAAAAGAGAGTGCTCGAGGTTCCAACAAACAAATAAATGGAAAGACAATCGGAATTGTTGGGCTGGGAGCGATTGGCCGTCAAGTAGCTACGCTTCTAGGTAACTTTGGCGTTAAAATCTTATACTGCGATCCTATACCAGCGCCAAATCAGCTGGAAAAAACCCTTGAATTGAAGCGTGTTCCCCTTGATCAACTTTTGAGACTTTCTGATATTATAACGCTCCACTGCCCCCTCAACACTGACACAAAACACATAATAAATGCGGAGATGATAAAGCTTATGAAGCAGGGCGCGATAGTTATAAATTGCGCAAGAGGCGGATTGATAGACGAAACCGCTTTGGCAAATGCTCTTGTAACCGGGCAATTATTTTCAGCTGGTTTAGACACCTTTTCAAAAGAGCCTCCTGACAGTACGACCCTTTTGAAGTTACAAAACACCATTGTTTCGCCGCACTGCGCTGGTGCAACACTAGATAATTTTGATAACATCGCGGAGCGAGCGATAGCGAATATACGTTCATTCTTAAAAAATGAGAAAGTGCCAGAGCATGATATGGTATATGATCCTAGGTAATTATCTCGCTGTTTTCAGGCACTTTCGAGACGTAAACAATTTTTTCTAGACCAACTTTAATGCACTTAATTTCGCAACGAGTTTAACCCTGTTTTTGAGATTGTAGAATGCTTATTGAGATACTATGCACCGGCGACGAAATTTTAACCGGTAAAACTATCAACACAAACTATAGCCATATGGCTAGACGTCTCAACGAAGTTAGCTTGACAATGCATTGGGGCACAATTGTTGGAGACAATCGAAAAGACCTAACCAGAGCATTTAAACAAGCCTCAGAACGAGCCGACGTTGTAATTGTAAATGGTGGATTAGGGCCCACAGTAGATGATTTATCACAAGAAATTGCGGCAGAAGTAGCTGGTGTCGAACTCAAGCTAAATCAGGGCTGGCTAGAGAGGATGCTCGCTTTTTATGAGAGACGCGGACGGACCATGCCACCAAATAATAGAAAGCAAGCGCTGCTCCCAGAATGTGCGGAATTTATAGATAATCCTATAGGCACTGCTTGTGGTTTCGCGATTGATATTGGGGGGGCAAGATTTTTTTTCACGCCCGGTGTACCTCGGGAAATGCGGCGTATGTTGGACGAACAAATAATACCGCGGCTAGTCGTAATGAGCGGAGTAAAAAAAATCACCACTCTCAAACGTTTCCATTCCTTTGGAATTGGTGAATCTCGGGCCGATCAGATGTTAAATGATATCGAAACGGATAAAAATAAAGAATTCGTTAAACTTGGTTTTCAAGCTCATTATCCACAACTTGAAACGAAAGTTGTTGTGCAAGCAGAAAATGAGACTGAAACAGAAAAAATACTGCAGCCAATAATAGAGACCATAAGAGACCGGTTCGGGAATTTTATAATATCGGAAGACAATGAAACACTGGAGGGTGTTATTTTAGCAGAATTAGCCAAAACGAATTCGACGCTATCCACGGCCGAGATGCATACTAGCGGAGCTATTTCAGCACGTTTAAACCCAAAAGTTGGAGACCCTGATCCTATAATACGAAGTGTAGTTTCTCGAGACCTCAATCAATTATGCGGAGCGGTTAATCTCAGTACAACTGAGAAGTCTGTTTCTTTTGATATGGAAAGTGCAAAAGCTATTGCAAATGCTTTAAGATCCGACGCCGCTTCCACTTTCGCTTTGGCCACACTTTTAGATATAGATGAAGATAAAGATGGAATTGAATCTGGGGGCGATATTATTATAGGTATATCAACAATTGGTGACTCATATGCTAGAAAGGCCAGAATACTGGGTGGTCACGAATGGGTGCGTCTTGGTGCCATTGAACTGACACTGGATGTGTTTCGGCGACAACTTAAAAAACTTCCTATTGACGAACGGATAGACTTTGAGAAACGCTAATGTCTTCCGCTATCAAATAAACCTTTATTGACTTGAGTCATCCAACTTCTAAGCGGACGTTTATTATGCTTGATCATTCAAACTATTTTCCCACAGCAGGCGAAGACTGGGAGTCATCCGGCAGTTCTTGGTCGGAACAATTACAACCCGCAATAAACTTTGCGCTCAGCAATGAATCAAAATTAGATCGGAACATCCAAAAAGCACTAGAAAATCGTGCATTTGCTGAACCCCCACCGTGGGGAGACATCATAGGGAAAACGCGTTCAAGAGAAGGACCACATGGGATTATTCTTTTAAAAGGTCGAATATTGGCTAAATGGGGAGATACCTATCGCCCAGATATAACGTTTTCAGTCGCAAAAAGCTTCTTATCACTTTGTGCAGGTTTGTTACTGGATGACGGACTTATTCCAAGTTTTGATTGTCCAATAAGAGACCTGATCAAGGATGGTGGATTTGACAGCGAGCAAAATAAAAACATTACTTGGCGCCAAATGTTACAAATGACTAGTGAATGGACTGGTGAATTATGGGGCAAACCAGATCAAGTGGACCATAATCGTGATTTGACAATGCAGCCCAGCGATAACGAGACAAAAGGCACTGCAAGAAGGTTAGAAAACCCTGGGAGTCATTGGGAATATAATGATGTCCGAGTTAATCGTTTAGCACTTGCCCTGCTCCGAGTAGCTAAACGGCCACTACCTGAATTACTTAAAGAGAGAATAATGGATCCAATTGGAGCTAGCCAAACCTGGGAGTGGCACGGTTACAAAAACTCTTGGATAGAGTTAAATGGCAAACAAGTTCAATCCGTATCCGGCGGATCCCACTGGGGTGGAGGATTATTCATCAGCAGTTTGGATCAGGCACGCGTAGGTCTACTTATGTTGAACCATGGATGGTGGAATGGAAAGCAGCTTTTATCAGAAAATTATATCAATCAGGCGCTTAAACCTTGCAGCATAAACCCAGATTACGGGCTTTTTTGGTGGCTAAACAATAGTGGGAAACGCCTTACCAACGCATCTCGCAATAGCGTCTGCGCGGTCGGTTTTGGTGGCAACTTCATCTGGGTCGAGCCTGACTTTAACTTGGTTTGCGTAGCCCGGTGGATTGAAGGCTCTGCTTTCAATGAATTTTGTCATAAAGTTTTACAGGCCGTCAGATCAAAAGGATAAGAACAGCTCCCTAATATACTTTTATTAGTAACTTGCCGGAGGTGATGCCCCCCTAATCTGAGTTCTTTGCATTAATCTTCTTGCAGTACTGTCAAATGGATCACGGCGGTGCATAGTAGACCTGTTATCCCATAGCAGTAAATCTCCGACCCGCCACTGATGGGTGTAAGAGTTCTCTGAAAGTGCTGCAAATTCCCATAACGAATCTAAAAGCGATTCGGAGTCTTCTCTTTCCAGCCCAACTACATAAGCATTCTTCCTTCGGCCTAAATAGAGAACCGGCCTTCCATTACGAGGATGAGCACAAACGATTGGGTGAGGTTGTCCCTCACAAGTCATAGGATCATTGTCTTCTCGCAACCCCTTGCGTAAAAAACCACCGGAGTTGTATGTGCCATCATGCTTGATGGCCTTTTTTTGGATACTATCACGCAAATCTTTAGGTAATGCATCATATGCTGCTGCCATCCCGCATAACGAAGTGTCACCGCCTTTCGCTGGCACCTCAATCGCGTAAAGCATGGAAAAATCAGGGGGGTTTGGCAAGTAAGACATATCTGTATGCCATACGGCTTCGCCTGCACCTAAAGAACCAATGGGTTTGTCATTATCATCCAGTATGTTTGAAACGATATAGATTTCGGGAAAGCCTTCCACTGCTGTTTTACCATTTTCCATTTGGGGGGCGTGATCTAAATCACCAAACATTTTACTGAAAACAACCAGATTTTCCGGAGATAGTTCCTGGTTGCGGAAGAGAAGTCCCCCATAAGTATCTAAGGCGGATCTTATTTCTTTAAACTCCGTCGCACGAAGGTCCGTTAAATTAATACTCAGTATTTCTGCACCAACCGATTCCGATAATGGTTTCAAATTTATTTTTCCCATTTTCTCACTTCCCCGCAAATCTTAAACAGGCTTCGACCGTTATTACTCTATCAGCTAAATTGTAACGCTAGAACTGTCAAACTCAAGGCAAATCAAAAATGGTTACTTCTGTAATATCTTTATCCTTTAGTGTAATATCAGGTTAAGTTTATTGAGATTTTAATCCTCTAACACTACAGATATTTGTAAAATATCCGAGTTGAAAGATGACAAATATAAACTTGTAGGAGCAGATATTGACTGTCATAAGAATGCGCAACAAAGAAAAACGGCGTGATAGGCGGCAAAGTTCTAATTTAGTGCTTATCTTTGACGACAATGAATTCGACGTCTTGGATTGCAGCCTAGGTGGATTAGCAATTTCCAACGGAACCTATATATTCATAGAAGAACAAGAATTAACGGCTCAATTGTGTATGCCGGTTAAAGATCAAGAAGCCTTGGAAATAGAAGTTGCAGTGAAAGTAATCAGGGTCGATAAGGAATTAAATCAGGTTGCATTACAATTCGACAAGCTTTCAAATGAGAACTTTCGTATTCTCGAAAAGTATCTTACTCACAGAACCGCGTCCTCACGTGGATGACTCTAAGAGCAAAGATCCAATGCACTAATCGATTGGAAGAAAATGAGAGAACAAGATCTTCTCTGGAGTAAATTGGAAAAGTCCGGACAACGGTTCATAAAGAGTTCAATTCTAGAGGAATTTCAAAAGGATCCAGAAAGGCACGATAATTTCTCATTTCGTCTTGATAACCTTTTCGTTGATTTATCTAAAAACCTAATAGACACAAAAGTTTTAAAAGATTTGCAGCAACTTGCAGCCGTCCAAAAGGTAGATAAATTAAAAGAGGGCCTATTTAGTGGTGCGATCCTCAATAATACTGAAAATCGACCAGCTCTGCACGTTGCTCTTAGGGCACCAAGCAGCAGTGTTATTACGGTAGAAGGAACAAATATAGTTCCAAAGGTTGAAAGATTACTTGAAGAGATGATGTCTTTTGCCAATTCAATTCGCAGTGGAGCTAAAAAGGGCCTCACAAAAAGACGTTTTACCAATATCTTGCACATTGGATCCGGAGGATCTCTTGCCGGACCAATGATGGTGTTGAGAGCATTATCTTCTTATCAGAAACCTAATATTCAAATTGACTTTGTAGGCAACGCCGACAGTTCAGACTTACAGAGTAAATTACGCAAACTCGACCCTGAGACGACCCTTGTGGTTGTCGCATCCAAAACTTTTGCCACACAGGAAACCATTTTAAATGCTGAAACCACAAAAAAGTGGATGCTTGAAAGACTTGGCCCGTCTTCTTTATCTCAACATTTTGTAGCAATAACCGGAAATAAAAATAGAGCAAAGTCATTTGGGGTTATAGACCAAAATATCTTTGAGATATGGGAATGGGTTGGCGGTCGCTTTTCTTTGTGGTCGGCCGTTGGATTAACTATTATTTTAGGCATTGGTACCGAAAACTTTAAACAGTTTTTACAAGGGGCCCGCACGATAGATGAACATTTTCTTAACACTGCACCAGAAAATAATTTACCCCTCGTTCTCGGAATGCTCGAAATCTGGTATACATCCGTTTTGAAATTTGGATCGCGTGCGATAATTCCGTATGATCATCGCCTTGAAGGTTTCGTGTCGTATATTCAGCAGTTAGAAATGGAATCAAACGGCAAATCTGTAGACAAAGATGGCCAGAAAATGACCCAAAAAACCGCAGCCGTCGTTTGGGGCTCAGAGGGAACAAATGCTCAACATTCCTTCTTCCAACTTCTTCATCAAGGCACGTCAGTTATTCCCTGTGATTTCTTGATAGCTGCTGTTTCCGATGAGGAATTTGCCGGACATCAAGAGGTGCTTCTGGCTAATTGTCTCGCACAAGCCAGAGCTTTGATGACTGGCCGCAGTCTCCAAAAAACAACAAAAAGGCTGAGTGACCTCGGGCTTTCCAGTCAAAATGCCAGCCGTCTTGCACCGCACTCCACATTCATCGGCAATCGCCCTTCAACAATTTTTCTATTCAAACAACTGACCCCTAATATATTGGGGCAATTGATAGCTATTTATGAGCACAAAACTTTCGTTCAAGGGGCTCTTTGGAACATCAATAGCTTTGATCAATGGGGTGTTGAACTAGGCAAGGAATTAACAAATGAAATACTGCCGCTTTTAAAGAACAAAATTATCGACCCTAACTTAGATCGATCTACGGCTAATTTGATAGAAGAAGTTTTTAAATTCCGTAAATAATAGCGGTTCATAATCCCAATAACTTGGCGATTATTTAAGCCGTTTTCCACCTTGATTATCCCCTTCTATTATCACTAATAAGATTTTAACCTCAATATGGTGCAGTTAGATTATTCATGGTGCATAAAGATAAACAATACTCGAATTGATCAATGGAGAAATAAACAATGGAGACTGTTGGCCTCGGATTTTACTTTGAAGATTTGCCTGTTGGCCGTCAATTTAAAACGATAGGCCGCACCATAACGGACGCGGATATAACAAACTTTATAAATGCGACAGGTATGGTTGAGTCTATGTTTACAGACTTAGAGTTTCTAAAAACAGATAGCGATATTAAAGGAAGGGTTTCACCGGGCGCGCTTGTTTATACTTTTGCGGAGGGACTGCTTGTGCAGTCTACAATGCAGCACACAGGCTTTGCTTTTTTGAATATGGAATTAGACATAAAGGCTCCGACATTTTCTGGAGACACAATACATGTAGAGTGCGAAGTTGTGGAGGCGCGTTTAACGAGCCGTCCAGGACGTGGTTTGGTACGAACAAAAAATCACATAATTAAT
>CEOQ01088901.1_pt1 | contig 13432 bp, 16 predicted proteins | sample 361351 | NCBI WGS metagenome assembly CEOQ01 (sample SAMEA2619907, study PRJEB7988) | marine metagenome | biome: marine biome (ENVO:00000447); feature: deep chlorophyll maximum layer (ENVO:xxxxxxxx); material: "saline water (ENVO:00002010), including plankton (ENVO:xxxxxxxx)" | depth 60 m | reverse complement strand
TTAGGATGCACTCTTTGGAATTTAGTTGAGCGCTGACGAGGGCCTTTCCCCATCGAAGTGAGTCAGCAGACAGTCGACCATCTTTGCTCCCACTCTGAATTGAGACTCTAGAGTCGCTGCTCCTATGTGTGGGCTGCCATGAAATCCTTCGTGTTCCAGCAAGGGGTTACCTATAGCCGGCTCAACCTCGAATACATCCAAAGCTGCACTCGTCAACATTCCTGCCTCTAGGGCTTCCAAAACTGCAACTTCGTCTACTATGCCTCCTCGTGCACAGTTCACAATGTGGTTGCCGCATGCTGTACCATCAGCCCCTATACCCGGCATCATCGAGATTCTTTCCAGATTAACCAGATGTTTCGTCTCATCCGATAGGTTGCAATGAATGGAGATATGAGTACACTGATCGAACAGTTCGCCTACATCGTTATGTAAAGTGCACCCTAACTTCGTTGCTAACTTCTGATTGATGTAAGGATCGTATGCATGTATTTCCATTCCGAATGATTGCGCTATTCTTCCAACTCCTTGCGCAATTCTACCATATCCAATCAGACCCAGTCGCTTACCCCTCAATTCACTACCTTTCAGAGATTTTTTGGCCCATTCAGAACGCCTCAGGGTGCGGTCAGCCCTAGGAATGAATCTGGCGCAAGCAAGCAAGTGACCAATGGTCAGTTCGACCACACTATTGGTGGATGCACCGGGGGTGTTACAGACAACCACTCCGTTTGATGTGGCAGCTTCCAAGTCGATGTTGTCTACTCCTACACCTGCACGTCCGATGAATGATAATCTCCCTTCACCTGAACAACTCGCATTGATTGCTTCAGCGGTCATTTTCGTCGCACTACGGACTACTACTGCATCGAAATTCGAAAGTGCACCTCCGACCAACTCTTCGGGACTGTAATGTTGGGACACTACTTCGTGACCGGATTCCTCTAACTTGAACACAGCCTCAGGAGCCATCCCATCTGTAACTGCTACTCGTCCCATGTGTTGATGACATGGTTCAGTTCAATCAACGTTGCTGACCTACATTGTCTAATGCTCTAGAGAGATTTGATATCTTGAGGCCTATTGGCTCAATCATGACCTATGAATTGCCCGACTTGACTTATGACTACGACGCACTTGAGCCTCATATCGATGCATTGACTATGGAGATACACCACACTAAGCATCACAATGCCTACACAAACAATCTCAATGCCGCAATTGAAGGCAATGGAATCCCTGACATGTCTATTGGTGACCTGCTTAGAAACCACTCCGATATAGCAGCGGTTAGGAACAATGGAGGCGGCTGGTGGAACCATTGTCAGTTCTGGGATGCCATGTCACCCAATGGGGGTGGTTCCCCATCAGGAGATCTTGCAGCGGCAATTGATTCCGCTTTCGGATCCTTCAATGATTTCCAGGCAGAGTTTCACAAGGCAGCCATGACCCGTTTCGGTAGTGGTTGGGCATGGCTAGGGGTAAAGGATGGCGGATTGTGCGTCTGCTCAACCCCCAATCAGGACAATCCACTGATGGATGGGTGCTGTACACCAATTCTAGGTCTCGACGTATGGGAGCACGCGTACTACAAGAAGTATGGTCCAGGAAGGGCTACTTACATCGATGCATGGTGGAATGTGGTGGATTGGAATGAAGTCTCCCGCAGATACTCAGATGCCCTCTGATAGCGCAGTCTGACCCTTTACGACCGTTTTCTTATTGGGGCTGATGTTGACCAGCGCCCATGGCAACAGGGTCTGAGGGATTGCTAACTTCAGTTCTTATCCTGCTGGCGCCACTATTCCTTGCAATACCTTTGTCCCTCGGTTGGAGATGGTGGATCGGCAGCGAGCCTGAACACGAGCATTACCGCGAGAAGGTAAGGAGGGTTCTGGATTCAGGAATCCCATTGCGAAGATACAGATCTGAGCTCGACTCAGAGGCAAGGAGATTCCTCATCGATACCGAGAGGCAGGGCAGGATTGAGTCCGATTTGTTGTTCCCATTGAAGATTCAACACTTCCTGTTATTGCCCATATTGGCCATTTGGCCCATCATTGGATTATTCGCTGCTCTGTTTGCAATACCGTTGATGCCGCTGCTCAGATTCCTCGAATGGCTGTTGATTAGTAAGAAGGGATTGTTACGATTCGCAAAATTCCTCCAGAGCATTACCAGATGGGAAGTCATCGGCATCCCTAAGTTGGACGATGGTGCAAAGAGACTTGACCATGTGTTGGCATCAATTCACCGTCTACCCATCACCGTATTCTTGGGTGTGTTCGCATATCTAGTGGTTTTGTATTTACCACTTGATGGCAGGGGGACCCTTATCGTCAGTGGTGCGGTCTATCTCATCCTTGTTTCACTCACCTCTGTTATCAGAGCAGCCACTGCAAATACGCTAGTTTTTGCTGATCCAACGAAAAGACGTCTGATTCCTATGGATACCTTCGTAGAGGATGCTCTCGGACCTCTTGTAGGAGTTGGTTTAATCTTCTTACTGTCTAGGCAGTTGTTGTATGGCGGTCAGATAAGATCCAGTGATTTCGTCTCAGATCCAGTGATTTTCTCTCTAAGTGTCCTCGTAGTGCTATACACAGCCACAGTGGTAGGTATCCTTGTCGAACTGACGTTCTTCACCTATCGAGCAAACGATGTCAGACAGACCTTCCAGCATCAGATGGTAGAGGAGTATAATCCAGTGGTATATCTCTTCACTCGAAATCTTGGATCACTCAAACTATCGCCTCTGATGCCACTATCCGAGTGGTTGGATAAGGGGGAGAGGCTGGAGTTGGGTCCAGCAGAGTCAGACTGATTCCACACTGGCGACTGTACCATCCTCAAACACCAACGTAGCTACGTCTGCAGCGGCATGCGGAATCAGTGCTAGAGCAACATAGCCAATATCATCTTGACATGTGGAGGTCACAGTAATGCTACCAATGGCTTCTATTTTCGACTTGCCTTGAGGAATCTGTCCATTTGAACGCAGCCTCACAAGACCCCTTGCCAAAGCACCCCTGCTTTCCATCCTAGCATGAATTTCTTGTCCTGGATAACATCCCTTGTCCAAAGCCACAAACTCTTCAAGACCCAATTCAAAAGGTAAATTCTGACTATTCAACTCATGATGACTCAGTAATCCTGACAGTATCCTGTCTCGTACCCAATCGTGCAGGCTCGAACGCTTTGCACCGTTGTTAACTAGAGCCGATATGAATGCCTCACAATGCCCGGAAGGGATGAGAATCTGAATCGCATCCTCGCATTGTCGGTGTGTTGAGATCAGGCTGTTGCCGTATTCAGTCCATCTTTCAGTGCCTACATCGGTCGGATTAATTCCTAACCCAGCTAGACATCGAAGCGGTGCCTTGCCTAAGAGTATGATATGTGATATCGCCGCATCTGCATCCTTGACGACCAGATTCTCGTCCCATGGTATACCAGATGCCAGAATCTCACGAGTCGAGTCTCCAGTACCTTCGTTTCCTAGGATGATTGCCTGCTCACCTAGATTGCAGATGGTTGCATTATCCAGTATCCTGCCGTTTGCGTTGCAGATTAAGCCGTCTGCTCTACCTAGTACCGGTAGCTCCTGCGTCTCAACGCTGACGATACGATTCAGGTGCTCAAGGCAGGTGGCTCCTTCGACCACACTTATCGATGAGGGGACGACGTGAACTCGAGCCAGTGGGTGCAGGTAAGCGCCACTCATGGTTTCATCCGAACGACTGGCCGCATCCGCATGCCCTGTCTGCATTGGGGTTCTCAATCTGGAAGCCACCGCCCATCAGGGAATCCTTGAAGTCGATAGTGATGCCATTCAGAAGAGTACTGTCCTTATTGTGAACAAGAACAGCCATTCCCTCGACATCGAGTCTCTGGAAGGAGTCATCATTGGGATCTTCCACTATCCTCATATCGTAGAGGTACCCAGAGCAGCCACCCGATTGAGCGCTGATGATTAGCACTCGGGCTTCCTCATCGCCTTGAAACTCTGTGCGCATGGCGGCCTTTGCAGAGTCTGTAAACAAAATATCGACGTCTACGACTTCAACAGGAGCCACTACCGGTAGGCTGAACCCCTCTCCGTCCATTATCCCCATAGTGTTCGCTGAGTAAGGTGGTATTTGAACGGTTGCGGGACATCAGCTCTAATGGCCATAACCCAATACGATACATCCCTTGCGCAGAACGTGGATGGAACGGTGCGACGACCCAGTCTACGCATTGATGGCGGCCAGACTTCACGAAGGCCCGATTCAGTCTCGGTAGAATCAGCTCTCTCGATTGCCGTTGAGAAGTCAGGCACTACATATGAACTCGGTTTGACGATGAGGACCCCGGGTGAGGATGAGGAACTTGTAATCGGGTTTTTACATTCAGAAGGAGTGATACAATCGTCAGATTGCTTATCGTCAGTGCAAATGGGTGAAGATAGAGTAGTAGTTCATCTGACGGATTCCGCTGAATTCGATCCCGAAGCCCTGACTCGCAGAACCACCATGACATCATCATGTGGGATTTGCGGCAAGGATTCGATATCCAATCTTCTTCACATACACGGGCCCGAACTGAGTGAATCTTTCATTGCATCTCACCAGAATGTATCTGACTCCGTCTCCGGGCTTCGGACGAAACAGAAAACATTCGACTTAACTGGAGGTACCCACGCATGTGGAAGAGCAGGTCCAGATGGTAAAATCACCGATGTCAGAGAAGATATCGGTAGGCACAACGCCATGGACAAGTTGATCGGGGCTGCATTGTTGGCCGAAGAGATTCCAATAGGCGAAGAGATGGTCGTCGTATCTGGACGTGCTTCTTTCGAATTGGTGCAGAAGGCACTCAAAGCAGGCTTTCCTGCCATGGTTTCTGTCGGCGCACCGAGCAGTCTTGCGGTAGATATGGCCAATGAACATGGCATGACTCTGGTTTCTTTCGCAAATCAGGACCGGATGACCGTGTTCAGCGGTAGCAATAGAATATCTGTGGACTGATGCTCCGTGATGCTGATGTAAGCAATCACCTTCGCGAGTACATGAGCAGGGACGTGGACCCGCTAACTCCAATCAAGGAAAGGCCTCTGCGCCAGTCCAGTCCCAAGGAGGTAGCCGCTGGTATTCCAGCTGTAATTTCCACTTTGTCACACGGATTTAGTCGCATGGGAGCAATCAAATCAATCTCCAATCTCACTCGAGTGAACAGCTTCGGAGGCTTCGATTGCCCGGGCTGTGCTTGGCCGGACCCTGATGACGAGAGGACAGTCTTCGAATTCTGTGAGAACGGTGCCAAAGCTGTGGCCGATGAGGGCACGAAGGCCCGCGCTGATCCTGAATTCTGGTCCAATTGGTCTGTTGTCGAACTTTCACGTAAGTCTGACCGTTGGCTAAATTCTCAAGGAAGACTCACCCATCCTATGGTTTTGAGACCGGACTCAATCCATTATGAGCCGATTTCGTGGGATTCGGCTTTCGGGATTATTGCAGAACAATTGTCTGAATTGGATAATCCTGATGAGGCCATATTCTACACTTCGGGAAGGACGAGTAACGAGGCGGCTTTCCTATGGCAACTCCTTGCTCGTAGATTGGGCACCAATAACCTCCCCGACTGTTCCAACATGTGCCACGAGTCATCAGGTGTCGCATTGGGCGATTCTATAGGTATAGGTAAGGGCACAGTGAAGTTAGAAGATTTTAGTAAGGCAGACTTGATTTTGGTGGTAGGCCAGAACCCCGGCTCCAATCACCCTCGAATGCTGTCTGCCCTCAAGGCAGCGAAGGTCGCAGGTGCTTCTGTGGTGAGTATCAATCCTCTGTTTGAAACTGGTATGCGCAGATTCAAGCATCCTCAGGATCCATTAGAAGTGATCGGGCAGGGCACGACCATCGCCGACATGCATGTGCCTGTGAATGTAAATGGGGACCTCGCATTATTCCGAGGATTGTCCAAGTCAATCATCTCCGGCTCCGGAATAGATTACAATTTCATTTCAAAATACACTAGTGGTTACGATGAGTATGAACGCGCTGTAGCAGACTCTAGTTGGGATGAGATTGTATCAGCATCTGGAGTAGCTAGGCACGATATTGAGAAACTCGCTGCAGCAATGCGTGCATCCTCATCAACAATCGTATGCTGGGCTATGGGACTAACTCAGCATCACAATTCCGTTGCAACAATTCAAGAAATCGCCAACACACTCCTTCTAGGGGGTCATATCGGAAGGCCCGGAGCAGGGCTATGCCCAGTCCGAGGTCACTCCAACGTGCAAGGGGACAGAACTGTAGGAATCAATCACAAACCATCAAGGGGATTCCTAGATTCTCTCAGAAACACTACTGGAATAGAATCTCCTTTCAATCATGGCTATGATTCGGTGAATTCCGTGCTGGCTATGCTAGATGGCCGAGCTAAGGTATTCCTCTCCATGGGGGGAAATTTCGTTTCCGCCATGTCCGATACAGATTCCACTTCTAGAGCAATACAGAGTTGTGATTTGAGTGTCCAAATTTCGACCAAGCCGAACAGGTCTCATTTAGTAACGGGAAAGACTGCATTGATTCTACCTTGTCTGGGTAGAACCGAGAGAGATGTGACATCTGAGGGGTATCAGTTCGTCTCAGTTGAGAACTCCATGGGTGTAGTCCACTCATCTCAAGGATCATCTAAACCAGCATCCAAGCATCTCAAGTCAGAACCCGCTATCGTTGCGGGAATGGCTGTAGCATTAGATGGTAAGATCGGGGATTCGGGAGTCTCTTGGTCAAAACTATCTGTAGACTACGACTCCATTCGAAATCTAATCGAATCAGCTGTACCTGGATTCGACTCCTATAATGAGAGGGTGAGAGAACCCCAGGGGTTCTACCTACCTAATCCTCCTCGCGATTACAGGTGCTTCAACACCGACACAGGCAGAGCCAATTTCAGAGTTCACCCCATTACTGCGACTTCACCGGATGATGGACAATTCGTTATGATGACAATAAGGTCACACGATCAGTACAACACCACAATCTACGGTCTTGATGATAGATACAGGGGCATTAAGGAGGCACGCAGAGTCGTAATGATGTGCAAAGAAGACATGAACAGACTCGGAATCAAAACTGGAACTCTAGTGGATTTGACGTCTCATTTTGAGGGAGATGAACTCACTGCTCATCGATGGAGAGTGGTGGAATATGACATACCAGCCGGCAATATAGCCACCTACTTCCCTGAGGCTAACTGCCTAGTCCCTCTCAATAGTGTAGCAGAAGGTAGTAACACTCCAACTAGCAAGTCGGTATGCGTTACAGTACGCACTACAGAGGAGAATATGAGATTCTGGAACAGGACAGCCACTCAGGCTGCCTGACTCCTCCTCTTCATCTGCTCTTTACTGAGAAGCCTACAGCGATTAATTTGGGTCCTACATAGATTTGCATCATCACCCGAAAGACCCCTCTGCAAAGCCTGTTCAAAGCACTTGATTGCATCAGAGTAATGCTCGACATTTGCATACGAAGATCCCATGTTGTAAAGAGTCCTGCCACTGACTCCAGCTGGATCCATCGCAATAGCAGCATGGTATGCCTGAATACTCTCGGCAAATCTGCCGAGTTGGTATAGAGCATGTCCTCTACCGTTTTGAGATCTGATACGCAACTCTTTTTCTTCACGGGGCGCACCACCGATGGCCTTCTCAAAGCAATTCAATGCCTCGATGCCATTATCCTCTGAAAGCAAGGAGATTCCTCTATTGTACCATTCAATACAGACATTGACACTCTCCTCCTCATGTGCGGGCAATTCGACCATCCTCTCTTGTGCTTCTGCGGCAGCTTGAATCAAATCAATCTCAGAAATCTGCTCTGCAACCTCAACCTCCTCCTTCTCTTGCGACAGCAAGAACTCTGCGCGTTGTCTGCACTGCTGAGCCCTCTCGATATGGCCGGCAACTGAGAGAGCATCTGCCAAACCGTTCCAGACCTCAGGAGACTGCTTGTCTTCTTCCAACACCTCTTTCCAGGCATTGACAGCACCGATTGCATCTCCAGACTCGGTGAGTTTTCTTGCGATAGATATGCGGTAGCCCTTCGTATCTGCAATGTCGATATCACCTTCTTCAGTGGAGTCATCGGATTCCGAATCAAACTCTTCCTCCTCGTCGTGTTCAGCCTTTACTTCCTCTTCTACATCTTCGTGTGAGTATTCAGCCTCTAGTTCCATCAATCTCTGTGAAACAGGATGTTCCGATTCAATCGCAATCACTCTCCTCCAGTGTTGCATGGCTGCCTCATCGTCCCCCTCTTCAGCGAATACATCGCCACGAGCGACTAGGCTGTTGACGTGTCCAGGGTCACTGAGTAGCGCGTTCGCCAGAGATTGTTTAGCATCCTCCAGTCGGCCAACACTGCGAAGTATTTGTGCGAGGTTGTAATGAGCCTTAGCTGCATCATGCCCTAAGCGAATGGAGTACTCGAATGCGTGGATCGCATCATCTTCATGCCCCAATTTAGCAAGGCAGAGTCCACAAAGAGCCCAAAGGGATGCATTGTCAGATTGATCCCCTTCAAGTCTAGGCTGGATTAGATCTAGGGCTTCATTGGCATCATCCGACTTGAGTAGTTCCTCTGCTTCTTCGAACACCTCATCGATAGGAGTAAGCACGGGGGATGACGAAAGCATAGGAATCTCTTCCTCCTCGACTACTTCCTCGACAGGGCGCGATTCGAGTAGTGGGACTTCTTCGATTACCGACTCTTCAGTTTCTTCGGGGTGTAGAGAGGCAATTCGTAACAGATCGGGGACATCTCCGACAGAGTTGATGGCAATTCTGGCAAAATCCGAGGCCCTAGGTGCATCGTTCTTCTCGAGCAGAACAGCTAGGTTTGCCGTTGTAGGACCGTGGCTAGGTTCGATATCATGTGCTTTCTCAAATGCAGGAATGGCCTTCTCACTATCTCCGCGCTTTGCGTGGATAACTCCAAGACCATACCAGGCTGAGGCACTTCGAGGGTCAATTTCAGTAGCTTTGGAATAGTCTTCAAGAGCACCTAGTAAATCTCCTGATGATGCCTTAGACGATGCATCGTTCAGCAACCCAATCAATGAGACATCCGCCACGTTCCCGCCTTAGCGCATTATGGTTAAACGTTCTCCGAACCTGTTAGCAATGATACCTCTGTATTCAAGGCCTATCGCGCCTTCGTAGTGCTATGGCAGGAGACTTACGAATCATGGGAATTTGCGGTACTTATGGCCTAGATTCTGCTAATGGTAGGATGCTAGAGATAATGTTCGAGTATTGTAGAGAGTTAGGCGCGGAGTGCATCATCTGGGACAATGCACAATCACCTCTACCTCTAGTTGGTGCTGAGGGAAGTTGGGATGACGAGAACGTCAAAACGTTCCAGGAATTGGCTAGTTCCTCAGATGCATTCGTTTTGTCGAGTCCTGAATATCATGGTACTATGAGTGGTGTGATGAAAAACAGTCTGGACTGGTTGTATTCCAAGCACACTTCAGACAAGCCATTCAGTCTGATGTGCACTCTTGGCGGTCAAGCAAGTAACAACACCCTCAATCACATGCGAATTGCAGCAAGGTGGATTCATGGTTGGGTCACTCCCGAGCAGGTAGCTGTCCCGCACATCAAGGAAGCCTTCGATGATGATGGCAATCTAATCGATGAGAAGATTACCGAAAGAGTAGAGGGGATGGCGAAATCTCTGGTCGATATTGCTAGGCATCTAAAATCACGGCGATGAGCTAATGGCGAGCTTACCCGAAGGCTCGGAGATACTTCTGATGCTGGTAGCAATTTCGGGCGTCTCGACATGGTATCTCTCGAACTTCACTCAGCATGAATCCGGAGTCCGACTGTTCGCTATGTTGGGTGTGGCATCAATGCTGGCCCTTCTAGGGATGGTGCTGTTTTGAGCCGTATCCCACAAGATTCCTACCCCACCAGAGCGCCAGTTTGGTGGGGTCGAAGAGGTCCATCCGGACCACATCCTGATGTAAGAGGGTGCACGGGGAGGATGGTTCTGATTCGTCACCCGAAGGCACTATCGAGATTTGAATCGATTATTTCTCGAATCACCAAGGCCCCCAAGGAGTTGAGGAGGCCTCTGGATGACATGAACTCCTTGCTCTGGGAGTTGATGGATGGAACTAGAAAATTAGATCTTATCAACAAACTGATGGACTCAACATTTCACGAACGAATCACTCCAGTTGAGGAGAGGGTGGAGGCGTCGTTAGCCAACATGATTTCTCTGGGCTTAGTGGTGGTAAGAACGTCTCCGATTAATGGAGAATGGGAGACCTCGCCGTTACATGACCCAAGCGGCTCTCTACAGGATGCTGATCCAACTCTTGGGATAATTGAGGAAGAGTGACTATTGTTCTGGTTCTGGAGCATCCATTCTCTTTTGCTCGTCGATTACTTGTTTTCTCTTCGCAGAGAAGTATACCAATAAAGGCAGGAACAACAGGAAAGCGAAGCATCCAACCAATGTTGCGAAGCTGTAGACAGATTCCTGAATTGGATCCAGTTCAAATGCTTCGACTGAAATCAAATCATGAGTGACTATTCTCATTTCAACTTCGACCCCAGCCGAGTCAACTACTGATCCACTATGGAGTACCGTGACTCTCCAAGTCACAGTCTTGTTTGCATCGCCTATCATTTCGCCGGCAGCTTGCTCGGCTGACGTTTGATTCTCACTCTGCAGATAACCTAATCCATCAATGGGTAAATCGAGTGAGACTATGCCTCTCATAGTGTGAGGTTTTGACTCTACTTCGGTCTGATGCACGCTGGCGTAGACACAAGTCTCTGAGGCCTCAGTTGTTTGCTCACCACAATTGAAATTGTCAGCATCAGATGATCCCAACAGGGGTGAGTAGTACCATTCGGTACCTGAGGCATCAATCCTGACCGTCATCCCGTCTTGCACCCCTTCGAGAGATAGATTCAGCCATGTGATGCCGTATTGAGTCGTCACGAACCAGTCGGCCTTACCTTCCTCACTTTCTTGCAAGTCTAACTCAACTTCCATGTTTGTAGTCGTGTAGCCGTAATATTCCGTGTCAACTGTATTGGAATATACAGCATATGACAGGACTAGGACCAGCGTCAACCCGGTACCAATCATGGTCCTGAGCATGTTCGGGTTGCGCGACATCGACTTGCGCATGACCATTCGTGCTGAGAGGTGGATTTCAATACTTGTGAAAGGGCATCAGTCTCATCTGCCACGAAGTGGCAAACAGAGTCATCACGATTAAATATGGACTCTAGGACGGCCGGACCGCGCTGTGAGCCTATGACTACAATCCACGATGTCCCGGCCGACCTGCTCATCACCGAGCTGGCAAGCCGTCTGAGTGAGATGAGTGACATCACAGCCCCCGACTGGGCAGACTACGCCAAGACTGGTACTCATCGTGAAAGACCTCCTGTACAATCGGATTGGTGGGAAGTCAGATCGGCGGCTATTCTTCGTAAGGTCGGCATGTTAGGTCCAATTGGCGTGAATCATATGTCACAGCACTTTGGAGGGCCCAAGGATAGAGGAGTCAAGCAGAACCGCGCTGTTGCCGGTTCAAGAAATGTCGCTAGGACAATCATGCAGCAGTTGACAACCTGTGGATTAATCACTAGCAAGCACAATCCAGCAGGCACAGTCAATCTTGGAAAAATCTTGACTAGCGAGGGTCAGAGGCTGCTCGATGAGGTTGCCCATGCAGTCAGGCCACAAGCAGAAGAGAGATACCCTGGACTTTCAAACTACTGAGGTGAATGTGATGGCAAGGAACAAACCATTCGCTAAGAAGCAGAGACTCTACAAGGTGACCAAGCAGAATCGCAGGGTCCCTGTCTGGGTCATGTTGCGGACCAATCGAAAGGTGAACACTCATCCTAAGAGACACATGTGGCGGCGCTCAAAGCTACAGAGGTGATTTGATGGCAGAAGTGAAGGAGATGACTATTCCATTGCGCGCTGCCTGGAATGTTCCCCGAACCCGCCGGGCAAACCGCGCAATGATTGAGATCCGCAATCATGTCGCTCAGCACATGAAAATGTCAGAGGATGAGGACCTGTGGATAGACGAGAAGGTCAACCACGTTATCTGGGCTCGGGGTATGCAGCAACCTCCTAGGAAGATTAAGGTCGTGTGCACCAGAGAAGAGGGATTCCCGATTGAAGTCAAGTTGTTGGAGGCCTGAGAATGGGTAACATCAGACCTTCCTTCATTAAGATTAGAGCACTCAGGCTGCTAGAGGTTTATCCAGATCAGTTTACAGACGACTTCGACACTAACAAGCATCTAGTTAGTGAATACACTGATGTCGACAATAAGAGGATGAGAAACTGGATTGCTGGATACATCACTCGCTACAAGCAGCGCCGCACAGATTGAGCACGCTCTTGATAGATGACTCCTTGCGAACGGCATGGGCGACCACAGGCCAAATGCTCTGCCTATATTCAACAAGGATGTCTGCATAGTCTTACTCAACCCTCAGACAGATGGCAATATAGGCGCTGTTGCCCGCTCGATGCTAAACTTCGGATTCACTGATTTGCGTATTGTAGGTCGTACTAGAAATTGGTCCGATGAGACAAGAAACAGGGCGAAGAACGCCCAGACAGTACTGGATAATGCTCGTTGTATCGATTCATTACAGGATGCTGTTTCTGATTGCTCAGTAGTGGTCGGAACGTCTGGGAAAAGAGAAGATGGAGGCAAGACATCGATGAGGCACTTCCTACTACCAGACGAGCTCCCTTCGAGACTATCCGGCATAGAGGGCAAAGTTGCCATAGTATTCGGTCCAGAGGGAAAGGGACTTCTGAATGAGGAATTATCACAGTGTGATATACTGGTCACTATTCCTACGTGGGAAGGCTATCCGATACTCAACTTGAGTCACGCGGTTACCGTAATCTGCTTCTCTTGGTTCATTTCTAGTGACAGCAGCATCCCATTCGGAGCCGGAGACAGGTTATTGGAACCTGAACTCAGAACTAGGCTACGCGAAGAAATTGCCCGGCTCACCCAGAACATACCGGCCAAGGAGCATAGGAGAAAGGGTATCGAAGATACAATGGTTAGAGTAATCATGAGAGGTTTACCGAAGGACGATGAAATCCACAGGCTGCTCGGCGTTATCTCAGAAGCTGCAGACTCATTCGAGAAATCGGAATGATAGGTCTGAACGAGCTCTCAGTCGTCATCTAAGTGAAGATATCCTGACACTAAAAGACCAGTCGCCATTACCATAGGTGGCGCCCAATTACCAGGATTATCCGTGTAGCCATAATCCAAATCACCAGCTGCAAGGAACACTAGTATGAAAGTGAGAATATTGCCACCTCCAATCGTCATTGCAAGAATTGCCTGAGGCCTGCCTTCAACA
>CEOQ01045659.1_pt1 | contig 13462 bp, 15 predicted proteins | sample 361351 | NCBI WGS metagenome assembly CEOQ01 (sample SAMEA2619907, study PRJEB7988) | marine metagenome | biome: marine biome (ENVO:00000447); feature: deep chlorophyll maximum layer (ENVO:xxxxxxxx); material: "saline water (ENVO:00002010), including plankton (ENVO:xxxxxxxx)" | depth 60 m | reverse complement strand
TTCTTCTGCTTTCTTAGCTCTTTTTATTTTTATTTTTTCTAATTCTTTTAATTTTGCTTTCTCTCTCTTTTTTAAATTATCAGCATCAAGCGCATATTTTCTTAAATATTTTACTCGATCACTTATTTGGGCTCCTTTGGCTATCCAATAATCAAGCCTCTCATGGTTAATTTTTATTCTATCTTGAGTTTCAAGTGCTGGATCATAACTACCGAGTCTTTCGATGCACTTTCCATCCCTTTTATCTCTTTTATCTATAACCACAATATGATAGTAAGCTTTTTTCTTTGCTCCACCTCGTGATAATCTTATTCTAACCATATATCTCCTGTATTAAAAACCATTGAATTATAGCACTTGTTTCTTATTCGCGTTAGTTTTTTTGTATAAAAATATAATAAATCTGATATCTTAGTGTTTTGAGAAGGAATTTGATATTATCTTAATGAAGATGTTAGTGCTATCTGGAAGTGTCATTGTTGGATATCTACTGTCTACTGTATATGTTAGAAATATGCTGCTAGATAAGTTGGTAGAAGATACTAAAAAATTTTTCTTTAATTTACTAGTATTTTTTAGTCTAGTGTTATTTGGATTCTATACTATAAATCTTATTTACGAGGTTAATGGTCTAAACTTTAATACTTCGTTATCTTTAACGTTATTGACGATTAATGCTTTATTCTTTATTTTTATGTTTAGAAAACCTATCTATCATCTTGGATTAATACTTTTCCCAATAACGGTTTTTATAATACTAATAACTATTTTTTATAAAACTGATGATATGCCAGCTGAATTTACAAATAGTAGTCTACAAATTCATATTCTTTCTTCATTTATATCATATGGGTTTCTTGGTTTAGCTGGATTAGAAGCTGTTCTGCTTTCCCAACAAGAAAAAAAATTAAGAGATGTAAAAGACTCTACTTTAGCAATTTCTTTTCCTCCTATAGAAGTTATGGAAAAAGTTATGTTTGATTTAATTGTTATTGGTTTTGCTTTATTGACTATTTCGATATTAAGTGGAGCACCCTTTATCTTAAATGAAGCCACTAACTTACAAATTCAAAAAATATTTTTTTCCTTAATTGCATGGATAACTTTTGGTTATTTATTATTTAGAAGGTATTCATCTGGGCTTAGAGGTGTAAAAGCGGCAAACTTAACGTTAAGCGGTATCATATTTTTATTTATTGCATATCTTGGCACTAAACTCTTTTTTGAGATAATATGAATAAATCTTTTCTTAGAATTTAAATAAATGAATACTCTAACAGTTGAAAATTTATTCATAATATTAATATTCTTATTATTCTTATCAGCTTTTTTTTCAGGGTCAGAAACTTCTTTGATGAGCGTAAACAGATATAAACTGAAGCATAAACATAAAACAGGGAGTAATTCTGCTAAAAGAGTTTTATATCTTTTAAATAACCCAGATAGAACCTTAAGTTTAATTCTTTTACTAAATAATTTTGTCAATATTCTTGCATCTGCAATTACTACTCTTATAGCAATCAAATTATATGGTGAGGGAGCTATAGCTATTTCTGCTGGTATATTAACATTTGTTATTTTGATTTTTTCAGAAGTTACTCCTAAAACTTTTGCAGCTTTATATCCTGATAAAATTGCGTATCCGGTTTCATGGTTTTTCTATCCTATGCTTAAAATTTTTTATCCAATAATATCTATAATTAATTTCTTTGCTCAAACAATTTTAAGTATTTTTGTTTCAGATAAGAGAGATAAGTCCCATGAGCTATTAACAAAAGATGAAATCAAAACTATTGTTACAGAATCAAGTGATCGTATTCCAAAATATTATGAAGATATGATTGTAAATATGCTTGATCTTGAAAAAGTAAAAGTAGAAGATGCAATGATTCCAAGGAGTGAAATAATAGGTGTGAATATAGATCAGGATATAGAAAAAATTCGAACAGAAATACTTGAATATCAGCATACTCGTATACCCATTTATAAAAATGAATTAAATTCTCTGCAAGGGTTTCTCCATAAACGAAGAGTAATAAAAATGTTAATCAATGATGGTATTACTAAAGATGAAATTTTAAATAATCTAAATCCGGCCTATTTTATTCCTGAAGATACTTCTTTAACTACTCAGCTAATTAATTTTAAGAGAGAAAGAAAAAGAATTGGTTTTGTTGTTGATGAATATGGAGATGTTAAGGGTTTGGTGACATTGGATGATATTCTTGAAGAAATCGTAGGTGAATATAGTGATGATAATAAAGAGAAAGATATAAATCGTTTAACTGGAGATACGTATCTTGTAGATGGTACAGTTCAGATTCGTGAACTAAATAAGCTTTTAAATTGGAAACTTGGTGATTCCGATGCTAAAACTATTAATGGCTACATTCTTGAATATCTAGAGGATATTCCAAAAAAAGGGATGTCTTTTGAAAGAGATAATTTTTCTTTTGAAATAATGAAAGTAAATAATAATTTTGTAAAGAATGTAAAGATAACTAAAAAATAGTATTATTTAAATATTATGAGTAAGAAAATAAAAAGCCCGCTGTCTACATTTGAAGATGATATGAAAAAAATACAGGAATTACTTGATAAGTTTGATACTGGAGAAATTTCCCTTGAAGAAAGTATGGAAAAATATCAAACACTAACTGAACTTTCAAAAAGATGTAAAAAGGCTTTAGAGGAAGCAAAGTTAAAAATTACCACTATTAAGGATGGTTTAGAAAAATAAAAATGAAAGACAAATATCCAGTTCTAAATAAAATTGATTTACCTTCAGATCTAAAGAATTTAGCCCCTGAAGAATTAATTGTCTTATCTGAAGAAATAAGAAACTATATCATTGAATCTGTTTCTATAACGGGTGGTCATCTTGCTGCTGGCCTTGGTGCAGTTGAATTGACGCTTGCATTACATTATGTCTTTAATACTCCAAAAGACAAAATTATTTGGGATGTTGGTCATCAATGCTATCCCCATAAAATATTGACAGGAAGGAAAAACCTTATGTCTACTTTGAGAAAAAAAGATGGGATCTCTGGTTTTCTAAAAAGAAATGAAAGCGAATATGATTGTTTTGGAGCAGGGCACTCAAGCACCTCAATTAGTGCTGCTGTAGGTTTTGAAATAGCTTCTAGATTAAATAATGATGACAATAAAATAATTGCTGTGATTGGTGATGGAGGGCTAACTGCTGGAATGGCCTATGAAGCATTAAGTCATAGTGGAGGATTAAAATCAAATTTCCTTGTAGTACTAAATGATAATGAAATGTCAATTTCTCCTAATGTTGGTGCCATACACAAATATTTGACTAGGATTTTAACAGGCAAAACCTACTCTGCAATAAAAGAAAGTAGTAAACAGGTTTTGAGTAAAATAAAAACCTTTGAAACAATTGCTAAAAAAGTTGGTTCGAAAGCAAAAAGTTTTATCACTCCAGGATTATTATTTGAAGAACTTGGTTTTAAATATTACGGACCAGTTGATGGCAATGATTTAGGGGATTTAATAGAAATCTTGACTAATTTGAAAGATAAACAAGGGCCAAGAATTCTCCATATAATGACAAAAAAAGGTAAAGGATATAAATTAGCAGAAAATAACCCTATCGGCTATCATGGCGTCACACCTTTTAATCCAAAAACTGGGAAAACTAAAACTAAAAAACTTGAAAATAAATTAACTTATACTCAAATATTTGGTCGATGGATAAATGAAATGGCCAAGGTGAATAAAAAACTTGTTGCAATCACTCCTGCAATGCGTGAAGGCTCGGGGCTTGTAGAATTTGAAAAGAATTTTCCTGACAGATATTTTGATGTTGGGATTGCTGAGCAACACTCATTAACCTTAGCAAGTGGGTTGGCCTGCAATGGGATAAAACCTGTAGTTGCAATTTATTCAACATTTTTGCAACGTGCTTATGATCAACTTATTCATGATGTAATTATTCAAGAGTTGGATATATTGCTTGCAATTGACCGAGCAGGAATTGTAGGAGCCGATGGAGAGACTCACCAAGGCATTTATGACATATCATATCTTAGAATTTTACCTAAGATGGTAATTATGACTCCATCAAACGAGCAAGAACAATGGAAAATGTTAACTACTGGGTTTGATTATAAAGGACCGGCAGCAGTTAGGTATCCAAGAGGTTATTCTCAAGGAATAGATTTAGCTTTGGACTTTGAAAAAATTAAGATTGGTAAAGCGAAACTAATTAGGCAAGGTAATAATATTGCATATTTAGTGTTTGGAACATTACTTAATACCGTATGCTCTATTGCAGATGAGATTGATGCAACAGTGGCTGATATGCGCTTTGCAAAACCTTTAGATTTAAATTTAATTGATGAAATATGTCTAAACCATCAATATATAATTACTATAGAAGAAAATTCTATACTGGGTGGAGCGGGTTCAGCTGTAAATGAGGCAATTCTTAACCTTTATAACCAGCCAGACTACATGAACGCGCCCAAGGTTCTTAACCTAGGAATACCTGACAGCTTTGTTATGCATGGGAAGCAAGAAGAAATGTATGCAGATATAGGCTTAAATGAAGAAGGGATTAAGAAAAGCACCTTAAATTTGTTACAAAAAGGCGTTGTTTCTAAAAATAATTAACATAATGTTTTTAGGGGAATAATATTTATACTCTAACTATAAAAACCGAGTTCTCATCTGCCCATATACTTAATGGGCACAAAGGAGATTGTAAGCGTATGCATGGACATAATTGGAAAGTAGAAGTTGAAGTTTCAGGAAATAAACTTGATAATATTGGGATGGTTATGGACTTTAAAGATATAAAGAAATCGGCAAAGGAGATTGGGGGAAGACTTGATCACCAATTCTTGAATGATTTGGAACCTTTTAAAGAAAATAACCCTACAGCTGAAAATATTGCAAAATATTTCTTTTCGGAATTATCAAAAAAGATTAATAATGATAGTATTGAATTGAAATCTATTAAATTGTGGGAAACAGATAAATCCGCGGTTAAATATACAGAATAAGTTATGTCGACAAATAAGAAAAATATGAAAATAGTTGATGATGCAACCAAAATACCTGATATACAGGGGCTTGCAGATACAAGGAATTTACCAATTAATAAAGTTGGGATTAAAGATATTCTCCATCCAATAATCATTAAACAAAGGTCTGGTAATGAGCAATCTACAATTGCTAAATTTAATATGTATGTGAATCTTCCACATGATTTTAAAGGAACACATATGTCGCGTTTTGTTCAAATCTTAAATCAACATGAAGAGCAAATAACTGTAGATTCTTTCAAAAAAATGATGGAAGAGATGTGTCAGTTATTAGAAGCTGAATCTGGGCATATTGAAATGTCTTTTCCTTATTTTATAAATAAAGCCGCACCAGTGACAAAAGTAAAAAGCTTGCTTGATTATAATGTCACTTTTATTGGAGAAATTAAAAAAAATCAGCCTAATTTAAAAGTAAAAGTTTTAATACCAGTCACTAGTCTATGTCCATGTTCAAAAAAAATTTCTGCATATGGAGCTCATAATCAAAGATCTCATGTAACCGTAACTGTATTGATAAATGACTTTATTTGGATTGAAGAATTAATTGATGTTGTGGAAAAAGAAGCTTCATCAGAATTATACGGCCTTTTAAAAAGACCTGATGAAAAATATGTGACCGAGTTAGCATATGATAATCCAAAATTTGTCGAAGATATGGTGAGAGATATAGCTGTCCATTTTGATAAGGACAAAAGGGTTCTCGAGTATACTGTTGAATCTGAAAACTTTGAATCTATACATAACCATTCTGCTTACGCACAAATTCATAATATTAAAAAAGACGAACTATCTTAAATCGGCGTGAAGGCCTCTAATAACTTCCTCTGAAACTGGACCTACAACATTTACAAAACTTTCATTTTGTACTTCAATGGTAGTGCCTAATTGTTCTACAACTAACACTACATTATAAACTTCACTTTCATCATCACTCCAAAAATTTAATTTATCAAAAAAGGAGTCATCTTCTTGCGCACCTCTTTCATTTAAAGTGATTTGTATTAATCCTTCATCACGATTCTCAGCCACTATTCCAATGCCTAAAATTTCTAATGATTTTAAAACTCGCGGATAAACTCTTTCATACGTATCAGCTACAAACAATGTATGAAGACCATTTTCATCAACATTCATGACTGATTTATTTCTTAGGCCTGTCGATTTCACTACTACAAGCCCTTTTCCTTTTGCTTCTTCTCCTCCCAAATAAATGTACAATCTAGAAATCATCTCTGTTTCTAACTCTGGGTCCCTTGCTCTATTCTGCCATCTAAACTCATCATCTCCATCAGTCATGTATTCTTTTCCATAATGTGTAATTATGATATCCGTACTTTCATCTTTAAATACAAGTCTTGTTTTATAACTATCCCTAGTATCTGGACTCACAAGAAGTGGAACATATCTACCAACCACACGCTGTATAGTTCCTAATTGTGCCTCACTTAAATTTTCTAAGAAATCTGTCTTCATAACACCTAATGCAATATTTTGATCAGCTATCCTAAATCCTTCTTCTCTCCAAAATGATTGTAATTTTAACCAAAGTTTTTCTTTATCGGCTCTTTGTAAGGTTAAATAAGAATCTCTTCCAGTTCTAACTAATTTAATATCCTTGAGTTGAGTATCAACTGTAAATAATTGTAGGTTTTGATCCTCTGCAAGCTCAGGGATTGTTATTGAGTTTGGTGAGGTAGGGTTAATTAAGTCAGGAGGCATTTCTAAATCAAACTGTGTATCGTCATAAACAGATTCTCTTTTATAAACGACAAGATCTTCTCTTTCTTCAGCTAGAATACCAGAAGCATATTCTTTAAAAGATGTACAACCAGATAAAGATAATATGCATATCGTTAATAGAAAATGAATAAAATTTACTCTAGTCTTCATAATTAATTTTTAATTATTATATCAGTTTTGATTAGCGAATCTTCAAGTATTTTTTCAAACTTTTTATTCATCCAAGTCAATGGCAACCTTATTCCTTTTTTTATTAAACCCATTCTATGTAAAGCCCATTTTACTGGCACAGGATTAGATTCTAAGAAAAGATTATCATGGAGTGCATCTAGTTTATTATTAATTTTTTTTGCTTTCTCGTTCTCACCATTGATTGCATAACGACACATCTCGTGCATTTGTAATGGAGCAACATTTGCAGTAACTGAGATATTACCTTGGAAGCCCAAAACTAAATCTTTCATTGACGTTTTATCATCTCCACTAAAAATTGACATATTTTGACTGCATTTATCTAATAATTCTTTAGAACGTTCAGGACTTCCTGAAGCTTCTTTAATTCCAACTATATTCGCATGTCCGCTGAGTTTGAAAACTGTTGATGGCTGCATATCAACAGCAGTTCTACTAGGAACATTATAAAGAATTTGTGGGATGTTTACCTCATCAGCAATTTTTAAAAAGTGATGATAAAGTCCATCTTGACTTGGCTTATTATAATAGGGAGTTACTAGCAAGCAAGCATCTGCTCCTAGTTCTTTTGACTTTTTTGTTAATTCTATTGCTTCACTAGTAGAGTTTGCGCCTGTACCAGCAATAACAGGAATTCTTTTATTAACAAACTTTATTGTAGCTTGAATTACTTGAGAGTGTTCATCAAAATCCAGTGTTGCAGACTCACCAGTAGTTCCTACAGAAACAATTGCATCTGTTTTATTCATAATATGAAATTCAATTAACTTTTCTAATGAATCAAAGTCTAAAGATCCATCTTCATTCATAGGTGTGGCTATTGCTACCATGCTTCCTTTAAACATATCTACCTCTTAAATTATATAAAATTATACTTCAACCTTTGTCGTAGGCCATATATTTATCAAAGTATTTAAGAAAACTGCAAGGGGTATTGCAAAAAATACTCCCCATACACCCCATATTGATCCAAAAAATAATATTGCAATTAAAATTGCTAATGGATGTATATTTACAGCATCAGAAAATAAAATTGGAACTACTACATTCCCATCTACTATCTGTATCAGTGCATGCCCGATAATCACATACCAAAAATCTGCTGTAGTGCCCCATTGAAAATACCCAACTAAAATAATAGGTATGGTAACAGCAATGGCACCAACATAAGGTATTATTACTGAAATACCACAAAGGAAACTTAACAATAATGAGTATTTTAAATCTAATGCAAAGAAAACTATGAAAGATGAAGCCCACACTATTATGATTTCTATAAACTTACACCTGATGTAATTTCCAATTTTTAAATCTAATTCTTTAGAAGCTTTTTTAGACAGATCTAGTTTTTCAGGAAAAAACTTTTTAAACCAATTAAATATGTTTTCTTTATCATATAAAATGAAAAAAATAAGAATTGGTACTATAAAAATATAAATAACTGTTTCAAATATACTTCCTGCGGAATGTAAAGAATAAGATAAAACATCCTTGCCCATAGAACTCATTTCCTCATTTAATCCACCAAGAAAATTATTCATTTGTTCTGAGGAAAAAATACCTAGAGCCATTGTTTTCCCTTTATTAATATATGCAGGTAATGATGTGAGAAGGACCGAAAGCTGATCTAACATTAGTGGCAACAGTAAAAAAATAATAATTACTGAAATTATTATAAAAAATGAATAAACAAGTAAAACAACAAATTTTCTTTCTAAATCTGTATAATCTAAAGATCTTTGCACCAGTCCTTCCAACATATACGCGAGAACTACTGCAACCAAAATGGGCGCAACTGTCTCAACCAGAACATATAAAATTATGATAGTGAACAGGATTATCAGCGCAAATGAGGCTTGATTAGGTTCCGTGAGGTGAGTATTATACCAATCTTTAAAAAACTTAAACATGTTTTATTATAAAGCTATCTTTAGCTTAAATTGCTTATCCTATAATACCTATAAACATGTTAAACTAAAATAAGTATTTACAATATAATGAAAAAATACTGATTTGTTTTATTATAATGAAAACTTCACACTTTCCTATATTTACACTAAAAGATATTCCGTCTGAGGCTGAACTTATCAGTCATAAGTTGATGATAAAGTCTGGGATTGTCAGACAACTGAGTTCAGGACTCTATACTTGGCTGCCACTAGGCCACCGTATACTGGAAAAAATAAAAAAGATAATTAGAGAAGAGATGAATTCCATAGGTTCAACTGAGATTACAATGCCATTAATTCAGCCTGCGGAATTATGGAAAGAATCCGGTAGATGGGATGAATATGGTCCTGAATTATTACGTATAAACGATAGACATGAAAGAGAGTACTGTTTTGGCCCAACATTTGAAGAAGTAATTACTGATTTAATTAGGAAAGAAGTTTCAAGTTATAAACAATTGCCTATCAATCTATTTCAAATATCAACAAAATTCAGGGATGAAATTAGACCTAGGTTTGGAGTTATGAGAGCAAGAGAATTCGTGATGAAAGATTCATATTCATTTCATAACAATGAAGAATGTCTCAATAACACATATAAAAATTATGCTGCTGCATATGAAAAAATATTTAAAAGATTAATGTTAGATTTTACAACTGTTGAAGCAGATAGCGGTAATATTGGCGGCAATGAGTCACATGAATTTCATGTGATAGCTGATACAGGTGAAGATGATTTACTACTAGATAAGTCTTCACAAGGAATGAATTTTGAAATAGCAAAAACTAAATATGGAGAAAATGACCTTCAAAAAATTATCAAAGAAAATGATTTAAAACATGTTAAAGGTATTGAAGTTGGACATATTTTTAAATTGGGAGATAAATATAGCTCGAAAATGAAAGCTGAAATCACAACAAAAGAATCAAAAAAAATAAACCTATTAATGGGATGTTATGGGATCGGAGTCTCAAGAATAGTTGCTGCAGCAATTGAACAAAATAATGATGACAAGGGTATTATTTGGCCATCTTCCATTAGTCCTTTTGATATTGCATTGATTGAGATTGATGGACATAAAGATAAATCTATTCGTGACTTTACTACTACAATCTATAAAAAAATGAAAGAATTAAATATTGATGTCATTTATGATGATAGAGATTCAAAGCTAGGTAGTAAATTAACTGATTGGGAACTAATAGGCATACCGACACTTGCTATAATTGGTTCTAAAGAAGTTAAAAATAATGTTGTGACATTAAAAAATCGTATAAAAGATACTAAAATTGAAATAACTATAGAAAATCTTCTTGATAAGTTTCTTTAATATTCAAAATAATGGTAAGAATCTTTTTGTTTATTATGTTGTTCAATTGCCATGTTTGCCTGATTTAAGGCCTCTGTCGCAAGTTCAATAGATTTTGTATAATTTTTATTTTTATGAAAGCTCTTTGCTGATTTTATTAATTTTCTTGTACCTCTCCATTCATTCTTTAATTTCTTCGCCCTATCATTAGCTGATTTGGCTTTGGAGATTAATGCTTGAGACATTTGCTCGCTGGTCTTACCTGTTTTTTCAGCTAAAACAAACTGTGTAGTAAACAATAATAAAAATAAAACTAATAATTTCTTCATCTTAATCTAGTAAAAACCTTTGATCTGTTTCTTCCTGATACCCAATAATCCAAATACCTCTACTCATTGCATGTTTGATTGCTTTATTCTTTTCAAGTCCTGTAAATTTACCTTCAATTAACAAGTTTTGTCCAGGAAAGATTAAATCAGCATCATATATTCTATCACTATTTAATTTATATAAAAGAGGCCATAATAATGCATTACCGTAATATATAGAAGATATTTCCCAGAGCGATTCATTCACTGCCACAATATGATATTTCTTTTGAGAAGTAGGCTGCTGAGAGAATGATACTGTCCCTTCTATTGAACCATATCCTACAGTTAAATATGAGCAAGATTGTAAAAATAAAACGGTTGAGAACAATATTAGTTTCTTAAAAAGTTTTATTTTGATGCTCATATGGAATATCCTATAAATTATGGCTGACATTCTAATTTTATATTACTCAGTAAATGAATCAACAAAAAAGATGGCAAGATTAATTGCAAGAGGTGTTGAAACAATTGATGGGGCTAACGCAATTTTAAGGACCGTTTCTGATAAATTAAACCAAAAAAATGAATCAGATCCTTTCGTAGAAATTAGTGACTTAAAAAATTGTTCTGGTCTCATATTAGGCAGCCCTACTCATTTTGGTAATATGGCAGGTCCATTGAAAGTGTTTATTGATAAGACAACTTCTGAATGGTTTAATGGAACGCTTACGGGTAAACCAGCCGGAGTTTTTACATCAACAAGTAGTTTGCATGGTGGGCAAGAAACAACTCTTATATCCATGATGTTGCCACTGATTCACCATGGTATGATTATAGTTGGTGTTCCATACACAGAAAAAAAACTAGCAACAACAAAAAGTGGTGGTACACCATATGGGCCAAGTCATGTATCCTATAATAATTCCCAAGAAATAACAGATGAAGAAAAAGAAATTTGTTTAAATTATGGTAAAAGAATAGCGTTATTAGCGTTAAAACTAGAATCTTAATTAGATTTTAATTCAATTATTTTTTTTATAAATGGAATAGTTATTTTCTTTTTCAAAGATAATGATTTTTGATCCAAAAACCTTATTGAATTACATAAATAATATAACTCTCTTTTGAAATGTGTAATTATATAGTCACAAACTAGTGGAGATAAAATCAGACCCCTTTCATGAGAAAATTGTTTTAGTACTTTTATTTTATCTGAATCACTTAGATCTTTAATTTTAAAGTTTAATCCCCATGACATTCTAGACAGAAGATCGGGTATATTAAATTCAATCTTCTTTGGGTTAATGGTAGAAGTTATAAGTATACCCTTGTTGTGTAAAATGGAATCATTTACTAAAGTAAATATTTTCTCCTCAATATCAAATTTTTTTAAGATTAAATCAATATCATCAATAATTAAAAAAGAAAATGCACTTTCTGTGATACTAAATTTCTCGATATTATCTGTCGTGATATAGGCAGATTTATTATCAGACATTCTTTCGGTAGCTTGACATAGATGGGTTTTACCTGATGATTTTTCACCATAAAGTGTAATAATATTGGTCGGCTTGATTTCTGTAAAAGCTAGCAATGACTTAACGATTGCCTCATTATTGCCAATAATAAAATTATCAAAGGTCTTTTCAGTCACAAAACTAAAGTCAATTGGTATTTGATTATCAGTAAAATCTGCTTTCTTCATAAAAGTATATATATCTAGTAGATTAATATATAATCAAATTCATATAATTTAAACATGAAAAAAAAATCAAGAAAGATAACATACGAGAATTCAGGGGTTAATATTGCAAAAGCTGAAAGATTAATTCAGAATTTCAATAAAAACAATTCTAGCAAAAATTCAAATGTTATATCAGGCATAGGTGGTTTTTCTGGGCTATTTAGACTAGATATAAAAAAGTTTAAAAACCCAATTATAGTATCAAGCACCGATGGCGTAGGAACAAAATTAAAATTAGCTAAACTTATAAATGATCACAAATATATAGGTCAAGATTTAGTTGCAATGTGTGTGAATGATATTATCACCTCTGGCGCTAGGCCATTATTTTTTCTTGATTATCTTGCTACAGGAAAATTAAATCTTAAACTTCATGGAACTGTTTTAAAAAGTATAAGGATGGCTTGTAAAAAAATAAAAATACCATTGATTGGTGGAGAAACAGCTGAGATGCCTGGTATGTATAATAAAGATGAATATGATTTAGCTGGTTTTTGTGTTGGAATTATTGACAAAAAAAATCTTATTAATATAAATAATATTAAAAATAATAATATTATTTTGGGCTTAGGCTCATCTGGTATTCATTCTAATGGTTTCTCTTTAATAAATAAATTAATATCCTCAAAACGTCTATCATTAAAGAAAAAATTTGGCACAAAAACATTACAAGAAATTTTAATTAAACCAACAAAACTCTACGTTGATGCTGTCCTTAAAATGAATAATAAAATAAAAATAAATGGTATAGCGAATATTACTGGTGGTGGTTTAACTGGAAATATACCTAGAATTATACCTACTGGGTTAGAAGCGAAAATTCTATTAGATAACTGGAAAATGCCTGAAGTATTTTCATATATTCAGCAACAGGCTAATTTAACTAAAAAAGAAATGTTAAAAACATTAAATTGTGGAATTGGTATGATTATTGTAATCAATAAAAAAGAATTAACAAAAGCTGAAAATTTATTAAAAAAAATAAATTGTCAATATAATATAATAGGCTATATTTCAAAATCAAAAAACAAACAAAGAATTTCTTATGGTTAAAATGAAATCAGTTATATTATTATCGGGTAATGGCAGCAACTTTAAAAATATTTTAGATCACGTTAAAAATGGTTATCTTAATATGCAG
>CEOQ01165839.1_pt1 | contig 13477 bp, 13 predicted proteins | sample 361351 | NCBI WGS metagenome assembly CEOQ01 (sample SAMEA2619907, study PRJEB7988) | marine metagenome | biome: marine biome (ENVO:00000447); feature: deep chlorophyll maximum layer (ENVO:xxxxxxxx); material: "saline water (ENVO:00002010), including plankton (ENVO:xxxxxxxx)" | depth 60 m | reverse complement strand
ACCAGCACGGAGTTGAGAACGCAGGCTCCAACAGCGACGGGCAGCCGGGTGGGCATGGAGGTCAAGAACCGCTCCAAGACGGCGTTCTTATCCGAGCCGATCACCGAGTCCATAGGGCCTGTCATGCCGACATCGGTAAGGTAGGCGGTGCCCTTGGGCAGGATGCGGGCGTCCACGGTGCCAACGTGGGTATGAGTGCCGAACACTCCGCTGACCCGGCCGTCCAGATACCAGCCCATGGCCTGCTTCTCCGAAGTGGCCTCGGCATGGAAATCGACGATGATCACGTTGTTGCCGTTCTCTTCTCTAAGTTTGGTCAGCAGAGCGTCAGCGGCCCGGAAGGGGCAGTCAACCGCCCCCATGAAGACCCGGCCCATCAGGTTCACCACGGTCAGAGCACCGCAGTGGATGTAGCCCCGGCCAGGAGCGTCAGGGTAGTTGGCCGGACGAATCAGTGGCAGTCCATCGTCCAGGTAGGGGTAGATCTCCCGCTTGTCCCAGATGTGGTTGCCCGAGGTCAGCACGTCCACGCCGCATTCCAGCAGTTCCGAGGCCGTGTCCAAGGTCAGCCCGAACCCGCCGGCTGTGTTCTCGCCGTTGCAGATCACAACGTCGATGGACTTCTCTCGCTTCAAATCGGGCAGCAGGGCCCGGACCGCCTGGCGGCCCGGCTTTCCAATCACGTCGCCAATCATCAATATGCGCAAGCGTCCATGCTCCTTGGTCTGACCATCCACTTCATTTTATTAGCTATGACAGGCGGTTGGCTACGGCCGTTCAATGAAAAGGGGACCCAGAACCGGGCCGATCCCGCTCTTAGGTCCCCTTTGTGCTGCCTTGTTGTCCCGGGTGGGTGTTACTTGGCGTATTCCACGTTCCGGGTTTCCCGAATCACGGTCACCTTGATCTGACCGGGGAAGACCAGGTCGGACTCAACCTTCTTGGCGATGTCCCTGGCCAGACCGGCGGCTTTGATGTCGTCCAGGTCGTCGGGTTTCACCATGACCCTGACTTCGCGGCCTGCCTGAATAGCGAAGGCGCGCTCCACGCCGTTGAAGCTGGTGGCCACGTCCTCAAGCTCCTTGAGCCTCTTGACGTACAGCTCCAGGGATTCGCGGCGTGCGCCGGGCCGGGAGGCGCTTATGGCGTCGGCCGAGGCCACCAAGAAGGACTCGATGGTCTCGTGGTCGTCGCTGTGGTGCTCCAAGATGCCCCGGTAAGAGCTGTGGTTGATGCCATGCTTCCGGGCAATCTCGGCGCCGATCTCCGCGTGGGGGCCGGACACCTCATGGGTGACCGACTTGCCGATGTCGTGCAGCAGACCGCCCACTTTAGCGACCTGCACGTTGGCGCCGGCCTCAGCGGCCAGCATCCCGGAGAGCAGCGATACTTCGATGGAGTGCTGCAGCACGTTCTCGCCGTAGCTGTAGCGGAACTTGAGCTGGCCCAGCAGCCGGATCAGTTCCGAGTCCAGGCCGCTGACACCGACCTCGAAGGTCGCCTGTTCGCCGGCCTTCCAGATGGTCTGGTCAATTTCTTCCTGGGCGCGGTTGACCATGTCCTCGATGCGGGCGGGCTGAATACGTCCGTCCGAGACCAGCTTCTCCAGGGCGAGGCGCGCCACTTCGCGCCTGACCGGGTCGAAGCATGACACGGTAACAGCTTCGGGGGTGTCGTCAATGATGACGTCAACACCCGTGAGGGACTCCAGGGTGCGGATGTTGCGCCCTTCCCGTCCGATGAGACGGCCTTTCATCTCGTCGTTGGGCAGGGTTACGGTTGACGTGGTGACTTCCGATACCACATCGGTCGCGAGGCGATTGATGGCCACCGTGACAATCTTCCGGGCGTTATCGTTGGCCTTCTCTTTGTACTCTTTTTCCAGCTCGTAATAACGCTTGGAAAGGTCGTGCACGGCCTCTTCTTCACCGCGTTTGACCACCTGTTCACGGGCTTCTTCAACGCTGAGCCCGGCAACCTGCTCAAGAGCCCTGGTCTGTTCTTCCTTCAGGGCCTCGGCTTCCTGCCTGGCATGTTCAACTTCCGCCTCTTGCTGTGCTAACTCGCGCTGTCTTTCTTCCTGGGCTTCAATCTTGCGTTCCAGTTGCTCTTCCCGCTGCATGTGCCTGCTCTCGATGCGGTGGAACTCCTGGCGTTGCTCTTTGAGTTCTGATTCTGTTTGGTTACGTAGTTTTAAAGCCTCTTCCTGGGCCGCCAATAGGACCTTTCTACTGTCCTCTTCAGCCTGGGTGATAATACCTTTGGCATTCTCTTCAGCGATCTGAGCCGTGATGGCATCATTCCGCGCTTTCAGGACCTGCCAGGTAGCTACACCGATCCCTGCGGCCGCCAGGACGGCTAGGATGACGATGATAATCTCCAATGGAATCACCTATTCCTCTCCGCCTAGTGTGCCTAAAAAAGGAGCTATTGCTCCTGGCTAACATCCTACCCAGATGGCTATGGGGTGTCAAGGCGAAACTCGCTCCCGTGGAGCCTGGTAATCTAATCAATTCGACACTCCCGTTACGCAAAATTTCGCCGTCAATCTGAGTGCATCCAGGACGCGATTCCGGACGGCCCCCAAGGGATTACCGCCCACCACAGGCGTATCTGCTATTGAGCGGCCACAGGGCCTGCTCTATAATGATTGGGTACTAATCCACAGCTTGGAGATAAGAACACAACAGGTGTTCATTAATGGCTGACAACGACTATTACGATCTTCTTGGCGTCTCTAGGGGCGTGGGAGACGAGGATATCCGCAAGGCCTTCCGACGCAAGGCCATGGAGTTCCACCCGGACCGAAACAAGAGCCCCGACGCCGAAGAAAAATTCAAGGAGATCAACGAGGCCTACCAGGTCCTCTCCGACGCCAACAAACGGGCCCAATACGACCAATTTGGCAAGGCTGGCGTGGGCGCCAACGGTGGGGCCGGTCAACCCTTTGACGGCTTTGACGTTTTTGGTGGCTTTGGCGACATTTTCGATTCGTTTTTCGGAGACGGCACCGGAAGACGTGCTCGCCAAGCGCAGAGAGGCAGCGACCTGCAACAGCGCGTCGTATTGAATTTCGAAGAGGCGGTGTTCGGGGCCGAGCGCGAAGTCGAAGTCACCCGGTTGGAAAACTGTTCTGTCTGCTCCGGTGCCGGAAACGAACCTGGAACTCCTCTGGACACCTGCAACACTTGCAAGGGTAACGGCCAGGTGCGCCGGGCCCAACGGAGCGTCTTCGGCCAGTTCACCCAGGTGACCACCTGCACCAGTTGTCAGGGACGGGGGACCATCATCAAGACCGTGTGCTCCAATTGCCGGGGCGGCGGCAAGGAACGTAAATCCCGCAAGATCGCAGTGAACATACCCGCCGGAGTGGAAAGCGGCATCCAGGTGCGGCTCACGGGCGAAGGCGACGCCGGCAGTGAAGGCGGCGGACCGGGCAACCTCTACGTGTATCTGGACGTGCAGGAGCACCAGTTCTTCCAGAGGGAGGGTTCGGACCTGATCTATGAACTGCCCATAAACATCGCCGAGGCGGCTTTGGGGGTGGACAAGTCCATCCCCACATTGGATGGTGACGACGAGGAACTGAGCCTGCCCCAGGGTACCCAGCCCGGTTCCGAGTTCCGTATCCGTGGCAAAGGCGTGCCCCACCTGAACGGCAGCCGCCGGGGCGATCTGAGAGTTTCTGTGGATGTGCGCGTTCCCGGTTCGCTGGACGACCGCCAGCGCGAACTGCTGGAAGAGTTGGCGGATTCCTTTGGAACCCCCACTGGGGACGGGGGAGACGACAAGGGGCTCTTCGATAAGATCAAAGAAGCCCTGGGATAACTCCGGACACCTAGACCAACCAATGGAAGACCCGGGGACGGCCAGTCCGCCGGGTCTTTTGACTGGACCCAACCAGGTACCCTGCATCCAACCGATCAAGTGGAGGCCCCTTGCCCTGGAAAGAACTAAGCGTTTCAGTGCCCCACGAGTACGTGGAACCCATTTCCTATCTGTTCAGCCGATACGGGAAGGGACTTAGCACCCAGCTGGACGGCAAGGGCCGTGTCCTCCTCCGCACCTACCTGTCCTCTGGCTCCAAGCAGCGGTTGGCGCGCATAGAGGTTGGGGTCAAATTGGTGGCCGCCGTCGAGCCCATGGGGGCTCTGGAGATCCGCGACCTTCCCGACGACGAAGACTGGCAGAACTCTTGGAAATCTCATTTCCGCATCCTGCGCATCGGTAAGAACCTGGTCATCAAACCCACCTGGCTGGAATTTGACCCGACGCCGGAAGATATCGTCATCGAACTGGACCCCGGCATCGCCTTCGGCACCGGTTACCACCCTACGACGGACACCTGTCTCCAGGCGATGGAGCAGCACATCACACCCGGAATGAAGGTGCTGGACCTGGGTACGGGGTCGGGTATCCTGACCCTTGCCGCCGCCAAGTTGGGGGCGGCGAATATCACGGCGTTGGACATAGATTCTCAAGCGGTGACCGCAGCCCGGCGCAATTTCCGGCGCTGTGGTATCAGCAAGCAAGTGAAACTTGGCCAGGGATCGGTCCCCCACCCAACAGCCGGCGACGGTCAATTCGACCTGGCTGTGGCCAATATCTCGGCCAGAGGAGTCGTGGACCGCTGCCCCTTCATCCTCACCGCCCTGAAGCCTGAGGGCCTTTTCCTGGCATCGGGCCTGCTCAAGACCCAGCAGGAAGAGGTTGCGGAAGCCGTGGAGCCCCTGGGATTCACCCTGATAAGCGAATGGCCTCAAGAAGAGTGGGTGACTCTGCTCTACCGGGCCCCTGCTTCCCCGCCGGAAACCGCCGAATAGTCCGGCGGCGGCCAGGCTGGGCGCAGGCTCAATTTACTGTTGCATTTTCTCCGCCCCGAAGTTACCATCCAAATGTTCGCAAACGGGGTGGATTTTGGTACGGAGCGGGCCTTTTGGGAGACTTCTTCCGGTCCGGACCCCAACCCCTTAGCCCAACATCATTCAGGAGCTGAACCCTTGGAGAAGGTCGACCTAGACCGATACGAACTTACCGGCCGTCTCGGCTCCGGCGCCGACTATGAAGTCAGGTCGGCGGTTGACCGTGAGACGGGCCAGAAAGTCGCCATCAAGCGTCCTGTGCCCCAGGCCATCAGCCGCAACCAGCACGAAGCCATCGAGGCCCGCACCGAGAAGATTCTGCAGGCCTACCAAGACGTCGGTTCATCCACCGCCCTGATCTCCCTCATCGTCGGTTACACCGAACGCACCACCCACGACGGCTTTTTCGGCGACGATCTGAGCCAGGAATACCAGGTCTTGGTGGAAGAGCGCGCCCAGGGCATCCCCCTATTGGGCGACATGATGTCCAAGTTCAAGGGAGTACCCATTGGCGCAGGCCAAAACCTGTTCGCCCTCTTCCCCCTGGTGCGCCCGGAAAGCATCCCGGCCCACCCCGTCCACAACCAACTTCTGGACATGGAGGAAGCCTATCTAAAGGCCGGCTACGTGGTCTTGGACCTGCGCCCCCAGAATGTTTTTTACCAACCCGCAACCGGGCGTGTGGTAATCATAGACACCGGGGCCCTGGCCAAGCTGGGCGAGACCCCTCCCCCCGGCCGGCCCGCGTTGGACGTGAACGACGTTTGTCTGGAGATGCTGAAATTCTATGCCACCCCTGAAGTCCCGCCCACCGACGCCTCGGGCTACCGTGACCCGCGGGGCATCCGTCCCATCGTGGACATTGGGCAGGAACTGGACGAGATAGCGAGGGACCTGGCCGACTGCCCGGCCGACGTGGCCGAAGCAGGCAGCCTGATGTTGGAGAATATCCGGGAACGCTCCTACTCCGATTACACCAAGTTCCGTGACGACCTGAACACGTACCTGGACCGCAGGGTGGAGAGAAACGAAGGACTGGCCAACGTCAATGAAATCCGGCAGACTTGGCTCGAAGCCGCCCAGTGGCTCAAGGAAGACTACTGGCGGGGGTTCTTGTTCGACCCGGACTCAGAACTTGCGGATTACCTGGCCTAGAGAGGGCGGTGAGCCCCAATAGTCAAAATGATTCATAGAGGTTTGGCGTAGATGCTGGCAAGCACAGTCACCACATTGCAGGACAATTCAGCCCACGGCGAAGACAATCTCCTGACCAAGGACCTGGGGAACGGGGATTTCTTGGACGTGGTAATGGACGGAGTCACCGGCCACGGCGGTGAGCAGGCCAGCACGGAATTGGCGGAGGCCTTGAACGGCACCGAGCCGGCGAATTCGGACGAAATACAGACCGTCCTGGAAGAGATGAACGCCGATTTCTACAGCGTCGGCGCCGGACGGTTCCTGTTGACCACGGTCTCCGCAGTGCTGGGCAGGGGCAACCAATTGCAGATAGTCACCGCCGGGGACAGCCCCATCTTCTTGATCAACAAAGACGGCCACCAGAAGATATCAGGGCACGCCGGTGGATTTATGCACGTGGGTGTAGCCCGGGCCATCGGCGCCTCCGAGCAATTGGGACAAACACACCGCGTTGAAGTCCAGCCCTCGCCCGGTGACCGGCTGGTCCTGGCCACCGATGGCATCACCGACAACATGTCCATCGACGAACTGGCCGAAGTGGTCCGCAACGCCGCCACACCGGAAGCGGCGGCTGAGTCCATAGAAAGCACCATCCACATGCGCCTCCAGGACGGCTACGTTCCGGAGACCCTGGGGGTGCGGTTCCGCTATGACGACCGCACCTGCATAATCCGATTCTTCGAGTAGGCCATCTTTAGGCCCCGGCCACCCGGCGCACCAGGCGACGTTATGTGAACATAAACGTCGCAATCCGTCGCGCCTACACTTGTGACCGATAGGGCAACTTGCTACAATGCGACCGCTCGGCGGGAGTTGGGCAGCACACCCTGAATGACTAACGTAGGGTAAAGGCAAAAGGAGCCAAATCAGTGGGGAAGATCAAGGTTGCAATCATCGGCGTGGGGAACTGCGCCTCATCACTGGTACAGGGCATCCACAAATACGTGGAGATACCGGATGACGCCGAAGTGACGGGCGTCATGCACAACACCATCGGAGGCTACCGCATCGAGGACATTGAAGTCGTCGCGGCCTTCGACATCGATGAAAATAAGGTCGGAAAGGACCTCTCCGAAGCAATCTTCGCCCCACCCAACAACACCATCAAATTTGCCGACGTGCCCAAGACCGGAGTCATTGTAGACCGGGGCATGACCCACGACGGCGTGGGCAGATACCTGGCAGACGTGGTCAAAAAAGCCCCCGGCTCCACCGCCGACATCACCGGCATCCTGCAGGAGCGGGAAGTGGACGTGGTCATCAACTACCTGCCGGTGGGCAGCGAGCAGGCCACCAAGTGGTACGTGGAGCAGATCCTCAACGCCCGCTGCGGCATGGTCAACTGCATCCCCGTGTTCTTGGCCAGAGAGGAATACTGGCGCAACCGCTTTGAAGAGCGCGGCGTGCCCATCGTCGGCGACGACATCAAGTCCCAGTTGGGCGCCACCATCACCCACCGCGTGTTGACCCGCCTGTTCGAGGACCGGGGCGTCACCATCGACAACACCTACCAATTGAACTTTGGCGGCAACACCGACTTCCTGAACATGCTGGAGCGGGACCGCCTCACCTCCAAGAAGATTTCCAAGACCACCTCGGTCACCTCCCAGATGGACGAAGAGCCCGAGGCGGACGACATACACATCGGCCCCAGCGACCACGTGCCCTGGTTGAAGGACCGGAAGTGGTGCTATATCCGCATGGAAGGCCGGGTATTTGGCGGCGCACCCATCAACCTTGAACTGAAACTGGAAGTCTGGGACAGCCCCAACTCAGCCGGTGTTGTGGTTGACGCCATCCGTTGCGCCAAGCTGGCCATGGACCGGGGACAGGGTGGAGCGGTGGAGGGCGCCAGCGCCTACTTCATGAAGTCTCCCCCATTCCAGCACACCGACGACCAGGCAAGGGACTTGGTCGACGCGTTCATAGCCGAGGAAAAATAACGGGGCCCGCCGCCCCAACGGCGATGTAGCGGGAGCAATGCCATGAAAATAGGCATGGTTTCTCCTTACGACTTCACCTGGCCCGGTGGGGTAACCGCCCACGTTGCCCAACTTGCCCGTGAACTCGGCCGCTCCGGCCATGAAGTCCAGGTCTTGGCCCCCCATTCCCCGTCCCGCGAATGTCAGGACTCCGACCTATTGGTGCCCTTGGGCCGCTCGGTACCGCTGCCCAGCGGAGGTTCCATCGCCAGGGTCTCCCTTTCCTGGTGGCTCTATCCCAAGGTCCGGGCGCTGCTGAAGAAAGAGAAGTTCGACATCATCCACCTCCATGAACCCATGGCCCCCATCCTGCCGCTGTGCGTGCTGGAGTTCTCCGACACGGTGAATGTGGGCACATTCCACGCCTCCTACGCCCGTCAGCACCTGTACCGGATGAGCAGTCCCATCATCAAGAGGTGGCAGCAGAGACTCCACGGCAACATCGCCGTATCGCCGGCGGCCCAGCGTTATGTCAATAACACCTTCCCCGGTGACTACGAGATCATCCCCAACGGCATCGACTACGACCATTTCTCAGCCAACGTAAGGCCCTTCCCCAAGTACCAGGACGGCAAGCTGAACATCCTGTTCGTGGGCCGCCTGGAAAAGCGCAAGGGGCTCCGCTATCTGTTGGAGGCCTACGGAAGGCTGAAATGGGAGATGCCCGACATCCGGCTTATCGTGGTCGGCCCTGGCAACCCGGACCGGGAGTCCTACCGCGTCATCAGCTCCCAGAACCTACAGGATGTGGAGTTTGTGGGCCGGGCGTCCTACGAGTACCTGCCCCGCTACTACGCCTCCGCCGACATCTTCTGTTCTCCGGCCACGGGAGCAGAGAGCTTCGGCATAGTTTTGCTGGAGGCCATGGCGGCGGGAAAGCCGGTGGTGGCATCGGACATAGAAGGGTACCGCGGCATCATCACCCACGGCGAACAGGGGTTGCTCTTCCCCAAGAAGGACAGCGGTGCGCTGGCCGATACCCTGAGAGTCCTGGCCCGAGACCCCGAGCTGCGACAGAAGCTGGGCGGCCAGGGGAACAGGTCGGCCGAAGACTTCCGCTGGGAAGTCGTGGCCAGCAGGGTGGAAAACTACTACGAAACTTGCTTACAGGCGGCGTATGGCTCTTCACGGACGAGACCAGTTTAGGGCCGCGGTCCTCCGCTACATCGAACTCCCCGGGGCCAAGTTTTTCCGGGCATTAGGGTTCTCTCCCAACGGCATCACCATCCTCGGTTTTCTGATCGCTGTCGCCTCTGCCTATCTGGTCGGTTCCGGCTGGCTGCTGGCCGGCGGTATCGTATTTCTATTGGGCGGCGGCCTGGACCTGATGGACGGCGCGTTGGCCCGGCTGAACGGCACTACCAGCGCCTTTGGAGCGCTCCTTGATTCGGTCTTCGACCGTCTCAGCGAAGCCGCCCTCTTCGTGGGACTGGGGGTCTATGCCCTGCGCGAAGACCTGGGCGACGATCAGCAGATTTTCTTCATACTAGTCTTGCTGTTGGCCCTCATCTTCTCCCAGGGTGTCAGCTACCTGCGCGCGCGAGGCGAGGGCCTGGGCGTGTTCACCAAGGCGGGCGTGATGACCCGGCCGGAACGGGTCGTGCTGCTGGGCGTGGGACTGATTGTCGGCCAGATCGAATGGTTCCTCCTGGCCATCGCCGTCGTCTCCTGTTTCACCCTCTTCCAGCGCATGTTCACCATCCGCGACATGCTGGACAAGGCTGGATAACCCACAGGTTCCCGTGTAAACTGGGGCTAAATTCGGGACGGGCACAATTTGTCCGCACCCTATACCCGCGCCTTTATCCGTTCCCCTTTCGTGTCCAATCCGGATAACAGGCCGCGCCAGGAGATTTGAGCGTGCCAAATGAACTGAAGGGCGATATGAACGGCCAGGGACTGCACGTCGGCGTGGTCGTCGCCCGTTTCAACGAGATCATAACGAGAAAGCTGCTGGACTCGGCCATCGAGACCCTGCTCCGCCACGGTGTACGGGACGAGGACATCACCGTGGGCTGGGTGCCGGGCTCCTTTGAGCTGCCCGTGGTGGCCAAGACGATGGCCAAGACCGGCAAGTACCAGGCAATCATCTGCCTGGGCACCGTCATTCGCGGCGAGACATCCCACTACGACATGGTGGCCGGACAGGCTGCCAGCGGCATCAACAACGTGGGCCTGGACACCGGCGTGCCGACCATCTTTGGCGTGCTGACCACCGAGAACATGGAACAGGCCCTGAACCGCGCCGGCGGTAAGGCCGGCAACATGGGCGCCAACACAGCCGTTGCCGCAATTGAAACGGCGCGCCTGGTCGAAGCCGCCAGCAAGGCCTAGATCCCCCAAAGAAATTTCCCCGTAGGAGCGCTCTGTGAAGATCGGTGTGACGGTCCCCAATAACTGGGGCGTGGAAGACCCGAAACAGGTATTGGAATTCGGCCCGCTGGCCGAGGAACAGGGATACGACTCGGTCTGGGTCATGGACCACCTTTTCAACACCGGTTACATCAGAGAGCGCCTGGAAGACAAGCCCTACTACCATCCCATGTCGACCCTCTCCTATCTGGCGGCCATCACCTCCAAGGTAGACCTGGGCACATCGGTTTTGGTCCTGCCTTACCACAATCCGGTGGAACTGGCCAAATACGCGGCCACCCTGGACCAGATATCCGGCGGACGGGTCATCCTGGGCGTGGGCGTCGGAGCCATGACCGAGGAGTTCGAAGCCCTGGGCATCTCCATGCGCCAGAGGGGCTCCCTCACCGACGAATGCATGGACATCATGAAGGAGCTTTGGAGCAACCGGCTGCCCAAGTACCAGAGCAAGCGTTGGGACTTCTCGGACCTGTACTTCTCTCCCAAACCAGTCCAAGAAACCATCCCCCTCTGGGTGGGCGGTTCCAGCCCCGGGGCCATCAAACGCGCTTCCCTGCGTGGTGACGGCTGGCACCCCACCGGGGTCTCCGCCGAGGGCTACGCACTGGGTAAGGCTGAGATCACCGAGACCGCCGCGGCCGCGGGCCGGGACACCAGCAACATGAGCTGGTCGACAAGGGTTGAGGTTGAGGTCCACGGACGCCCCTCCAGCGACCGCGCCGCCGCCCGCACCACCATCCCCGGTGACGACTCGGGCATGATGACTGCGACCCTAAAGGCCTACCACGATGCGGGCGTTGACCACATGGTGCTTGCCCTAAACTCGGGTGACGTCACCGCCTTAAAACGCCTCATGGAGAAGATCGCTGCCGAGGTACTGCCCGAGTTTAGGTAGGCGGGTTGCGGGGTAGCTACCCTATCAGTTAGGTGCAGGGCAAATCATAGCTGGTACCGGGATATGTCCAAGGAAGAGTGAAAGACTCCTAGGATATCAACGTCGCCTTCTTCTTTGACCAAATAGGCGATTCGATAATGGCCGTACATCAAAATGCGGACGTTCCTGGCAGAAGGTTGATACCGGTAGCCGATCTCCGGGAATGACAGGACGTCCTGTGCCCGGTCAAATATTCCTTGGACTATCCTCTGCGCGGCAGCCGGTTCGTCGGCCCTGACGTATTCGTATATATCCTCTACCCAGCGAAGCGCTTCCTCCGTCCACCTTACTTCTGCCATGAACGGATTCGCCGGGCCATCTCTTCATTGGATACGGTGCGCTTGGCATCCGAGTCGGCCAAACCACGCTCAACCATCACATGGAAGGCCAACTCCCTAACGATCTCTTCGGGTGTGCTGTCTTCGGGCTGGGCCTGCACTATCTCGGTGATTTGGTCTTTAGCTGTGGACATGGGGCGTTCTCCATTTCAATAACCGCCGGTGATTCTCCATAACATTATACTTGGCCGGCCTGCAGGGAAAATACCAGCGAGTCCAAAGCCCATTTTGCTAAGGATTGCCTACTTCCGTGACCACCGGCGTCCGCCTGGGCGCCCTGGTCAGCAGCAGCATGCCGATGGTGGCGAAGCCCAGTATGGCCAGCACGATGAAGGCGTCTTTGTAGCTGCCCGTCACATCGTAGATGACGCCTGAGAACACGGCCCCGATGGCCTGCCCAAGGGACACGAAGGGCTCGGTCACGCCGCGAATGGCGCTCAGGGACTGTCTGCCGAAGTAGTTGGCATAGGCCACCACCGGCACCACGAGGATCCCGCCCACCGCCATGCCAAAGATGGACGCGACGATCAACGCTTCGATGGTGGTGTCAGCCATGGGGAAAAGGGCCAGCGCCACCGCCATCATCAGCGCCACTCCTGCGTAGGAGTAACGGACCGGCACCCGGTCCACCACCCAACCCCAGAAGAGGCTGCCCGCTCCGGTGAACACGGCGTTCATGCTGAGGGTGGCTGCCGAGACACCCACTCCCAGACCCTGGTCCAGGAAGTAGGCCCCCTGGTGGATGTTGGTGCCCGACTGGAGCAGGTACAAGGAGCCGGTGGCCAGGGCCAGCAGCCAGAGCGTCGGTGTACGCACAGCTTCTTTGAGGGTCCAACTGGGCTCCTCTGGAGCTGCAGCCGCCTCGGTCGTGCCATCTTCGACCCCGCCAGGCTGGTCTCCGTCGGGCAGCAGCCCCACCGACTCGGGAGTCTGCCTGATAAGACCGGCTATCGGGCCCAGGGCCAGGATCCAGACCAGGGCGCCCAGCACGATCCAGGCGTCCTCCCAGCCCCGGTACTTGATGATCAGACCGGCCAGCAGTGGGAAGGTAACCATGCCCACCGAGTGGGATAGGAAGAGTATCCCGGTGGCGCGGCCCCGGCGTCTGATGAACCAGCGGGAGACCACCACCGATGAGCCGATGTTCATGGGGCTGGAGAAGATGACCCGGCCGATGCTGTAGGCCACGTAGAAGGCCACCGGCACCGTGGCCCAAGCAAGGGACATGGTGGACAAACCCAGCACCAGGACACTGCCGGTGAGGATGATTCTGGCGCCGAACCGGTCCAGCGCCCAGCCCACAACCGGAGAGGCCACAGTGGCCAAAAGCCCGCCCAGACTGGCCGCACCTGCTATCATGGTACGGCTCCAGTCCAAGTCTTCTGACATGGGATAGATGAACACCGCCAGCGTCAAACTGGCGGAAGCATTGCGGACGACCATGCCACTGCCCGTGGCGAAGAGAATCACCCAACCGTAGTAGAAGGGCATCCTATTTAAGAGTTGGTACATCGAATAATTGCGCGTCCGCGAGAGATAAGAACCCAAACAAAAACGCCGCAGCGGGACAGTCCTTATCGCCACGGCGGGTACTCACCGGCGACCATTGTATAGCTTGAAATTGAACTCCGCCAACCTTGGCTCAAAGTCCCTTATTCTGCTGGCATTGGCCACACTTGCCCTGCTGACCGCTCTGGCCTGTCAGGGTCCGCCCGGCGAACCGGGCATACAAGGTCCCCAGGGCGAACCGGGCCCCCAGGGCATCCAGGGAGAGCCCGGTCCAGCTGGACC
>CEOQ01002369.1_pt1 | contig 13531 bp, 15 predicted proteins | sample 361351 | NCBI WGS metagenome assembly CEOQ01 (sample SAMEA2619907, study PRJEB7988) | marine metagenome | biome: marine biome (ENVO:00000447); feature: deep chlorophyll maximum layer (ENVO:xxxxxxxx); material: "saline water (ENVO:00002010), including plankton (ENVO:xxxxxxxx)" | depth 60 m | reverse complement strand
GTACCACAAAATATTATAGATTCCACGCATCAAGAATTCAGAACTTTTTTAGAGCATCAAGCTACGATAGCGGGGGGATGGAATTCCAACGTGATTTTGCCAGATGACGGGCACGAGTTGTGTTTGAGAGTGATATCAGCAATGACCGTAAGCATAGAATTACCGGGAGAACTGCGCCAGAAACTCCTCGAAACTGCCTCCTATTCTGACCGGCTACAAAAGCTTATCCCCATATTGCGCAGGGGCAACGAGATAATGTCCGAACAGTCAAGAAAAAGCAATCCCTTCCAAGGGCACCGTTTGAACTAGTTTCCAAAGTATTCAAAATGCAAGGGATTCCATTCCCATCGCCAACAATTACGCTTTAGTCAAATCTCCATATAACTTTAAAGCTCCTGATTCAGGAATACAGCCAGAAAATATTTCCGGATGTATCATCTCTGCCATAATCTCCAAACCTGTTACTAATCTTGGCCCTGATCTGCTAGTGTATGCACTTGCGTCTATTACATAAACTTGATTGTTCATCACAGCTGGTATTGAGTTCCAGCCTTCCTTATTTGCGAGTATCTCCACATCTTCCAAACCTCGTTTTACGTCAAAGCCACACGGCATAAAGATTATGATGTCTGGCTCAGACAATAGAATCTCTTGCCAATCTAACTTGAAAGAGCCGGTATCCTTATCTCCAAAGCAATTAACGCCTCCGGCTATTTCAACCATCTCAGGAACCCAGTGACCTCCGCACATTAGTGGGTCTACCCATTCTAGTGACAAGACCTTGGGCTTGTGTGGTATCAATTCACATTTTGACTTAACACGTTCTATTCTTTCTGACATCAGCCGAGTAATCTCACTAGCCTTGTCTTCTTTGCCAGTTAAACTACCAACTTTTTTAATGTCCTCAAGAACATCATTAATATATTGTGGGTCTAACGATAATACATGAGGATCTGTTCCGAGTAATGATGACGCCTCGGCAACCTGCCGAGAAGATATGGCTCAAACTTCACATATAGCCTGAGTTATGAGTAAATCAGGCTCAGAGGCAACGAATACCTCTTCATCTATTTCATATATTCCAAGACCCTGTTCAAGTCTTTCCGATATAACTTGATTGATCTCTCCACTCGTTGGTTCCGTCCCGTCAAACACACTCCTTACTACCCACGGCTTTTCTTTAGCCCGAAGAGGGAAATCACACTCATGCGTAACCCCTTTTAATTCATCCTCCAGACCCAAAACATATACTATTTCAGTTGCACTAGGTAAAAATGAACAAATATTCATGAGGACACTTCCTATAGATTAATTTCCATATTACGAGTGGAATACAGCCTTCATTTCAATATATCAGAAAAAAACACCGCTCCGGGAGATTATCCCAGAACGGTGTTAATCAAGCCAGACTTATCTATCTAGTCAGCAGCATGCATCAGAGTTTGTCGTTTTTCTTCCATACCATCAAGGAATCCCCACCATGCCTCCAAGGCTGACTGTAGGGCCATCTCAACTTCAGACCCACAGTCATCTGAGGTATTTGCGATAGCTTCTGCTTCCTTGTCAGAGTGATCTTCGTCCAATATGCTATGAACTTCAAAGAATTTTAATGATGAAGGATTATCTAACCCGTAAAATTCTTTCAAACCATTCATCTTGTCCAAAGCTATTTCTGGTACTTGCGCTTCGTAGGCGTACATCACAGCAAGCCCTTCCTGAAAGGTCCCATTGTCACACGTGTTTGAGTAGGTATCTAACAAATTCTGTGTAGAGGGCATAATCTCAGAATATTCGACTTTAGATTTATCTAATCCTAATCCTGCACAAAAATCTAACCACATAGCTCTATGATTATAATCTCCATGTTCTTCGTCCCAAAGATTGTCCAATATACTTTGCCGTACTTCTCGATCTTCACATTTCGAATGAATAGCACTTAAATATCGTGGAAAATTAGCTTCAAAGAAATAATATTGCTCCGCATAAATTTGGAGGTCTTCAATAGTTAATTCTCCCGCCTGCCAAGCTTGGTAATAAGGGTGGAGCAACAAAGACTTTGCCTGTATTCGCTCCTCTAATTGCTTGATTAGTGTATTATTCATGACCGTGATCCTCCTCTACACACCTACTTTTTTAATATATTTCAATAATACTACACATTCCCAAAAACTAAAAAATCGCTTCACAGAGGATCTCTAACTAGTGATTGGTATGATATATTTCTGATGTCACTGTTGTATTGGGGGTTGCCACGGCAACCGAACCATACAGCGGTCAACGGCTCTTCCACAATTCAATCAAATTATGAGCCTCATCTTCATCTACGCCCCACATCTCAAAATGAACCCTTACATCATCATAAAGTGTGACTGCACCTTGTTCCTTTTCAGGGTCTCTGTAGGCTTCCACGCTGACATCCATCCAATTCAACGCAATGCTATCTTGCTTAGCCATCCTCTCCACCATATTTACAGCACAAGCAGCTATGCCAGCAAAAAATAATTCTCCTGCCCCCACTTCCTCTCCACCAGCATCATCTGCAACCCAATGGTGGTTCCTTGCGTTGCATATCGCACGACCGACTGAACCAGTGCTATAACTACGGGACTTATACGCTAAGCTTAATTCTGCCATTTGAGACATCTCCAAAATCATTCTTTAGATTAAATAGTTGACTATGTACGACAATTCCATACCGCACCAACTGATATGACGAACTATATCAGTTTTGCATAATTTTTCTCAATGACATTCAGTCCACATGCTTTATCCAGCTTATATTAAATAATACTAAGTATCTTCATATCATATATAATACGCGTATATTCGACCAGAAGATGCAGGAAACGAACAGATTTTTATATAATCCAAGAGTAATTAATGATTCTGACAAACTTCAGAGGTGATAATTGGTTGCAAAGGTAGCTATACGATTGGTAGCAGCAATTGTATGCGCGCTGTTGGGCTGGATATTATCCGGCTATATGGTTTTACCATCCAGCTTCTTTCATCCTGAATGGCCATTAAATCTTGTACTATCAGGTGTCGGAGCTATTATAGGGGCGACAATAGCTCCCTATCTCATACTGCAGCCAATTCGATACATAGTAATCACTGTCAACAACTCTCCGGGGGCTATGTTGCTATCAGGTATCCTAGGGTTACTACTAGGACTAATAGTTGCATCTCTATTTTCGATCCCGTTCTATACATTGGATGGATGGCCTAAAATCATAATTCCCATGGTTCTCACTGGGACTCTAGGATTGATTGGCATATGGATAGGTATACAACGGTCCCGAGATGTTCAAAGCATATTCCCATCTCTAGAAACCGCTAACGCAAGAAGCATGACAAAATCAAATGCATCTACGAAAGTCCTGGTAGACACCAGCGTGATAATTGACGGCCGAATCGCCGATTTGCTAACCACAGGGTTTATGGAAGCTACTTTTGTCATACCAAGATTCATTTTGGATGAACTCAGACACATTGCTGATTCCAGTGATCCACTTCGTCGAAACAGAGGAAGAAGAGGCCTAGAAATACTAGGTAGATTACGCAGGGAAGATCACATACAACTAGAAATAATAGACGTGGGTGTCACTGACGGCGTTGAAGTTGATTCTCAATTAGTGCAACTAGCTTTATCAATGAACGCTGGAATACTCACTACAGATTACAATTTAAACAGAGTGGCTGACGTACAAGGAGTGCAAGTATTAAATGTAAATGAACTGGCTAACTCTTTAAAAAGCATCGTTCTACCCGGAGAAGAACTAGAGGTGCATATCGTCCAAGAAGGAAAAGAAGACGGTCAAGGAGTAGCGTATCTAGATGACGGGACAATGGTTGTAGTTGAAGGAGGTCGACCATATGTCGACTCGTTTGCATACGTCGCCGTCACCCGAGTACTACAAACAGGAGCAGGACGGATCATTTTTGCTCACCCAACCAGAAAATAAATCAAACCAATGTGAACAGGACCTCGCAAACAATAATGAATCTGTGCCCTCTACTGTTGGCGCAGTTATTGTCGCTGGCGGCCAAAGCACGAGAATGAGTGGCCAAGACAAGATATTTATAGATCTGTCAGGCAAGCCTCTAATTTCTTATACTATCCTGCCATTTCAGAAATCTCACGAAATAAAGGAGATAGTGTTAATACTACCTTTACAGTCTGTAGCAAAAGGAGAAGAGCTTGTTTCACAGCATAAATTCGACAAAGTCAGTGGAGTTTACGCTGGAGGAAATACTAGACAAGAGTCTGTCAGAATCGGATTGAAATCACTAAATTCATGTGATTGGGTCCTAATACACGACGGTGCGAGGCCATGCGTAAATAGATCTCTAATCAGTGAAGGAATAAAAACAGCCAAACTAAAAGGGTCCGCTGTAGCGAGCGTACCAGTCACGGATACCATAAAGGTTATATCCGAAGACAGGATTATTCAGGAAACTCCCCCTAGGGATCGCTTATGGGCATCGCAAACACCCCAGATTTTCGAATACCTCACCTTAATGGACGCACACGACAGAGCTCCATGTTCTTTCACAGATGACTCATCTCTTCTTGAATACCTAGGGTACAATATCACGGTATTTGAAGGCTCCTATTCCAATATTAAGGTCACTACACCAGTTGATATACCCATTGTAGAGTCTATCCTGAAATCCCAAGATGAATAGATTTAATGGAAAACATTGTGCAAGATATTTTTAGGGTCGGAATTGGTTTTGACGCCCATCCACTCAGCAAAGACCGAAAGTTAATTATCGGGGGTGTAACTGTCCCCAACGATACCGGACTTGAAGGCCACAGTGACGGAGATGTTCTAATTCACTCCATCATTGACGCCATACTAGGTGCGAGCAATTTAGGTGATAAAGGCAGTCATTTTCCATCGACTGATGATGCATATAAAAATATATCAAGTTTGATACTACTCAAGAAAACAGCTGATTTACTTACTGATGCTGATTGGCGGATCTCGAATGTTGATGCTACAATACTCGCGCAAAAACCAAAGCTAGGCACGTTTATAGCCGAAATGCGCGAGCACATAGCTAGAGCTTTATCAGTATCCCCAGATAAAGTCAGCATAAAAGCTACAACAACGGATTACATGGGGTTTATTGGCAGAGAAGAAGGAATCGCATGTTGTTGCATTGTGTCAATATCGAGGTAGAATCTTACCGGTTGCCACTCTATAGTTATCTAAATCGGCAAACCACTAATTAAGCAAGCATAAATTACGCCATATGAAACTTTATAACACACTGACAGGCACAGAAGAACAATTCGTCCCAGCCAATGGCATGGACGTTAACATGTATGTCTGCGGTGTAACACCATATTCATCCACTCACGTGGGACACGCTCTGAGTTATGTCATATTTGATGTACTTAAGAGATATTTGTCTTATTGCGGATACAATGTAAAACATATTCAAAATTTTACTGATGTAGACGACAAAATAATACAAAAGTCCCATGACGAAGGGATTACAGAAGATGAATTGGTCACCAGATATATCGGTGATTTTTTTACAACCATGGATGCTCTTAACGTACAAAGAGCCGATGAGTACCCTCGTGCCACACAAGAAATACCAAGAATCATCGAGACTATAGAAGGACTAATCGACAAGGGTTTCGCTTATCCAGTTGAAGGAGACGTATATTTTAGGGTCACTCAAAGTGGTGACTACGGAAAACTGAGTCATAGAACCCTAGATGGAATGATAGCAGGAGCTCGCATCCAAATTGAGGAAAATAAAGAAAATCCAATGGACTTTGCGCTATGGAAAGGTGCAAAAACGGGAGAGCCTTCATGGGAGAGCCCGTGGGGTCCAGGCAGACCAGGATGGCACATTGAATGTACTACCATGTCGATTGATAATCTGGGAGCCTCTATAGACATTCACGGCGGCGGTCAGGATCTGATATTTCCACACCATGAAAATGAAATCGCCCAAAGTGAAGCCTATACTGGTGTCAAACCTTTTTCACGATATTGGATCCACAATGGTTTACTGCAATTCGGGCAAGACAAGATGAGTAAATCAATTGGAAACCTAGTATCCGTAGAAGAAGCTCTTACTCATTACAGCGCTGATACCCTCCGAGTGTATTTTTTGAGTTCCCATTATAGGAGCCCCTTAACTTACAGCGACGAGGGCGCACTAGCCATTGAAAGAAGTATCGATAGGTTTCACTACGCACTATCACTACCGCACTCAGATGGCCCGCCACTTGACTACAGCGAATACGAATCCAGATTCAAACAAGCTATGGAGGATGATATGAACACTCCTCAGGCCATAGCATCATTGTTCGATCTCGCCCGTGAAATCAATCGATCGCAACCCAACGGAATAGATGTGACACAAGCCCAAGACACACTTCGAAATCTAGGTGGTATTCTCGGATTGACATTCGCATCTAAACAAGTAAATGATTCAACTGATGTAGGTGCAGGGGCATTTATACAAATGCTCCTTGATATCAGAAATGAGCTACGCTCGAACAAGCAATATGACTTATCCGATAAGATACGGGACATGCTAGTCGAGAATGGGGTGCAAATTGAGGATACGGCAGAGGGCGCCCAGTGGAGTTACACAGTTAGTCGAGATTAACACTGTAGCGATACGTCCCGACGGACAAGTTTCCCAAAGCCTCCAAAATAGACCAGACAAAAGGCTTCACCGCAACAGCTAAGCCATAACAAGTATTAACATTACATCATTATGAATAATAAAACTCTGGTAGATTCCCTAATAACTATCTTAGGTAAAGATAGGGTATTAACTCAGAATGCAGATCTCGACAGATATTCCACAGATGCCTTAACACCATTTCGTAGCTTTGGCATAACTCACCTTTTTGATCAACTCGCCGATGTTGTTGTCATACCACAGACCGTTGATCATATCTTAGAGATTGTAAAGATCGCTAACGAAAGCCACACTCCAATCATTCCCTACGGCAGTGGCACAGGTGTCATGGGGGCTGTCATGCCATTAAAATCCGGAATTATCTTAGATACCAGAAATCTAAACTCCATTATCAATATTAATACACAAGATCGCACCGCCACGGTTGAGTCGGGATTAATTATTGAAAGCCTAGACATAGAGTTAGAAAAGTACAGTTTTAGTGCGGGTCACGATCCTTATAGCCATCCGATCGCGACAATAGGTGGTGCAATATCTACAAACGGTGTCGGTTATAAAGCAGGATCGTATGGTTCTATGGGTGAACAGGTGGTATCCATTGAGGCAGTCCTGCCGTCAGGAAAATTAATCACTACAAAATCGGTGCCAAAATATTCTTCAGGTCCGAATTTCAATCATTTGTTCATAGGTACAGAAGGCGTATTTGGAATAATCACTAAGGCTACAATCAAAATATTTCCGATACCCGAGTCAAGAATATTTTCTACTTGGGCATTCAATTCTTTCGAAGATGGATTTATGGCATGCTCGAAACTACATGCATTAGGAATCCGACCCACCTTGATGGACTTAACTCAAGAAAACGACACAACACTCTTATATCTCCTCCATGAGGGATACGTAGAAGGAGTTTATGCACAAAAAACTCGAACTGACTCTATATTGCCAGATTTTGGCGGGCGTAATATCGGGACTACAAAAACAGAAGAGTACTGGAATAAACGGCATGATTCTGCCCTAAATTATAAGAAGCAAGCTTTAGCGCAAACGCGAACCGTGAAATGGAACCGATCTTCAAATAGGTTGTTCGACTATCTTCACATATGCCTGCCGATATCTAAGGTGCTCGAATATAAACAGGAATGTGAAACGATATTAGCCTCTAGTAATTTCAAAGTTGTTGAATACGCTATTTGGAGCAGACCTGAGATGTTCTCTCTCATGATAGAACCAAAACAATCCCAATCTTCGGCTTCTAAAGAAGAACTATCAGTTATAGTGGAGAAGATACTTCGGCTAGCGCAGAATTTTGGGGGCATAATGGAATATTGTCATGGGCCAGGAACAAAATTGAACCACTTAGTGCAAGAGGACATGGGAAGCGCTCACGACACGTTGAAAATTCTCAAGTCGAGTATTGATCCAAACAACATAATGAATCCAAGCAAACTCGGCCTTTAGACTTCCTATTGAATTACACTATCCTATCCAAATAAACATCTCCACATCTGCAGGCAAATGAAAGCGCACATTGGAATGCTAACATTCTGTAAATTAATAATAATCTAGTATTAATATGGCTTGACATGATACAGCTGGTTACAGTATATTATATATAGCAATTATATATCACCTTAAGTATTACATTATCAGATGAACTGAGGTGCGATACTAATTGCGACAAATATTAAGGAGGTTCAAAGAAACCTACTGTGAGTACTTCAGGAGAAGAAACCGATTTAGGAATCCTACCAAAACTCGGGCATCAGATTGCCCTAATATATGACCTGTTATCCGGTCCACCGATGACCGAGCAGCAGCGAATAAACAGAGCCCTCACTGAGAGCGATACAATACGAAAATGGGAACGGTTTAGCATATAGCAATAAATAAAGAAGCCCCTGAAAATTCAGGGGCTTCTTTATTTAGCAGACAGCATCTTTTGATTAAAATGGCAATTCTAACCCAACGCCCTGCTCAATAGCTTTTTTGTATACCAATTGCGCTGCCGCTATATCTTCCAACCCTATTCCCATGGACTCAAATAACGTAATCGAATCATTGGACGCACGTGCTTTGATTCTCCCACCAACAACATCCTGCAGTTCAGCAACCATATTCCACCTAAAACTACCTCTTGCTTCCAACCATAGCAAATCACCACATTCCAGCTTAGCTTGTTCTAGGCTGTCAACTACAATTAGGTCAGAGCGTTTCATAGTATCTTCATCTATTTCGCGTCTAAGCCAGTGATTACCGCCAGCGGCATTAACGTGGCACCCAGCAGCTAGGTCTTTTCCTTCGAAAACTGGATCTCGAGCAGACGTTATAGTAACTACTATGTCAGCATCGGAAACACATTCCTGCGGATTATCAACTGCTTCTACAGTCAATTCTAATCTCTCGCTCATCTGTGTAGCGAAGTTATTACGTCGTTCTTCACGCCTGCTATAAACTTTTGCATTCTGAATGTTACAGGCACAACAAATCGCCTCAAGTTGTGTACGTGCTTGAAAACCTGACCCGAATATCGCAACCGTACTCGCCTCTTTCTTAGCCATGTACTTGCTTGCCAATCCTGACGCGGCGCCAGTCCTGATCTGCCCCAAACGACCTGATTCCATACACGCCAAGAGCTTTCCAGACTCGTAGTCATATAACATTACAATGAATTTACTACCATCAGGTCCGGCAAAAGACGGATATGCTTTATATCCAAACACCTGATGGGCTTCGTCTGCTGCAGCCATAAAATGGAAAAATCCATTTGGCATGCGCATTCTGGACCGTGGTTTGATTTCCACAGAACCCGAGCCAGCATGTTTAAAAGATTCTTCTAGCGCAGTAATGCATTCATCCATAGGTAGCAACTGAGCCACTTCGCGTTCATTCAAAAACAGGGCCATTCAATCCTCCATATATCGAGCAAAATTCCGATCAAGTATAGCATTCGACAGACAACTGGAAAATCGCCAGCATTACTGGTTACAATGGATTTAAATTCATTTTGCTGGAGGCGAAACATTATGGATAAGCCAAAAGTATTAATAACGCGACAATTATTGCCAGAAGTGCTAGACCTTATATCTGAATCCACTGACATGGAAGTTTGGCCGGACACATACCCTCCCTCAGCAGAGAAACTCAGAGAACTCCTTGCCGATAAAGAAGGAGTCCTGACAACTATCATGGATCGTATAGATGCCGAAGCCCTAGACGCCGCTCCTAAGCTTAAGGTCGTTAGTCAATTAGGAGTTGGGGTGGACCATATTGACATCGCAGAAGCAACCAAAAGAAATATTTTAGTTGGAAATACTCCAGGAGTATTGGCAAAAGCAACTGCAGACATAGCATTCGCATTGTTAATGTCTGCAGCACGCCGCGTTTCGGAAGGGGATCAATGGGTACGAGATAAGAAATGGGAACTCGCTTTCCACCCGCTCCACTGGCTCGGAGTTGATGTACATAGTACAACGCTGGGGATCGTCGGACTCGGAGAAACAGGCCTTGAGATGGTAAAGAGGGCTCAAGGGTTTGACATGGAAGTCATCTATTTTTCCAGGACCCGCAAAGAAGATTTAGAAAGCCAGTATGGTATCAAGTATGTTAGCTTCGAAGAGCTCCTCCGGACAGCTGATTTCGTATCTCTTCACGTAGCCTATACTCCTGATACTCATTTCCTTGTAGGCAAATCTCAATTAGAAATTATGAAAGACACTGCGATTTTAATAAATGCAGCACGAGGCCCTGTAGTAGACCCTGAAGCGCTTTATGAAGCATTAAATAATAGAACCATTTATGCGGCAGGGCTCGATGTCACATACCCAGAACCAATATTGCCCACAGACCCACTTCTAACATTAAATAACATAGTCATAACGCCACACATGGGAAGTTCTGCTATTTCAACCCGAAGAAACACGATGTACATGGCAACCCAAAACATGCTGGCAGGATTAAACGGGCAACAGCTTAAAGCTTGTGTGAACCCATCAATTTACCCTGAATTAGGGATATCGTAATGGCGGAGAGGGCGGGATTCGAACCCGCGAGAGGCTTGCACCCCTACACGATTTCCAGTCGTGCCCGTTCGGCCGCTCCGGCACCTCTCCAGCATGGCGGGGTAGCCCCCGCCCAGAGACCCGGTTAAGCCGATTAGGACGAAACGCCGGGAACCCTGAGGCCACGGATATTATAGTTACCGGCAGGCTGGGCTGTCCACAGACGGACCGGCGGATTGGCCCTGTCTGCTCTTCAAATCGGGCTTTCCCCTCCCTATAATACCCAGCATCCAAATCAGCGCCCCAGGCGGCGCAGGAGTTTAATAGACCATGGCCGATGCAGGCTTTGTGAAAGTTGCCCAGGTAAGTGAGATTAAACCCGGCGAGATGATTGGGGTTGAGGTCTCCAACGAACAGGTCATGATTTCCAACATCAATGGCACCATCCATGCCATCGACGATATCTGTTCCCATGCCTATGCGTGCCTATCCGACGGAGAACTGAGGGGAGAAGAGGTCGAGTGTCCGCTGCACGGCGGCGCTTTCAACGCCATCACCGGTCAACCCCTGGTGCCGCCCGTCAACGAGCGGGTGCGCGTCTTCCAGGTCCAGATCGAGGGTGATGACATCCTAATCGGGCCGCCCCAGGACTAGACGGTTAGCCCAAGCCGGGGACCCGGTCCAGGATATTCAGGAACTGTATCCCCGGCGCCGGCCAGTAGACCATCCACACCTTTCCCTGTAGATTGGCCTCGGGCACGGCCCCCCAATTACGCGAGTCGTTGCTGCGGTCGCGGTTGTCGCCCAGCACGTAATATTCCCCGTCCTTCAGCCGCAGTGGGTCAGCATTGGAGTTGCCCTTCTCCGTGATATAGGGCTCTTCCAGGATGTTGCCATTCACTATGACATCCCCGTTACGCACTTCCACCACCTCTCCCGGCAGACCGACCACGCGCTTCACAAAGTCTTTCCTGGGGTCAAGGGGATACTCAAAGACGATGATCTCGCCCCGGTTGGGCGCGTGGAGAGCGAACCGGGACGACTCCTCTTCAACCTCCCAGAACGGGACGATGCGGGACAGCCGTTGGAAGTCAATCTTGAAGTAGACCAGGCGGTTAACCAGTAGGTACTGACCGCCCTCCAGGGTTGGGTCCATGCTGGAGCCGTCAACCTTGAAGTTGCGGACGGAGGTCTGCAGCAGCATGAACACCACCACCGCCAGGACCACCGCTTCGATTATTTCTCTAGCAACGCGTGACAAGGGGTACTATTTCCGCAGCCTCGGCTCATTGCCGATTTAGCCTGCACAAAAAAGTATAGCACCCACCCTGCCGCTAAATAGCGCCGTTTGTGCCTGGCACTCTCCTCTGCTACAATCGGCGCCTGGATTCAGGCTACCCAAAATCAGGCACGAATCAGGGAGGGACCCGCCCATGAGTTGGCGTTTCCAACTGCTCAACAAACCCTACGGCAGCGTTACCGAAGGACCCGTCTGGGACGGCGAAAACCTGCTCTTTACCCACATCTCCGCCAGCCGTATCTACCGCTGCGACACCAAGACCGACGAGATCACAGTCTGGCGCGAGGGAACCAACCGCACCAACGGCCTGGCCCACGACGCCGATGGGCAACTCTTCGGTTGCTGCTCCGGCGGCCGCGCCATCCTGCGCTTCGACCCCGACGGAAATAACGTGGTCATCGCCGACGGTTTCGACGGCCACAAACTGAACACCCCCAACGACCTGGCCGTGGACCGCCAGGGACGCATCTGGTTCACCAACCCCTGGAACGCCACCAACATCGACGCATCGGAGATCGAAGAGCCGGGACTCCGCGCCGTGCTCTGCGCCACCCCCCAGGCCGACGGCAGCTACTCCGTGGCCCGCGTCGAGACCGACAGCACCATGCCCAACGGCATCCTGGTGTCCATCGACGGCAAGACCCTGTACGTGGCCGAGAGCAACAGCGACGACGCCAGCATCGACCGGGAACTGCGCGCCTACCCCATCAACGACGATGGCTCCCTTGGCCCCTACGAAACCCTCCACGCCTTCGGCACCAACAAACGGGACGCCCAGCGCGGCATCGACGGTATGTGCCTGGACGTCGAGGGAAATATCATCGCCACCGCCGGCTGGCCCCAGTCCGGCCCCGGTCCGTTGATCTATGTCTTCGACCCCAAGGGACGGGTCATCGAGACCCACCCGGTCCCCTGCCTGCGCCCCACCAACTGCGTGTTGGCCGGCCCGGGACGCTCCACCCTGTACGTGACCAGCGGCGAGGGCCATCTCTTCAAGGCCGAGACCGACCTGACCGGCTGGGCCCTCTTCCCCTAAGCAGATTTCCATACAGGGGAAATTTCCACTAATATGGACTGAGCGGCTGGGTGATATTTGGGTTATTGCCCAGTGCTCAGTTAATTATCGAGAGCCGAGACTATGACGTTACACGGACGGGGCAGCCTGACCAACGCCGGGTTCACCAGGGCGCAACTGCGCCAGGGCGGCGGAAAGGGCAACGGCAACGACCACCTCGATGAACTCATCGGAGCGACGGAGCTGTTCGTCTACCAGACGCCCAACAAAAAGCCCAAGGGCTTCGACTCACTGAAGCTGTTTCTGGAAGCGTCCGAGTGCGAGTTGATCTTCACCTTGGACGTCCCGCCGGAACTGAAGAACTACGAGGCCTTCCGCGTCACCCACAAGGGCGGCGAAAAGATCCCCGACGCGGTGCTGCGCCGCTGCCACTCCTGGGCCCACGGCCGCAACTTCCTCCACAGCTTCTTCAAACCCATGTACGGCCAGCGGTAGAACGACCCTTCAACCCGAGATATGAAAAGACCCGGCGGG
>CEOQ01074013.1_pt1 | contig 13542 bp, 15 predicted proteins | sample 361351 | NCBI WGS metagenome assembly CEOQ01 (sample SAMEA2619907, study PRJEB7988) | marine metagenome | biome: marine biome (ENVO:00000447); feature: deep chlorophyll maximum layer (ENVO:xxxxxxxx); material: "saline water (ENVO:00002010), including plankton (ENVO:xxxxxxxx)" | depth 60 m | reverse complement strand
TGATAGAAATGGAAAAGAAATAGCGAAGAATTTTAATACTTTTGATTTAATAGCTAAAAAAGAGAGGGTAAAAAATAAGAAAGTTTTTTTTGATAATCTAGAAAAGGTTCTTTCTATAGATGAAAAAGAACGTGAAATTATTGAGGCCCAGTTTTCTGATAGAAAACTTAAAGATATAACAATAAAGGAAAATATTTCTCTAGAGGAATTTTCTAAAATATCAGTAGATCAACATGTAATACCTGAGCTTGAGTTAATGCCTAAACTTAAGAGAAAATATCTTCATCCTCTAGAAACATCTCATGTTGTTGGCTATGTGTCTAAGGTCTCAGAAAATGATCTTGATTCAAAAGTTGTAAAAATTTATGAAGGGATGACTGATGTCGGAAAAATTGGCATAGAGCGTTTTTACCAAAACCTCTTAGTTGGTGAACCAGGATTTGAGAGGCTTGAAACTGATGTCCAGGGTGAAATCATAAGGACCTTAAAAACGAATAAACCTAAGAGAGGGCTTGATATTTATTTGACCATTGACTTAGATTTACAAATATATGCATATGAATTAATGAAAGAAAAGGAAGGAGCAATTGTTGTAATGAATCCAAAAAATGGGGATATTTTAACTTTTGTCAGTGCTCCTGGGTATGATACAAATCTTTTTACCAAATCTATTTCCACCAAGGATTATCAAGAATTGTTGACTAGAGAAGAGAGACCACTAATAAACCGTGTTATTGCAGGACAATATCCTCCAGGATCAACGTTAAAACCTTTTGTGGGCTTAATAGCACTTGATGAGGATATTATAGATGATAAAACTAGCTTCAATTGTTCTGGCTCTTATAAATTAAAGAATAATAAACGTCCTTTTGGCTGTTGGAAAAAAGAGGGGCATGGAGGGACAGATTTATCTTATGGTCTTACTCAATCTTGTGATGTCTTTTTTTATAGAGTCGCTGAATTAACGGGTATTGATATAATTAGTGATGAGATAGACAAATATGGGTTTGGTGAAAGAACATACATTGATTTATTAGGGGAAGCATCTGGCCTAATACCTGATAGAGCCTGGAAAAGAAGGGTAAAAGGTTTGCCATGGTATCCGGGAGAAACTCTGAATGTAGGAATAGGGCAAGGATTTTTTTTAGCTACTCCTATTCAACTTGCGCTAGCAACATCTATTATTGCAAATGACGGTCAAACTTTTACTCCACATCTATTGCTTGGCTATAAAGATATCAAAACGAATGAATATAAAAAATATGAGTATGAGCAAAACAAATATGAAGTTACGATTGAAGACGAAGAGCATCTTAAAATAGTACAACATGCTATGTGGAGAGTTGTAAATGATGCTAATGCGGGAACAGCAGCTGGTCTAAGAAAAATAAATAATATGGTAATCGCAGGCAAAACTGGAACAGCGCAAGTATATTCTTTGGATGCTGGTAAATCACAAAAGAAATCACTCCAGGATCATGCTTTATTTATTAGTTATGCACCTTATAAAAATCCTGAGATAGTGGTAGTGGTGATAGTTGAACATGGAGGTGGAGGTTCAAGTACAGCAGCACCAATAGCACATAAGATTATAAAGAAATATGTATCAAATAAAGAAACGGTGGCACAAAAATGAGAGTAATAACTCCAGGTGAACAAAAACAAAGATTAATTTCAGGCTTTTCTGCTTTATTCCGCGTAGATACAAAACTCTTTGTTTTGGTTATGACTGTCACTGTCATAGGTTTGATTACCATCTACAGTAATACTGGTGGAGATTCTAATCTTGTAATAAAACAGATAGTCAGAATTTTGATTGGGTTAACTGCTATGGTTTTTCTGGCACAAATTAATCCGGATACCTTCAGATTATTTGCTCCAATTTTATATACTTTAACTCTTTTTCTTCTCATTCTCGTTATATTTTTTGGTGTTGGTAAGTCAGCAGGAAGATGGCTTGATTTATATTTTTTAAGATTTCAACCTTCCGAACTTATGAAGATTTTTGTTCCATTGATGTTGGCCTGGTATTATTCAGACAAACCTCTTCCACCAAGATTTATTTATTTGGTAATTGGCTCAATTTTTGTGGTTATACCAATGCTTCTAATAATTAAACAACCAGATTTAGGAACAGCACTTTTAATTGGTATGTCTGGTGCTGTTGCAATACTGCTTGTTGGTATGTCTTGGAGGTTTTTTATTGGTGCTACGATTAGTTTAGCAGCGTTGATACCATTGTTGTGGATAAATTTGCATGATTACCAAAAACAGAGAGTTTTAACCTTCTTCAGTCCTGAATCTGATCCACTTGGATCTGGGTATCACCTTATGCAGTCGAAAATTGCATTAGGATCCGGAGGTATTTTTGGTAAAGGTTTTTTAGGGGGAACTCAGTCTAAACTTGAATTTTTACCAGAACATTCAACAGACTTTATTTTTTCTGCGTTCGGAGAGGAGTTTGGTTTTTTAGGGACTCTCATACTTATGATTCTCTATCTTTTCATTGCATTGCGTGGTCTTGGTATTTCAATAAAAGCTACTGATAATTTTGGAAGGGTTCTTACAGGCACACTCAGTCTTACAATTTTTCTATATGTAATTGTTAATGTTGGTATGGTTATAGGACTATTGCCTGTAGTAGGAGCTCCACTACCATTTATGAGTTATGGTGGAACCTCTATGGTAACTTTATTTGCATCAATAGGAATTATAATGTCAATAAAGTCACATCAACGTATTTTGAGGAAATAAATGAGAAAAATATTAATATTCTGTTTTGTTTTATTTTTTACCAATTCTTTTGCAGACGATAATACTTACAACAATAAGGATGTAAAAGATTTTATAACTTTTATGAAAGAAACTCATAACTATGATGAAAATAAATTAAGAAGGTTGTTTGATGAAATTACTCCAGAAAATAGATTAACTAAGTTTTTTAAAAAAGCTCCCGAAAGGACATTGACTTGGAATGGTTGCACAAAAAAAGAAAAAGGATGCATAAATTATAAAAACTTATTTGTTAATAAAAGTTTATCAAACGGTGGAGTTGTATTTTGGAATGAAAATGAAAGAATCTTGAGGAAGGCTTCAATTAGGTTTGGAGTTCCTCCTGAAATAATTGTAGCTATTATAGGAATTGAAAGTAAGTTTGGATTGAAAACAGGAACATTTAAGACGTTTGATACTTTAGCTTCTCTATCACTTGGCCCAAATAAGGGAAGAAGAGCTAAGTTTTATAAGACTGAACTTATAAACTTTCTTCTCATGTGTTCTGAAAATAATTTCAATCCATCTGAGATTAAAGGTTCCTATGCTGGAGCTTTAGGTAAACCTCAATTTATATCAAGCAGCTATAGAAATTTTGCAATAGATTTTAATGATGACAATATTATAAATTTATGGGAATCAAATGCAGATGTCATCGGAAGCGTGGCTAATTATTTAAATAAAAATGGTTGGCAACAGGATAAATTGGTTATGACAGATATAACCTATCCAGAGCAATCTTCTTCAATAGTATTTAACCAGTCAAAAAAATCATATAAACCTGTTACCCCATATCATTTTTTTGTAAGTAAGAACATAAAGTCGGTTTCAGATTTATCCAATGACGACCTTTTATCTATTATTAGGTTTAAAGAAAAAGAAGGTATGGCTTATAAGTTTGGGCATAAAAACTTTTATGTGATCACCCGGTACAATAGAAGCAGATTGTATGCATTGGCAGTTTATTTTCTTGGAGAGAAAATTAAATTAGAAAAAACGGGGCGGTGATGAAATTTATAATATGTTATAATCTCTGATGTTTATGAGAAAACTTATCCAAAGTATTATATTAACTGCATTTTTTTGTATAGGAATTGCTCAACATTCATTTGTTTTTGCGGCACCAATACCAAAGCCACCTAAACTCAATGTTGAATCATACGTTATTATGGATTTTAGTAGTGGAGCTATTATCGCATCTAAAAATGCGGATTTACCATTACCACCTGCTAGCATCACAAAAATTATGACCTCATATATTGCTTTTTTAGAATTAAGGGATGGGTCTATGAGATTGGATGATGAAGTTTTAATTAGTGAAAAAGCATGGAAGACGGGAGGCTCTAAGATGTTTATAGAGGTAGGTAAAAAAGTTAAAGTAACTGACCTACTTCAAGGAATTGTGACTAGTTCAGGGAATGATGCTAGCGTTGCAATGGCAGAACATATATCAGGTGATATTGATACATTTTCGATATATATGAATCAGTTAGCTGATAATCTAGGGCTTAAAAATACTAATTATACAAACCCAACAGGCTTGCCTCATAGAGATCTTTATACTTCTGCTAGGGATATTGCAGTTTTATCTAGAGCATTAATAAAAAAATTTCCAGAGTACTATCGGTTGTATAGACAAAAAGAATATGTTTTTAATGAGATAAAACAATATTCGAGAAATAAATTACTATTTATGGATGATAGAGTTGATGGAATTAAAACAGGTTTCACAAAAAGAGCTGGTTACTGCTTAGCAGCTTCATCAAAAAGAGGGAATAGGAGACTCATCACTGTGGTACTAGGGGCAAAAACACCTGACTATAGAATAGATTCAACTAAGGCTCTTTTAGAATATGGTTTTAGATTCTATGAGACACATAAACTTTATAAAAAACAAGAACTAGTGCATAACGCTAGAATTTATAATGGTGAAAAAAGAGAGATAAAGCTGGGAGTTGAAGAAGATTTTTATATTTCCATACCTCGAAGGCAGAAAAAGAATATCAAAATATCATTTGTTATAGATCAAAATATAGTAGCACCTATTTCAAAAAATACTGCGCTGGGATTCACTGTTATAAAACTTAATGGTGAAGTTGTTTCTAGAGCTAAATTAATAGCGTTAGAAGATATCAAGGAAGGAAGTTTCTATAGGAGGACTGTAGACTCTATACTTCATGTCTTTTAGAATTTATGCAAGAACAAATATATTTGAATGGAAGCTTCGTTACCAAAGAAGAAGCAAAAATTTCTGTGATGGACCGGGGTTTTTTATTTGGTGATGGTGTATACGAACTGATACCAGTATATAATGGAAAACCCTTTTTATTAGATAAGCATCTATCAAGACTAGATAATAGTCTTGCTATGATAGAAATAAAAAAATTTTCAAATGAATTTAGAATTAAAGAAATAATAGCTGAAATCATCAGTAAAAATAAATATCGTAACCATTTTATTTATATACAGATTACGCGTGGAATACATGCTGATCGTCAACATATTTATCAATCAAAAATTGATCCAAGTGTGCTTGTTATGGGTCAATTCTCTAAACCTTATACATTTGAAGAAATTAAAAATGGATTTAAGGCAATTATTCATGAGGATTATAGGTGGAGAAGAGCAAATATAAAAAGCACCTCTCTTCTTGGAAATGTTTTATTAAAAAATCATGCAGCAAAACAAGGAATGTATGAAACCATACTAATACACAATGATAAAGTAACAGAAGGATCTGCTAGTAATATCTTTTTTGTAAAAGATAATAAAGTATATACTCCGAGGCTAGGCAATGAATTATTATCAGGTGTTACAAGGAATCTTATATTAGAATTGCTCCAATCTAATAAATATCATGTTGAAGAGTCTGAGGTAACTAAAGGAGAAATTAAATCAGCCGATGAAATATGGTGTTCTAGCTCAACAAACCCAATCGCCCCTATTATTGAAGTTGACGGGGTATCAGTTAATAACGGCATAATTGGCAATGTGACACTGGCAACACATAAGCTAGTATCTGATTTTATAAGTAAATACTAATTAGAAATCAACCACTCAGATAATTCTGAGTGGTTGATAAATAATTTATTTTGCAGGAGATGCTGGATCACAAGAATATGCAGCTGCACCCATTTCTTGGGCTTTTGATGTGCACTCATCTCTTGATGAAAATGGACCATGCGTAGTAAAATCCTCGAAGTTACCTTCTGTAGGATATACCTTTGCAGTATAACTCGTTGGTGGTGTACCAACACCACTACCACAAGAAGTTAAAACCACGGTCAGCATCAACATTGTAAATATTGTTAAATTTCTCATGCGCCCCCCTAGTTGAGTCGTATCCTCCATTATACAAAAAAATATATGTATTTCCTTATAAATTTGTGCTGATTTTAAATATTTCTCTGAAATTTCTATGAAACTTAAAAAATTTATAATAATCTAGATAGACAATATTTTGTTTAAGCGTTAGTTTTGAATAAAATATTAGTAATTACTAATATACAAAGGAGATCTGACATGTCAGAAAATACAAAGAGAAGTTTGCTTTCTAAAATCTCTGATTCGAGAAGAGAGTTTATGAAAGGACTTGCGACAGTTGCAGCTGCAACTCCAATTGTTGGGTCAATGTTTAAGTCAGAAGATGCCGAAGCGGCTAGTGGAGTACATAGCATGTATCTTAAAGGTACATATTTTGAGTCATGTACATGTGAAACAATATGCCCTTGTTTGTTATTGTTAGATCCAACCAAAGGTTATTGCACAGCATTACTTGGTTGGAATATTGAAAAAGGTCATGTTGGTGATGTAGATGTAAGTGGCTTAAAAGTTGCTATGTTTTTACATGCACCTGAAAATCTGCTTAAGGGCGGTTTTAAAGTAGCGGTATACATCGATGACAATGCAAGTAGCTCACAACACCAAGCTTTGAAAGAAGCTTACCATGGTATACATGGAGGACATTTAGGTGTTGTTGCTAGTCTTGTTAAGGGGAAAGAGGGTGGACCTCGTGAGTTTTTACCGACAAGGTCGGCTGAAATTAGCTTTAAGGAACACTCACCTCACAGACATTTGATCGTTCATGGATACGGAGAAAACAAGATGGAGCAGTTAGGTGGAGCAGCAGGAAGACCTGTCATGGTGCATGATACACCATTGGCTGTAGCACCTCCGTTTCCTATTACTGTCAGCAGAGCATCTAAGATGACTTATAACGATCACGGTATAAATCATTCTTTTGAAGGCGGCAATGGGTTAAGCTCGCCATTTGTTTATATGGATGGTGGAGCAAAACAAACTGCTGTTGAAGTAGGTTAATAAAACTAAATTTTCGACCCATGACCTAAAATCATGGGTCGTTTTTTTTACAGTATGAAAGATAAAGATGAAATTCTAGCTCAGGATATTCCACTCAAAGATAGAATGACTGTATATGTAGGAGTTATTGTTGTTCTATTAACGTCATGGTTCTACATACTTGGTATGGGATGGCATATGGGAACTTTACCTTTTTCCGATAATATGACTATGGAAATGCCAATGGATGGTTCTATGAAGATGGATAAAGACATGAGTTTGCTTTCATCGATGCTTACATGGATGCCGCCTATGGATAATGCCTGGCATGCAAAAGACTTCTTCCTACTTTTTTTAATGTGGTCCGTAATGATGGTTGCGATGATGACACCATCTATATTGCCAATGTTGATGTTATTTACAACATTAAATGTTAGGCAAAAACAGCAAGGACAAACAGCTTCATCGTCACTCATTCTTTTAAGCGGGTATCTTATGAGCTGGATTATTTTTAGTTTAATAATAACGTTGCCTCAATATTTTATGCATATAAGTGGGATGTTAAATCCAATGATGGAGCCATTACATGCATATCTTGGCTCAGTTGTGTTAATCATTGCTGGCATCTATCAGTTCACTCCACTCAAAGATGCATGTTTAAATGTTTGTCAATCACCTTTGAGTTTTATGATGAATAATTGGAAAGAAGGTAATTTAGGAGCATTTATTATTGGCTATAAACATGGGTTTTACTGTGTCGGATGTTGTTGGGCTTTGATGTTAACCTTGTTTGCTCTCGGAGTCATGAATATTTTGTGGGTTATAATTTTAACCATTTTTGTCCTGTTTGAAAAATTAGCTTATAAGCAACCACTCCTATTTAGAAAAATTACAGGAACTTTGTTTATTTTATGGGGAATAGGAATTTCTCTGTAATTTGAAAAAACACCTAATTATTTCCGGAAAAGTTCAAGGAGTCGGTTTTCGTTACTGGTTACAGTCAGTTTCTACAAAACTAAATGTACAAGGCTGGGTCAGAAATTTAAAAACTGGAGAAGTAGAAGCTTTAGTGGTAGGTGAAGATCAAACTATCGAAGAAATAATCAATCAGTGTAAAAGTGGCCCTGATAGCTCATTTGTTAAAAAGGTTCAGATATCAGATACTGATGAAGAATATAATAAAAACTATTTTGAAATATATCCTACAGAGTAATGGACTGTCTGGGGCTCGAACCCAGGACCTATCGCTTAAGAGGCGACTGCTCTACCAACTGAGCTAACAGTCCATCAATTATTCGAAAGGCTCTTTCTTACTTGGTCTAAGCGTTCAGGCGTTCCTACATCTTCCCACAACCCTTGGTATAATTCGCCAGTAATATTATTTTCAATCTTTAGAATCTCGCCTAACTCTTTATGATTATGTAATTCAAAAAGTTTGGGTTTATAGATACCTATACCAGAAAAAGTATAATCTTTTCCAGGTATGATTTTTTTTCCATTAAGAGAGAAATCTCCATCATGTTGCGGAGGGTTCTTAACTAAAATAATATGACCTAATGCTTCATCTGATAATTTTTTTTTCAAATCTATGAATAGATAATTCGTCCAAATATCTGCATTCACCACAATAAAGGGTTGTTTATCAAAAAATTCAATAATTTTTCTAATTCCATTACCTGTCCCAATAGGGTTATCACCTTCATTACTAACTGTGATTGAAATTCCAAATTTAGACCCATCCCCTATATGATCTATTATTTGATTACCCAAATAACCAACATTAACAATTATTTCTTTGATACCTGATTCAGACAAGCGTAGTATTTTATCTTCAATTAAAGTAATATCTCCAATCCTTAGCATAGGTTTAGGCATATCTTGAGTTAAAGGCATCATCCTTTCACCGCGGCCAGAAGCCAAAATCATCGCTTTAGTAATCATAATTTTTTATTAATTTCTAAATCATTTAATAATGATTTAATATCATCCAATTCGCTATATTTCTCAATAGTTTTATTTATATATGAGTATGTTCTTGGTATATCTTCTATAAAATGTTTCTTCTGATCTCTATGTTTTAGTCTAGAAAATATGCCAATAGCTTTTAAGTGCCTTTGGAGTGCCGTTACATCAAACCAGAATTTAAATTCATCAAGATTCATGTTTGGGTAAGCTACTCTTATTCTCTTGTAATATGAATCAATCATTTTATCTACTAAAGCTTCATTCCATTTTATATAGCAATCATTTAAAAGTGATGCTAAATCATAAGTAATCGGTCCAATCAACGCATCTTGGTAATCTAGGACACCCGGATTTTCAACATCCAAAACCATAAGATTTCTTGAATGGTAATCTCTATGTATGAAAGTTGTTGGAATTGTTAGAATTATTTTAATTACAGACTGAAAACATTCATTTATAAAATTTGCGCCTGAGTTTTTAAAATCAAGTTCCAATTCACGCTCTAGAAACCAATTCTTAAAGAGGTTCATTTCTAATAACATTTCTTCAGCATCAAATAATTTTAAATCCTTAGTATCTGTTCTAGATTGCATTTTCCTGATAGTATCCAGAGCATCGGTGTAGAGACAAAAAACAGTTTCATCATTTAGTTTATCTAGATATTGATCTGTCCCAAAATCTGTCATTAGAATAAAGCCCTGATCTTCATTTACTTCAAAAATTTCAGGAACATTAACGTCAGCATCCTTTAATCTCTTGGTTATATCTAAAAAAGAATCAAGAGGCTCTTTTTTAGGTGGAGCATCCATGATGATTTTGCTTTTATTGTCAGAATAAATTCTGTAGTAACTTCTAAAACTTGCATCTGATGAAGCTACTTCTATCTTATACTTTGAAGAATATAAAGAAGATAACCAGCTATCGAGCAATATTTTTCTTTTTTTATCCATATTATAGATATTACTATAAAGATATAATTATTGGGTAATACTTAAAAAGATGAAAGAAAAGAATATATTTGATGAATCTATGATTCTCCAAATCCAAGCAAAAGAAATAGGTTTGGATTGGCTGGAGATAAAAGGAATTATAAATAAATTAAGAGAGGAAACTGCTGAAGTAGAAAAAGCAATAGATAATGATAATAGCCATCAGATAGAAGAAGAAATTGGGGATTTATTATTTACAGTAATCTGCCTTGCAAGACATCTAAAAATTAACCCAAATCAAATCTTAGAATCTGCTAACGAAAAATTTAGGAATAGATTTGAAAAAGTAACATTAATAATGAAGGAAAGAGGGAAGGAGTATGTTGGTCCGGAAGAAATGGAGGAGATTTGGAAGTTGGCTAAAAAGAATTAAGAAGGAGGCCATCTCCAAATAAGTTCTTTTTTACACTCCTTATCACCTATTTGATTTTCATAGTCTAGTGGGGCTAAGTTTATCAACCGGTTACAGTAAAAAATTACACCATCTTTTTCTGTGGTACACAAATGACATTTACCAATAAGTCCAAATATATATAAGAAAAGCAGAACGGTAAATGTTGCTACCATAGAAGGCAAACCAATAAATCTATTTTTTCTATTTAGAGCAAGATATAAAAAAATTGCAGATATATAGAATAAGATTATAAATTGTAGTGTTGCATCAAATAACAATAACGTAATTAATGATATGACAGCTAAGAATATAAAAATTTCTTTATTAATCACTTTTTAGTCTTTTTTTTATATTCACAAAAATTAAATACCTTACATTTTAGACAAAGAGGTTTTCTTGCAATGCATGTATATCTGCCAAGGATTATTAACCAATGATGTGCATGAAATTTAAATTCATCTGGTATATTTTTTTCAAGGTTTTTCTCTACATCAAGAACGTTTTTTCCGGGAGCAATTCCCAATCTGTTAGAAACACGGAAGACATGTGTGTCCACACCAATAGTTGGCAGACCAAAAGCATTATTCAAAACAACGTTAGCTGTTTTTCTTCCTACACCAGGTAATTTTTGTAAATTTTCTCTATCTGAAGGAACTCTGTTCTGAAATTTTGTCATAAGTATCTTACAAGTTTTAATGATATTTTTTGCTTTAGCATTATATAACCCAATAGATTTTATAAAAGTCTTTAATTTTTTTTCACCTAAGGAAAAAATATCTTTAGGTGTACTGGCAACTTTAAAAAGTTTAGCAGTAGCAGAATTTACACTTTTATCTGTTGCTTGAGCTGAAAGTATTACGCTAACTAATAATTGGAATTTAGTTTTATATTTTAATTCCGTTACTGGCGAAGGATTATCTTTTCTAAGTACTTTAAAAATTTTAATTAGATTTCCTTTATCCATACTCTTTCATCTTTTTATATTTTCTTTCCTCACGATCAATAGCATCTTTGATGTAGTCCTGTATTGATCTTTTATCTTGAGAAGACTTTCTATTAGACTCTTTCTCTTTTCTAATTATTTCTATTCTGGTTAATTTATTATTATAATGGTCTTTGGATTTATTAGCCTGATTGCTGGGCCATGACCATGAAATACCTTTTTTGTTGTCAATCATTTTCATACAATCTACAGGGCATTGGCTTATACACAGTTCACAACCATTGCATTGTTGATTAATGATGAAGTGTTTTTGTTGTTTTGCACCTACTATTGCATCAACAGGGCAAACTTTTATACAAATAGTACATCCTATACATTCATCTTCCTCAATTGTGGCAATCTGATAATTTTTGATTTCATTAAGACTTATCTTTTCAACTCCTTGCAAGATGTTTTCTAGTTGTTGTTTGGTTTTTTGTAGACCAGGTTCACATTTATTGAGCTCTTCTTTTTGATTTACAACAGCTGACGCATAAGATATACAATCTTCATAGCCACATTTTTTACATTGTAACTGTGGAAGAGCTGATGATATTTTATCGATAAGTTTTAATTTTGAATTCATTAGGAAATTTTAGATCCAGGCGAGGCTTCCTTTTCTGGTTGCAATATGATTATTTGATCTCCTTCTTGTGTAGCTAATACCATGCCATCTGAAATCCCAAACTTCATTTCCCTTGGTTTTAGATTTATTATAACCACTACTAATTTACCGAGTAGGTCATCTGGGGTATAAGATTTTTTAATACCAGCAAATACTGTTCTTTCTTCATCTCCGATATTTATATTAAGCTTAAGTAGTTTTCTTGATTCTTCTACATCCTCAACTTGAATTATTTTCCCAATTCTCATATCAACTTTAGCAAAGTCTTCAATATTTATTTTTTCATCCATTGGTTTCTTCCTTCATTTTATTAATAGATTCTTGTTCAATTCTTTTGATGATTGGTTTAAATTTTTCAATTTTTTTCGATAGTTGCAAACTTCCAATATTTTCCCAATCAATAGAGTCACAGATAAGCATAGTTTCTACATTTTTAGCAATCTTTGGCAAGACAGGTTTTAGATAGCCAATTAATATCTTAAACAGATTCAATCCATCAGTACAAATTTTCTGAACTAGAACTTTGTCTTTCTCGTTTTTAATTTTCACCCAAGGTTTTTCATCATCAAGATACTTGTTAGCCTCATCTGCCAATTTTGATATCAATCTAATATTGGTTGAGTAGTTTCTATCTTCATAATTTTTAACAATATCATTTTTATTTGATAAATAACTTTCAATTAAAGATTCATTATGACTAGAATCTGAAAGTTGATTATTAAAATCCTGATTAATAAATTTTGCACATCTACTTCCAATATTAATGATTTTCCCAATCAGATCTGAATTCACGCGTGATTGAAAGTCATCAAAACTTAAATCTATATCTTCAATTTTGTCTGTTAACCTACTTGCAAAATAATATCTGAGGTATTCTGGACTCAAATGATTTAGATATGTTCTTGCATTGAAGAATGTTCCTCTAGATTTAGACATTTTTTCTCCATCAATAGTTAAAAACCCATGACAAAAAACAGCATTCGGTTTTCTAAAACCAGAGCCTTCTAACATTGCCGGCCAGAAGAGTGCATGGAAGTATGCTATGTCCTTACCAATAAAATGATAAAGTTCATAAGCAGAATCTTTTTCCCAACACTCATCAAAATCTTGCTTGGTTTTGTCACAGAAATTTTTATGAGAAGCAATATATCCAATCGGTGCATCCAACCAAACATAAAAATATTTATTTTCCATGTCTGGAACTTTAAATCCAAAATAGGGCTCGTCTCTAGTAATATCCCAATCGGCAAGTCCTTCTGACAACCATTCATCTAATTTATTTTTAATTTCAACTTGTGTAGTCTTTTCAGAAATCCAGCTTTTTAAGAAAGATTCGTATGTACTAAGTTTGAAAAAAAGATGTTCTGTCTCTTTAGTAACAGGTGAAGTACCTGTAACTGTAGATTTAGGATTTTTTACTTCTATTGAAGAATAGGTAGCCCCACATTCTTCGCACGAATCACCATATTGATTTTGAGCGCCACATTTCGGACAATCTCCTTTTATGTATCGATCT
>CEOQ01086863.1_pt1 | contig 13591 bp, 14 predicted proteins | sample 361351 | NCBI WGS metagenome assembly CEOQ01 (sample SAMEA2619907, study PRJEB7988) | marine metagenome | biome: marine biome (ENVO:00000447); feature: deep chlorophyll maximum layer (ENVO:xxxxxxxx); material: "saline water (ENVO:00002010), including plankton (ENVO:xxxxxxxx)" | depth 60 m | reverse complement strand
GCCTTAGACTTAAAAGTAAATGCCGATAATACAATTGGGCTGCAATCAGAGGATCGGCGTATTTATGTAAAAATCTTTGTTAGGACCATTTGGATCAGTTTTTTGGTCACAATATTTTGCCTTGTTTTGGCATATCCGGTGTCGTTCCTTCTGGCGACCCTTCCTCTTCGCATAAGTAATATTCTTTTGATAATGGTGCTCTTACCATTCTGGACATCACTATTGGTAAGGACTACTTCCTGGATTGTTCTTCTGCAGAGAAACGGTGTTGTAAATGATCTTCTCGTAGCATTGAATATAATTTCTGATGATGGTCGTATCCAGATGATTTATAATCAGACAGGTACGTTGGTTGCCATGACCCAGATATTGCTGCCCTTTATGATTTTACCTCTTTATTCTGTTATGAAAACGATCTCACCTTCATATATGAAGGCAGCCAGATCGTTAGGCGCGACGCCAGTAACAGCATTTGTGCGAGTTTACATGCCCCAAACTACACCAGGGATCGGCGCTGGCTGTCTTCTTGTCTTCATTTTATCGATAGGCTACTACATTACTCCTGCTCTTGTGGGCGGTAGGTCAGGTCAGCTTATAAGTAACTTTATAGCGTATCATATGAAGTCATCGCTTAATTGGGGATTAGCTGCCGCATTAGGAACCATTCTCTTAGTAGCTGTGCTCATTCTTTATTGGCTTTATAATAAAATTATTGGCATAGACAAAATGAAGTTAGGTTGAGTGAGATGACTTTCCCACCTTATACGGGCATTGGCGGAAAAATAGGGCACTACAGTTACATAATTTTCTGTGGTTTTGTCTTTCTGTTCTTAATTGCCCCAATTTTGGTTATTATTCCTCTTTCCTTCAACGCCGAACCATATTTTACTTTTACCGAAGGCATGATTTCTATGAAATCGGATGCCTACTCCACACGCTGGTACGCTGATATTGCTAAGAATCCTCAATGGGCGTTTTCAGCGGTAAATAGCATAATTGTGGCTGTTTGCTCCACCTTGCTTGCTACTTTTCTAGGAACGTTGGCCGCGTTAGGTCTGAGCCAGTCACATATGCCATATAAATCTGCGGTAATGGGCGTGCTTATCTCACCCATGATTGTACCGCTTATAATCTCCGCGGCCGGAATGTTCTTTTTTTATTCAAATATAGGATTAGCTCAAACGTTGCCGGGCCTAATTCTTGCGCATGCAGTACTGGGAACACCTTTTGTGGTTATAACGGTTACAGCCACTTTGACCGGTTTTGATGATTCTCTAACCAGGGCCTCGCAAAGTCTTGGCGCAGATAGCAGGAAAACATTTTTTAAAGTTCAAATGCCACTTATTTTACCGGGAGTGATTTCTGGAGCTTTATTTGCTTTCATAACTTCATTTGATGAGGTTGTGATAGTATTTTTCTTAGCAGGGTTTGAACAACGGACCATTCCTAGGCAAATGTGGGCAGGTATACGCGAACAAATAAGCCCAACTATATTGGCAGTTGCAACTATTCTGGTGCTTGTAAGCATTTTACTGTTAACAACAGTTGAACTTCTGAGACGTCGAAGCGAAAAATTACGTGGTATTTCTCCCGCTTAAAATAAGAAATTTGGAGTAACAAAAAAATGTGTTAATTTAATTGCGAATGAGTCGCAATTGGGTTAGTGTCGTGCTAAAACTCTTGGGGTTTTAAAAATGTATAGAGATAATTCCCTTATACCTCGCGAAACAATCAAAATGGCGGCTTTGGGCGCCTTGATTGGGCGCAACAGAAGTTATGATGATGTTGCAAGTGAGGTGCGTAGCTTTATATCCAGGATTGTTGGTCCTTCCCTTGAACTGATGGGAACCTCAATTGAACTGTTGAAGCTTGAGGGTCTTATTGAAACTGTTAATCAGGATGGTCAGTCTCAAACCGAATTATTGCAGTTGAGTGTGGCAGGTTTAGAAGAACTCAAGGAGTATCTAAGATCGAACCTTAAGACAGGAGGATCGGAACTAAACAGGCTCGTAATTGCCTTGAAATTTCGTTTTATAGATATTTTAAGTGAGGATGAAAAACGGGAACAACTTTCTGCGATTAAAGAAATGTATCTTAATGAAAGAAAACGTTTAGAAGACCTCAAAAGTCAACCGAGTTGGACAACGGGTTTGTTGTCAGAATCAATAGAGCTCGATCTATCTATAGCGAACAAACGCATAGAGTGGTGTGACAAAAAAATAAACACCAAAAAATAACTCAAGAAAATTCTTTTGAATTAAGGGGAAGTTTCAGAGTATGTGTTGGCCACCTGTAACAAAAATTTCTGTTCCCGTGATGTAGGTACTGTCTTCGGAGCACAAAAAATAAATTGTAGACGCTATATCGTTTGGTTGGCCTAGCCTATTTAGGGGTATGCGAGGGATGAGGACTTCCGTTTCTGGCGACAGCATAGCTGTTTCAATTTCGCCGGGGGCTACTGAATTAACTCTAACCCCTAGTTCCGCAAATTCATTAGCCATTTCTCTTGTGAGAGAACTTAAGGCTGCCTTAGAGGTGCTGTAGGCAGACCCCGCAAAAGGATGGACGGAATGCCCAGCAATTGAGGTAATATTAACAATAGAGCCTTTGCCTTTGCTCAAAGATGATGCAAAGCCTCTAGCCAGTCTGAGAGGAGCAAAAAAATTTAGCTCGAATACGCGTCTCCAAGCCTCTAAGTCCCCATTTAAACACCCCAGTCGCTCTTGAGTGGGAGACTTTGGTGACCATCCTGCATTGTTTACCAGTGCGTGCAGTGGCTTTTCAGCGATTAGCTCCTTAGCCTCCGAGACAAAATTATCTAGACTTGTGCTGTCTTCAAGGTCAGCTGTAATATGATGCGACCAATTGGGGTCTCTGCGACAGTCTTCCGGTGGCTGTTCTCTGGAGCAAGTAATGATTTGCCAATTTTTGTTACTAAAAAAACTAACCGTAGAATGACCAATTCCACGGCTTGCCCCAGTTAAAATAATCGTTTTAGGTTCGCTAACCATATATATACAATATACAATGGTTAAACATGGTTAAAGTATCTTTTTATTAGTTCCCAATAGGGCTTAATCTATTCAGAGTTTTAGAAACGAGTTACGGATACAATCTTGCTTTAATCCAAGTCCCGTCTATTGACTGCCGCTCAAAAATGAAGCGATCATGTAACCTGAATTCGCCATCTTCCCAAAATTCAATTTTTTTCGCTGCTATACGGTTTCCGCTCCAGTGGCTTGGTCGAGGTATAGTTTCACCATCGTATTTTTCTTCAAAAGTTTTTAGACGGGCCAACAAGTGATCTCTTGATTCTAATATTTCTGATTGTTTAGATGCCCAAGCCCCTAGCCGACTAAGCCGCGCTCTACTTTTAAAATATTCATCAGCCTCTTTGTCGCTGACTTTAGAGACCTGTCCTTCTATTCGCACTTGCCGCTGCAAACTTTTCCAGTGAAAGCAAACTGCAACGTTAGGATTATTCATAAACTCGTTTGCTTTGCGACTTTGCAAATTTGTATAAAATACAAAACCGTCGACATCAAACCCCTTTAATAAAACTATTCGAACGGATGGTATCCCATTTATATCCACCGTTGCTAACGACATAGCATTAGGATCATTAAGTTCATTTTTTTTTGCTTCTTCATACCAATCAGCAAAAAGTTCCAGTGGGTCCATCGTCTTAGGCTCGAACATCAGTGTTTCTCCATATCTGCCCTACACGCATATCGCAATTTTTACGAACCTTATAGGACCCTGGATCACTTGATAATAGTGATTTGTTAGCTAACTAGATATGACAGGAAAATTAAATTAAAAATTGGTTTAGGGATACCTTTAATGGACAATTTTATGATATACTAAAGTTGTCTTTGTACGAAAGTTTTGTCGAACTGATAGCAAATTTTGAAAGGACACCTTATTTATGTTTTCGCGTTTAGCTGTAGTTTCTGTTCTGGTTCTAGGCTTGGTTGGGTGTCAAACAACCGATGGTGAGGGAACAAAACAGCGAGTAGGAACAATTTTAGGCGGGGTAGCGGGAGCTGTTGCTGGTTCGCAAATTGGAAAGGGTTCTGGCAGAGTGGCAGCGGGTGCAGCTGGCGCATTATTAGGGGCATTTCTAGGAAACCAAATTGGGTTGTCATTAGACAGAGCTGATAGACTTGCAATGCAGAAAACCACCACTACAGCTCTGGAGACTAGTAAATCCGGTACCGCGGTCGCGTGGCGAAACCCAGATACAGGGAACAGAGGAACCGTCACACCCAAACCTGCTTTTAAAAACAACAATGGTAGATATTGTCGCGAGTTTCAGCAAACGGTTACAATAGGGGGGCGAACTGCTGAGGCATATGGCACAGCCTGCAGGCAACCAGACGGAAGTTGGAAAATTGTTAGGTGATATTAGTCGATATTTTAAGAATATTACTTACTAAAAATCTGCGATTAATAAAGTAAAAAGCATATGAATGACCCCTACAAAACATTGGGCTTGGGTAGAGAGGCAAGCGCTGGTGAAATAAAAAGCGCCTACCGAAAACTGGCGAAACAGTATCATCCTGATCTAAATGCAGGAAATGCGGACCGGTTCAAAAACATAACAGGTGCGTACGATATTTTATCAGACCCAGAGAAAAAGAAAAAATTTGATCGTGGGCAACTAGATCCTGCCACCGGGGCAGAGCGATCTGGCTCAGCCTTTTGGAGTCAATGGGGAAATTCGAATAAAGCTAGTAAATCTTTCAACTTTGATGATTTTGACGGTGCCGGCAACGATATTTTCTCGAGTTTTTTTAGAAACGCGAGAGGCGATATTCATGGCCAACCTGGAAAGCGCAGTTATAGAAAAGGTCCTTCGAAAGAGAATAAGAAACCCAAGAATACAAATTATAAACTGACTGTGCCTTTTACCGAAGCCACACTAGGTATAAAAAAACATGTCACACTTTCGGATGGAAAAGTTGTTAATATGTTAATCCCGCCAGGGACGGAAACTGGAACGAAGTTGCGTTTAAAGGGGCAAGGGAGAGTTGCAGCGGACAGTTCGGAAAAGGGGGACGCAGTAATAGAGATCACCGTAGAGGATCATGAAAACTTTGTTAGGAAAAAGCAGGACATACATATAGATATTCCCATAAGCTTATCGGAGGCCATTGCCGGAGCGACAATTGTTGTTCCGACTATTTATGGTAACGTGACACTCAAAGTGCCGGCAAACTCAAATACTGGCACAACTTTGAGGCTCAAGGGTAAGGGTGTGCCAAAAACAAAAGAAAAAGGACTCGGTGACCAATATATCTGTTTACAAGTTATGCTTCCTGAGAAGATAGACCAGGAGTTAAAGGATTTTGTTGAGACGTGGAATAAGAAAAATGAATATGATCCACGCAAAAATATGAAGATTACATAGTAGAAAGTTTCGGCTAACAGGATTAGTCTGGAAGGTATTGTGCCAAAAAAGCGCTTAAGAGGCGGCAATCGGATAAGAAATAATAGGCGTCCAAAAGATGCACGAGTTGTAAAAATTCGACCGCGACGGGGGTTAGAGCTTGTAATCGAGGGTGAAGATGGTCAGGAAGATATTACTGATTCTAATCATTTTGGGGGACAAATCTGGGGCCGTCTGGGTTCCAAAGGGCGCTTTGTAGCTATATCTTTTTTGATTGCAATAGCTATTACTATTTCAAAAATTTATTACGATAGGGTAAACGTCGAGGCATTTTCTTTTGTAGATGAAAAAAATCAATCTCAGATCGGCTTAGGTAAAAAATTATATCAAGCAAATTGTGCATTTTGTCATGGAGATAATCGCGAAGGGCAGCCACTGTGGAATAAAACATACATAAATGGAAAACGCCCAGCGCCTCCATTGAACTTGTCTGGCTATGTTCCAGCACTGTCAAATAGAGAACTTTTTGATATTACAAAATATGGCGGTCAACCCTTTGCACCTAAAGACTATATTAATGAGATGCCCAGTTTTGAAATGCTTCTAAAGGATAATGAAATATGGGCTATTGTGGCCTTTTTGAGATCAAGTTCTTAGTTTAAATTAATTGATTGTTGAAAAAATGTTAGGAATTGAATTATTTAAATTGGAGTCAACTGATGATTAGCAGCTTCGAAGATGATGATATCCGGAAGATTGTGGAGTTATTGGGTCAATATTTTGATGGCCTCTACGAAGGGGATACGAAGAAGTTTGAAAGCGTTTTTCATCAGGATTCCCACCTTTATTCGTCAGATGGTGTCGAGATAGCAGACTGGCCGCGTTCGGTCTATTTGGAGATGATTAAAAATCGACCGTCGCCGCTAGCTCAGAACTTGCCCCGGCACGATAAGATTATATCGATAAACAAATCTGGGCCTTCAACGGCCATGGCAATAGTCAGTTGTGCAATACCGCCAAAATACTTCACCGATTACCTGACAATTATAAAGAACTCAGATGGATGGAGAATTATTTCGAAAACTTTCCATACAGATATTCACGAATAAAATAGATCTTAATTATTTGTCGTCTAGCATCATTTTATTTAAACGTAAGCGCAAAGCGTTGAGACGAATAAAACCATGGGCGTCAGCATGATTATAGTCGGCGGCCCCTTGTTCAAAAGTTACATAGTCGGCTGAATAGAGGCTTTTCTCTGATTTTCTTCCTACAACTATTGTGTTGCCTTTATATAATTTCAAACGAACAGTCCCACTTACATTGCTCTGGCTGTAGTCTATCGCCGCCTGAAGCATTTCTCTCTCAGGTGAATACCAAAAACCATTATATATAAGTTCAGCATATCGAGGCATTAACTCATCTTTCAAATGTGCCATGCCGCGGTCTAGCGTTAAACTCTCCATTGCGCGATGCGCAACATGCAAAATTGTACCCCCCGGTGTTTCATATAACCCACGGTTCTTCATACCTACAAAACGATTTTCGACTAAATCTAATCGGCCTATGCCATTCTCTTTTCCTAATTCGTTTAGCCGGGTTAGAAGTGTGGCAGGGCTCATCGCTATGCCATCTATACTAGTTGCATCTCCTTTGGTGAAGCCGATTTCAATGTAAGTCGGTTTATCAGGTGCTTCTTCCGGCGCTGTCGTCCGCGAATAAATGAATTCCTCTCCCTCCACCCAAGGGTCCTCCAAAATTTTTCCTTCGCTGGAAGCATGCAAAAGATTAGCGTCCACAGAGAAAGGTGCCTCTCCACGCTTGTCCTTCGCGATGGGAATTTGTCTTGACTCTGCATATTCGATTAAGTCTTGCCGTCCTTCGAAGTCCCATTCACGCCATGGGGCGATTATTTTTATATGTGGATTTAATGCATAGTAGCAAAGTTCAAAGCGTACTTGGTCATTACCTTTTCCAGTCGCGCCGTGCGCTACAGCATCCGCTCCAGTCAGTTCTGCTATTTCAATTTGCCTTTTGGCGATAAGTGGCCGTGCGATGGATGTCCCAAGCAGATATGTCCCTTCATAAACAGTGTTGGCTCTAAACATAGGGAAAACAAAGTCACGAACGAATTCTTCTTTTAAATCTTCTACAAAAATTTCCTTTATGCCTAGCATCTTTGCTTTTTGACGAGCGGGCTCGATGTCTTCTCCTTGTCCAAGGTCTGCTGTGAATGTGACAACTTCACAGTGATAGGTATCTTGGAGCCATTTAAGGATTATTGAGGTATCCAACCCTCCAGAGTAAGCAAGAACTACTTTTTTTACGTTGTCACTCATGTGGCCTCCAGAATTAATAATTATGACAAATTGCCTAGCGGCATGGGAGTATAGGGATTAGTTTCAGAAACACCATATTTTGTTTATTATTTATTTGATCAAGCGTCATTTAAACTAATTAAATTAGGTATTGGCAAGGACGCGGCCTGGTTTAAGCGAAAGAGATCGCCACGTGCTCCCTAATCCCAGTGCTATCATGGTCAATAGGCTGATCCCCAGTGTGAGGATAACGGCGCCGGCGTCGAGTTGGAAGTCGCTGCGCATGATCTTCGTGAGTATCAGCCAGCTTGTTACTGTCGATATCAGCGTGGCGAGCACTGCAGAAATGAGGGAAAGAAACAAATATTCGCTTATATACAAAAACAGTATCTGCATTCTCGTCATGCCGAGAACTTTATAAATTGTTGCTTCGTATTGTCTTTTTTGCTGTTGTGTGGCAAGGGCGCTTGCCAGGACAAGTATACCGCTTATCAATGTGAAGGCCGTTGTGGTTCTAATAGTAAACCCGACGGCGGTAATGATATCTTGAGCATTTTTCAAAGCATCTTTAACACTAATAGATGATACATTGGTTAGAGAGTCTACAACGTTATTTCGAATTTGCTCTGCTGCCTCTATACCTGATGCGTAAACTGCGGCAATTATACTATGTGGGGCTGCCTCTAGTGTCCCTGGTGAAAAAATAAAAACAAAATTCATCTGAAGATTGGACCAATCTATATATCGTAAATTTGCAATTTCTGCTCTTATTTCTCTACCTAAAATATTGAAAGTTATTGTATCTCCTATATCAACATTCAGACCGCGAGCGACATTCGCGCCCATCGAAATTAGGGGCTTGCCAGAGTAGTCCTCAGACCACCAATTCCCCGAAACTATCTCTGCATTAGGGGGTTTTTCTGCAGCGTATGTAAGTCCTCGATCTCCCCTAATTGCCCAGGCTATATCTTGTCGCGGCTTTACGTTTTTAGTGAGAACTCCATTAACGCTTACCACACGGCCTCTAGTCATTGGTGTCTTTTCTATCTTGGTTACACCAGGTGAGTTATTAACTATTCTCATGAATTTCTCATTTTGGTGAGGCTGTATATCTATAAAAAAGTACGATGGAGCTACATTTGGTATTTCACTAGTGAGACGTCTGCTTAAATTATTCTCTACTAGTGCCACGGTAAGCAAAAGGGTCAGCCCACACCCAAGCGACAAAATGATCCCAGTTGTCAAGTTTCCCGGACGAGTGATATTCGATAACATTAATCGTAGAAAACGAAGTTGTAAGTGAGTCAGCTTAGAGCAGAAAAATTTAACCACATAGGAACCAAACGAAAATATAAAAAATAGCAATGAAATACCAATGACAAAAAAGAAAGTAAGTTTTTGATCGCTGTTATTAATGATTGAGATAATAGCCAAGCTCAGAAAGCTTCCAAAAATCCAAAATAAAAACTTGTTTGGTGTTCGGGCGATTTCACGTGTCGTTTCGGATCGAAATAGATATCCTGGCTTTATCATTGTTGTTTTAGCTAGCGGTAAAAGCGTGAATATGAAGGTAACCAAAATCCCATAAATAAATCCAAGAAAAAGGGGTTTGAAAAAAACAGCATTTGGGAGTGTAATTGGTATCATCTCGGATATTAAATCTGATAGTAATATAGGGATGACAGCACCTGTACCTATACCAATCAAAATACAGAAGACACCCATAAAAAACATTTGAGTGAAGTAAATTTGGAATACTAATTTGTTTTCACCACCCAAACATTTTAGTGTCGCTATTGTAGAAACGCGCTGCTCCAAATAGTTTTTGGCTGAATTGCCAATTCCAAGTCCTCCAACTAATAAAGTAGTAAAAGCAATAAGTGTTAAAAATTGAGTCACTTGATTGTTAAAACGATCGAAACCTGGAACCGCGTTATCGGTTGTTCGTATTCGCCAGCCGGTAGATGGAAACTTCTTGTTAAGGGTCTTTATGACTTCATTGGCTGACTTGTTGTTAAACAAGCTGATTTTATAAATATATTTAACAAGACTTCCCTCAACCAAGAGCCCTGTTTTTGCAAGTGATTTGGAATGAATGAGGACGCGCGGTCCGAAAGTTGTAAAACGAATTATCCTATCGGGTTCTCTTACCAGCTCGGCTTTAATAACGAAAGAATTATTGCCAATTTCTATTTTGTCACCGATATTGAGCCCCATTCGCTGTAAAAGTGCTCGGTCTACGACGGCCCCAGCCGGGCCAACCGGCGGGTTCAGGGCGGCAGCTACAGGCATGTATGGTTTAAGTATTAAATTTCCCGCCAGAGGATAAAAGTTGTCGACGGATTTAAGTTCTACAAGTGTCCGTTTTTTTCCTTTAGAAGGCCGCACCATTGCTCTTAATGTGTTCATATGAGAAATCGAACCAACTGTTTTCAGAAATTGAATTATGTTTGGTGACAGAGGACGGTGAGAGAGCTCCAATGATATGTCACCACCTAATAAACTCCGCGAGTTATTATCTACCCCGGATGATAAATTGGCTGAAATAGAGCCAATTCCTGTGATTGTTGCGACGCCAAGGATTAAACATGCCGCAAATATTTTAAATTTCCCCCTACTACCCCTTAATTCGCGAAAAGCTAGGGTCACAAATATTGGTAGACTGTTTTTTAAGATATCAGGCATCAATCAATTTCTCCTTCACTCTTCTAGAAGGAGACCGTCCAACATAGACAGCGTGCGATCACATTTCCTTGCGAGCTGGTGATCGTGTGTGATTAATAAAAGTGTTGTTCCATAAGAAGCCTGCAAGTCGAAAAGAAGGTCAATCGTCGTTTCGCCTGTTCTTTCATCTAAGTTACCCGTTGGTTCATCAGCTAGTAGAATTTTTGGTTTTTTTACAAAGGCCCTTGCTATTGCAATACGTTGTTGTTCGCCGCCTGATAATTGATCGGGATAGTGTGTTTCCCGGTCTAATAGTTTTACTAGCTCGAGCCCCTTTCTCGCGTCCGAAAAAGCGTTTTTATTTCCTGCCATTTCTAAGGGTAAAGCGACGTTCTCCAAGGCGGTCATATTAGGGATTAATCGAAACGCCTGAAAAACGATACCAACATTATCGCGTCGGAATCGCGCAAGTTGGTCTTCTGTAAGGCTAGATAGATCATGGTTGGAAACATTAATTTTGCCGGAGCTTACTGCTTCGATACCTGCGACAACCATCATTAGCGAAGTCTTGCCAGCTCCTGAAGGGCCAACAATACTCACACTATCACCTTCATGTATTCTTAGATTAATGCCTTTGAGAATATTTACTTTTCCAGCTCCACTTTCAAGGTCCAGCTTTACGTCGTCTAAAGAGATCAGCGGAACACTTTTCTTTTTATTATCAGGGGGAGTCTTTATAATGGTCATGTTAACGATTTTTCCATGGTAAATATCATCTATTATCAATTATAAAATTGTAGAAGCTGACGCAAGTAGATATGGGGCCTTTTGGATGCAGATCAAACAAATATTTCGGGGCCTTTTTTTGGGAGGTATTGCCTCGCTGCAGCTTTTGATATCCTTGGAGTGCCTGGCTAAAGAAATTAAGGTTCTTGCTCTCGGCGATTCTTTAATCGCCGGCTATGGGCTTGCTGAAAATCAGCACTTTACGACCCAATTGCAGAAAACACTCAAGAATGAAGGGTACAATGTTTCACTTATCAATGCAGGGGTCTCTGGTGATACAAGTGCCGGAGGGCTCACTCGTCTTGACTGGTCGCTGGCCAGTGGTCCGGATGCTGTTATCTTAGAATTAGGAGCTAACGACGGACTCCGGGGTATTAGTCCTTCTACGACAAAAAGGAATTTAGAAAGAATTCTGGATCAACTCCGTATTAAAGAAATCCCAGTGCTGTTCGCCGGTATGCTTGCCCCGCCTAATTTGGGCAGAGAATATGGTTCCGAGTTTAATAAAACATATGAAGAATTAGCAGAAAACTTCGATGTTGTTTTTTATCCATTCTTTCTAGATGGTGTGGCTGGTGTATCAGATCTAAACCAGTTGGATGGTATACATCCGACTGGAGAAGGTGTAGCCGAAATCGTTAGAAGGATTAAGCCTTACGTAAAGGAACTAATATCACGGATAGGAAATTTATGATATTTGAAGGTTGATCAATGAAAAGAATCTTCATCGCGCTTAGTTTTCCAAGCGATATAGTAGAAGAATTGGCCGCCTTGCAATTTGGTCTTAGGGGAGCAAAATGGGTTCCGTCGCAAAACTTTCACGTAACCTTGAGCTTCATTGGTGATGTTTCAATTGTTGTTCTAGATAATATTATAGAGATGCTGCGTGATCTAAGGAGTTTTCCATTCTGCATAAAATTACAAGGTATAAACCATTTTTCATCGGCGGGCCGCGTCAGATCAGTCTGGGTTAATGTAGCAGATCAAACTGCACTTTCTATTCTGCAAAAAAAGATAAAAAACTGTCTGCTGAGAAATAATGTTTCTCAGGATAAACGAGAGTTTAACCCACACGTCACACTGGCAAGATTAAAAAATGCACGCCCGGAGGACGTTGCAGGTTTCATTCAGTTTAATAATCTCTTTAAAACGCGGTCTTTTTTAATTGAGAGTTTCACTCTTTTTGAAAGTATCAAACAGAAGGATAGCTCCGTTTATTCTCCAATAGAGGAATTTCAACTTGTGCATTGCGTGCAGTAGACACTTATCTATCTATTGTCTTCAAAACCCTTTAGAGTGGCAACAAGATTTTCACCTAAAACAGGCGATATATACCCTCCCTCCTGCACAAAAAGCGTTGGCAATTCTGCACTGGAAATCAACTTGCCTAAAACTAAAAACCCCTCAGTGGTTAATGACAGATATGCCAGAGGGTCTTCAACTGAAGCGTCTAAACCTAAAGCGATTATTAGAACTTGTGGGGCGAAAGCCTCTATTTGTTTAAGGGCAACTTTGAGGACTTTCATGTAGTCAGCATTGCCTGTGTTTTTTGAAAGTGGATAATTGATATTAAAATTGGTCCCCCGGCCAATACCAGCTTCGTCTTTGTAACCAGCGAAGAATGGATAATACTCAGATGGATTGCCGTGAAGTGACACTGTTAATACGTCTGAGCGTTCATAGAAAATGCCTTGTGTACCATTTCCGTGATGGACATCCACATCAAGTATGGCAACTTTTTCTAGTCCCTGCTTTATAAAAAAATCAGCTGCGATGGCGCAGTTATTGAGGAAGCAAAACCCGCCGGCTTGATCTGCATAAGCGTGATGGCCGGGGGGCCTGCAAAGGCTATAAACAAAATCTTCTGGTTCATTGTCTCGATATCGCTTAAAGAGATTTGTCGCTGCAGCTATGACTGTATCTGCAGATGCCTTGGCGCCTTCCCAAGTACCAGCCCCAATAGGACATGCTGTATCAGCTTGGTAATGTCCAGCTGCTGAAACAATTGCATTTGGTGATGCGCTCATGTTTCTGCCAGGATGAACATTAGGAATAATTTCTTCGCTTCTCTCATCCAAAACTGACCATTTGTCCCATGCTGACTGAAGAAAACGAAGGTAACCTTCGTCATGAATATCCAGCGTATTTTGCGATTTTTCTGGCAATATTTCCACAATTCGGTGTCCGGCTTTCTCAGCAGCAGATTTTAAAATGGTAGCTCGTTCTGCTCTTTCCGGGCTTTGGATAAGGGTACCTCGGCTTATAAAACTTTTGGGTGAATGTTTGTTCGTTTTTGATGAATAGAATACCTGCATAAGATCCGCCCTATTTCTTTCTCTTCTGCGTTTGTCTTTATAAGCTGTAAACCCAATTACGACGGCGACATGCGGCTTCTATCGTGTTTCTTAATAAAACGGCTATGGTCATAGGG
>CEOQ01052209.1_pt1 | contig 13641 bp, 11 predicted proteins | sample 361351 | NCBI WGS metagenome assembly CEOQ01 (sample SAMEA2619907, study PRJEB7988) | marine metagenome | biome: marine biome (ENVO:00000447); feature: deep chlorophyll maximum layer (ENVO:xxxxxxxx); material: "saline water (ENVO:00002010), including plankton (ENVO:xxxxxxxx)" | depth 60 m | reverse complement strand
AAATATTTTGATGAGCAAAATTTTAACATGTACCCAATAAATTAACGAATACTTAAATGAAAAAAATAGTACTATTTCTATGTTTATTTCCCTTCATTTTATTTTCACAACAAACTCAATTACCTGAAAGACCATCTTTCACAGCTAGTGTATTGAAGGTTGATCCTATACTTGATGGAAATGTATTAGGAGATGAGGTATGGAAAAACATTCCATCCATTAAAAAAATGGTTCAGAGTAAACCTTCTTTTGGTCTTCCGTCTTCGGAAAAAACTGAAATTAGAGTTGCTTTTACTAATACTGTGATGTACTTAGGTGTAGTATGTTATGATTCTAGACCTAATAAGCTTGTTGTCTCTGATTCTAGAAGAGATGCAAGTTTAGAAGATGATGATAGCTTTTTATTTATAATAGACACTTATAATGATCAGCAGAATGGTTTTTTATTTGGAACTAATTCCTCAGGAATGGAATATGATGCTCAAATTGATAATGAAGGTGTTGGAAATCAAACAAATCAAAGACAACAGGGAGGAGTAATTGGAGGAACCAATCTTAACTGGGATGCTTCCTGGAGAGTTGAGACTGAGGTTGGAGATTATGGATGGAGTGCTGAATTTGCGATTCCACTTAACTCTTTACGATTTAGTCCGGGTGATAATAAGACTTGGGGAATTAATTTTCAAAGAAATATAAGTAAGTCAAACGAAGTTTCGTTTTGGGCAGCCCTACCAGTCGGTTTCAATTTTGGTATAAAAAGAGTTTCTCTTGCAGGTAAGATTAATGGAATAGCTCTTAAGACTCCAGGTAATTTAAAATTTTTACCATATTTATTGAATCAGTATACCCATAATAGTATTAATGATGATTCTGAGATTGCCTTTGATTTAGGTGCTGATATAAAATACAGTATAACACCATCGCTTACAATAGACTTAACTTATAATACTGATTTTGCTCAAGCAGAAGTTGATAAACAACAAGTAAACCTTGATAGGTTCAACCTCTTCTATCCAGAGAAGAGAGCATTTTTTTTAGAGAATGCAGGTCAGTTTTCTGTAGGTAGCCCAGGTGAAGTAGATCTTTTTTTTAGTAGAAGAATTGGCATCTCCGAAAATGGTTTAGTTGTTCCTATACTTGGTGGCGGAAGACTATCGGGAAAAGTAGGAAATACTAATATTGGAGTTCTTTCGATGGTAACCGATAATATTGAAAGTATAGGACTAAATAAAAATAATTTTAGCGTAGCACGGGTAAACCATAATATTAGTAACTCTAGATCTTCAATAGGTGTTGCGTATGTTGCTAGAGATGGAATAGGAAATAATCTGTCTAATGATTTTAATAGAGTATATGCAATTGATGGAGTTTGGGGATTAGGTAAAAAAGCTAAATTATCAGGATTCTTTTCTAAGAGTTCAACCCCAGGAATCAATTCAGGAGAGCATTCTTTTAAGTTATCTGCAAATTATGATTGGAATAGATGGAATTTGTTAGCTCAGTATACTGAAGTCGGTGAAGGGTTTAATCCAGAGGTTGGTTATCTTGAAAGAAAATCATTTAAGAAACCTGAATATTTAATTTTTAGAATTATAAGACTAAGTGAAAGTAGTAAACTATTAGAATACAGGCCACACATATCAGGAAGATACTACTTTGATTTTGAAGGTAATTTTATAACTACTTTTACTCATATAGATACCCACTGGGTATGGAAAAGTGGTCTGGAAATTCATACGGGATATAATATTAGAAGAGAAATGGTAAATAGTAATTTTAATATTGTCGATTTAAGAATTCCTATAGGAAACTATAATAATAGTGAATTTCAACTGGTTTTTAGTACTAATAAAAACAAGAAAATTTCATTTAGAAGTAGAAGTACAATCGGTGGATATTTTGGAGGAAACAAATTATCTAGCAACTTATCATTAGATGTAAGATCGGGAGATAGTTTTAGCTCTTCTTTGGGCTTTAATATTAATCGAATTAATATTGACGATGGACAATTAAATGCATTAATAAGTGCAATACAATTTTCTTATACATTTACACCAAAAATGTTTCTTCAGAGTTTGATACAGTATAACAATGTGACCAATTTACTATCAGTCAATGCGAGATACGGATTACTTAAAGACGCAAATACTGGTTTATTTGTTGTATTTAATATTTTAAAAGATGATGATATTTTGGATTATACTAATAACCAACAAATAACTATAAAGTATACTCATACATTTGATATAATTAATTAATTTCCATATATGTCTATAAAACAGTTCTGTGTTTATTTGGTTATATGTCTAAATTTAATTTCTTGTGAAGAACCAATTTATAAGTTATTAGTTGTTATTTATCCAGAGGATGGAGGATTTGTAAATACGTATGGGGGAGATTATAAAATGGGAGATGAAATTTTTTTAGAGGCTACTCCAAATGAATATTATCAATTTATTGGATGGCAGGGAGATGTTTTGAGTAGTGAACCAACTGTAATAATTGTAATGGATTCTGATAAAACTGTTTTTGTAGAATTTAGAAAAAAGGATTCTGATGGTGATGGAATTAGTGATGATTTTGATAAATGTAATGATACTCCTCCTGGTATTTTAGTTAATAATGAAGGATGTTCGAGTTTACAAGCTGATTATGATAAAGACGGAGTACTGAATGAATTTGATATTTGTCAAAATACTCCATTAAATACATCAGTTTCAAGTGTTGGTTGCCCTCTTATTTACTTAGATGAAAATGGGATTACTCTTAAGGCTACGGATGAGGCGATAGATTCAATTGGTAAAGTAGTATTCTTTGAAGGTGACAAAGTTGAAATTATAAGAGACTGGAATCACATAAAGAGTTTAAATCCTCCAAGTTACAATAGTTATAATAAAATTGTTACAACTTTTTTAGAAGAAACAAATGTTATATGTGCAACACCATGTAAAATCAATGATAATTTTGATATGTCATCTTGGGATTTAAGTAACGTTAAATCAATGTATTTTACATTTTGGAATTTAATGGAATTTGATCAGGATATATCCAAATGGGATGTTAGTAGTGTTGAAGATATGGAGGGTCTTTTCTTTCATTCATATAATTTAAATGTTGATATTTCTTCCTGGGATGTTTCAAAAGTTAAAAATATGAAGAGAATGTTCAGGGGTGCAGCTTATGCTAATCCAGATCCATCACTTTGGGATGTTTCTAATGTAACAGATATGCAAGAAATGTTTTATGAAACAGATATTAATCAAGATTTAAAACAATGGAATGTTGAAAATGTAACTAACATGGAAAAAATGTTTTATAATGCAAAATACTTTAACCAAGATTTATCTAATTGGAATGTTGACAATGTTACAGAATGTGATAATTTTTATGAGGGGGCAGATTCATGGTTACTTCCAAAACCAAATTTTTTAAAATGTGATCCTGACTAATATTAAAATATTTAAATTGATAAAAAATTAAAATGAAAAGAGCAATAATTATTGGCGCATCATCTGGTATAGGAAGAGGAATAGCATTAGAATTATTAAAAAGAGGGTATAAGATTGCTATTACTGCAAGAAGAAAAGAAAGATTGGAAGAAATAAAATCTATTGATTCAGATATGGTAATTGTAAAACCCTTTGATTCATCAACAGAAAAAAATATTGACATGTTAAATGATTTAGTCAATAAACTTGGTGGGCTTGATTTATTAGTATATTCTTCTGGTATAGGAATTGTAAATAAAGAGCTGGATTATGACATTGAAAAAAAAGTAAATAATCTAAATGTTTCAGGTTTCACTCAAGTTGTCGGTTGGGGATTTAATTATTTTAAAACTCAAGGATATGGACAAATCTCTAATATTAGTTCAGTTGCTGCTGAGATAGGTAATGGTATTTGTCCTTCTTATAATGCATCAAAAGCATATCAAGCAAATTATCTTCAGGGGTTAAGATTTAAAGCTTACAGATTAGGTCTACCAATTAAACTCACAGATGTAAGACCAGGATTTGTTGATACCGAAATACTTCAGGGAAATAAAGATAGACTGATATGGGTTTCATCAGTTGATAAAGCATGTCGTCAGATAGTTGAAGGTATTGATGCCGAAAGTAAGGTTATCTATATAACTAGAAGATGGAAGATTATCTCCTTGCTTATAAAAATTTTACCGGAAAAAATTGTAATGAAGTTTTTTTAATAATTTAATCTTTTCACATATCATTTTGTTGATTATAGAGATTATATTCGCATCTTCAAATGGACATTTTAAATATAAAAAATATCTCTAAATCCTATGTTGGCCATAAGGCATTAGATGATATATCTATAGATATCAAAAAATCTAGCATATTTGGACTTCTTGGTCCTAATGGAGCGGGAAAAACTTCATTAATTAGAATTGTAAATCAAATAATCAATCAAGATCAAGGTGAAATTTTACTTAATGGAAATAAAATCACATACGATGATGTGAGAAAGATTGGTTATATGCCAGAGGAGAGAGGCTTATATAAAAAAATGAAAGTAGGAGATTTTCTATTGTTTATGGGTAAACTAAAAGGTTTGAATAGAAATCAGTGTATAGATTCATCAAGAGATTGGTTTAATCATTTAGAGGTTTCAAACTGGTGGAAAAAAAATATTGAGGATCTTTCTAAGGGGATGAGCCAAAAAGTTCAGTTTATTTCAACTGTTCTTCATAACCCAGATCTAATTATACTTGATGAGCCATTCTCTGGATTCGATCCGATTAATGCAAATCTTGTAAAGAAAAACCTTCTTAGACTTAAAGAAGAAGGGAAAACAATCATTTTCTCAACACACAGAATGGAGTCAGTAGATGAACTGTGCGATCATTTAGCAATGATCAATAAATCCAGAAAAATCCTTGATGGGAATACAGATTTGATTAAGATGAATTCTAAGTCTGAAAATTATCTTATAACACATAATAAGAAACTTAATCCAAATAAAAATTTATTTGAAATTATCAATTCTGAAGAAGTTTCTAAGAATATTTATGAATCTGAGGTCGTACTTAGAAGTGGTAATAAATCTAGAGACTTAATTGTAGAAATCTCTAATTACACTGAAATCATTTCTTTCAAACAAAAGATTCCAAACATGAATGATATTTTCATCATGAAAGTTAAAGAAGGGGGTAATTATGAATAAAACCTGGATAATTTTTGAGAGGGAATATTTACAAAGGGTAATGAAAAAATCATTTATTCTCTCTACAATTCTTACACCTCTTATATTTCCTGTTTTTATTACTATTGCAGTTTTTTTAATCGGTAATGATGATGATGAAAAAGTAATTTCTTTAATAGACGAAAAAAAATTAATTAGTGATACTTTATCTATTGGTAATAATTTAATTGTACCAACAAATTCAGATTTAGAAACACTTCAGCCTTTAGTTACTTCAGGAGAAATTTATGGAGTATTAACTATTCCTGACTTAGATATTTACAAACCTAAAGGAATAAACTTTTACTCAAAAAATATACCAAGTAATGATTTCATTAATGAATTAGAAGATATTCTAGAGAAAAGAATTAGAGATAAAAAAATTTTAGAATTAGAACTTGACAAGGAATCATTAGATAAGCTTGATACCAGAATATCAATGAATACTTTTAGTGTTGAAGAAAATTTATCTTCAGATAGTTCAGAAATTGATGTTAAAAAATCAAACTCAGGTCTTGCTTTTGGTTTAGGTTATTTTAATGGATTCTTGATATATATGTTTGTTTTTATATACGGTAGTTTTATACTTCAAAGTGTACTTGATGAGAAAACAAGTAAAGTTGTTGAGGTAATAATTTCTTCTGTAAAACCTACACAATTGATGATGGGTAAAGTTCTTGGTGTTGGTGCTGTTGCATTTACGCAGATATTTATATGGATAATACTCATCTCTTCAATTTCAACTGTTACTTCAATTTATTTTGGTATAAACTCTGTTGAACCAACACAGGTAGTTGCTTCTGAAGCAGATATAAATGAGTCAAGGGAGATGGTTATGGGTATTTATGAGATGTTTTCATCTGTTGACATAAAGAAGCTTTTAATCACATTTTTAATTTATTTTATGGGTGGATTTTTTCTATATGGTGCGTTTTTTGCAGCAATTGGATCTGCAGTTGATAACTTACAAGATGCTAATCAATTTACATTGCCTATATCTCTACCTATTATTGCTAGTTTAATGTTTATGGCTGTTATTCTTGAAAATCCTGAAGGTAATGCGTCTATATTTTTGAGTATGTTTCCTCTTACTTCTCCTATTCTCATGATGGCAAGATTATCTTTTGGTGTCCCAGACTGGCAACTTTTTCTTTCAATTTTTTTACTGATACTTTCAGTAGTTTTTTCGTTATGGTTTGCAGGTAGAATATACAGAGTTGGAATTCTAACTTCAGGATCGAAAATTACTTATAAACTACTATGGAAGTGGTTTGTGATGAAGAATTATTAAATATGGAAAAATTATTTTCTTATGGTACTCTTCAGTACGAAGCTGTCCAATTGGACACTTTTGGAAGAAAACTAGATGGGAAAAAGGATAAATTGTTTAAACATAAAATTGAAAGAGTTAAAATTCATGATAAATCTGTTATTAATTCTAGTGGAACAGATAATCATCCAATTATTAGGTATACTGGGAAAAGAGAAGATTTTGTAGAAGGTGTACTATTTGAAATATCACATGATGAATTGTTACTTGCTGATAAATATGAAGTTGATGAATATACCAGAAAAAAAGTCATATTTGAGTCAGGAAGTGATGGGTGGGTGTATGCAGGGACATAAGATTGGAGTTATTCTTATTTATTGATAGATTTAAATCTAAAAATTTATTAACAATAAGAACCTAAAATGAAAAAATCCACATTAATATTATTAAACTTATTATTATTTATAAACTTTTCTTCTTTTTCTCAAAAGAAGAAACAACAGCAGTCTCATCCTCTAGATAAAATATCAATAAATGCACTTAAATGGAGGTCAGTAGGACCTGCTCTAACTTCAGGTCGAATATCAGATATCGCTGTAAATACAAAAAATCCTTTTGAATATTATGTTGCTGTCGCTTCAGGAGGAGTATGGAAAACATCAAATTGGGGATTAAACTATACTCCTATATTTGATAGCGAAGATTCTTATTCTATAGGATGTGTTACCATAGACCCAAATAATCCTAACGTGATTTGGGTAGGTACTGGTGAAAATAATAATCAGAGATCAGTGCCTTATGGAGATGGGGTATATAAGTCGGAAGATGGTGGTAAATCATGGAAAAATATGGGTCTTAAAAAATCAGAACATATAGGAAATATTATTGTTCATCCAAAAAACTCTGATATTATATATGTTTCTGCCTACGGACCTCTCTGGAAAAAAGGAGGAGATAGAGGTCTTTATAAAAGTGTAGATGGTGGTAAAAATTGGGATAGAATATTATATGTAGATGAACACACAGGAGTAAATGAAATTCACATGGATCCAAAAAATCCTAATATTCTTTATGCTGCCAGTCATCAAAGAAGAAGACATGTGTACACTTATGTGGGTGGTGGTCCCGGTTCAGGATTATACAAGTCTACTGATGCAGGTAAATCATGGAAAAAAATAAATAAAGGACTTCCACCTGTTGAATTAGGAAGGATTGGGCTTGATATTTCACCAGTAGATAATAATGTTATTTATGCAATTGTTGAAGCCGCAGAAAGAAAAGGTGGTTTCTATAAATCAACTAATATGGGTGAATCTTGGGAGAAACAGAGTGATAAATATACAAGCGGAAATTATTACCAAGAAATATTTGCTGACCCCATAGATTTAGAAACAGTTTATGTTATGGATACATGGATGTCTGTAACTCATGATGGAGGGAAAACATTCAAAAATGTTGGGGAAGATTTTAAACATGTAGACAACCATGCTATGTGGATAAATCCAACTAATAACAAACACTGGCTAGTTGGATGTGATGGAGGAATTTATGAAACTTTTGATGCAGCTAAAAATTGGGATTTTAAAAAGAACTTACCTATCACTCAGTTCTATAAAGTTGCAGTTGATAATGCGAAGCCATTTTATAATATTTATGGAGGAACCCAAGATAATTTTAGTATTGGCGGACCATCGAGAGTTAATAATTCTCATGGTATATCCAATCAAGATTGGTTTATAACCCATGGAGGAGATGGTTTTGAATCACAGGTTGATCCTGAGAATCCCAACATTGTGTATGCTCAATCTCAGTATGGATGGTTGGTGAGGTATGATAAATTAAGTGGGGAAGAAGTTGGAATAAAACCTGTTCCAAGAAAAGGTGAGTTAAGCTACAAATGGAATTGGGATGCTCCTCTGGCTGTAAGTCATCACAAAAATGGGAGAATTTATTTTGCAGCCAATAAAGTTTTTAGGTCTGATGATTATGGAAACAGCTGGAATGTAATTAGTGATGATTTATCAAGAAAAATTGATAGAAATAAGTTAAAAGTTTATGATAGAGTTTTAAGTATTGATGCAGTTGAAAAAAACGGAGCTACTTCACCATACGGAACAATTGTCGCTTTTTCCGAATCACCAATAAATGAAGATTTATTAGTTATAGGTACTGATGATGGATTAGTTCAGATAACTGAAAATGGTGGTAGTACTTGGAAAAAAATTGATAATATTCCTGGAGCCCCAATCCAGTCTTATGTAAATTCTGTGTATTTATCTCAACACGACGAAAATTTAGTTTATGTAGCATTTAATCATCATAAATACGGCGATTTTAAACCTTATATATTTAAATCGAAAGACAGAGGAAATACATGGAATTCAATAACTAATAATTTACCAGAAAGGGGTAGTGTATATGCTATAGAAGAAGATCATGAAGACCCTGGTTTAATATTTTGTGGAACAGAATTTGGAGTATTTTTCTCTCCAAATTATGGTGAAAGGTGGAAAAAATTATCAAGTGGTTTACCAACTATTGCTGTAAGAGATATTGCTATTCAAAGAGATATGGATGATATTGTTTTAGGAACATTTGGTAGAGGTTTTTACGTAATGGATGACTATTCGGTTCTTAGAAAAATTGAGAACACTGAAATTCAAAATAAGGGTGAAATTTATTCTACAAGAAAAGCTTTGATGTGGGAAAAGTCTAATCCACTAGGACTTCCAGGAAAAGCCTTTCAAGGAGATAATTTTTATGTCGCTGAAAATTTAGATCCTGTTGCGATGATAACTTACTATTACCATGAAGACTATAAATCTTTGAAAGAGTTGAGACAAAAGAAAGAAAAAACACTTATAAAAAGCAAAAAAAACGTTGCATACCCTTCTTATGATGAGTTAGATGCAGAAGTAAATGAGGAAAAACCACAGCTTGTTTTTACTATAAAAAATGAAGATAATTTAGTTGTTAAGAAGGTTTTCAGAAAACCATCTAAAGGAGTTCATAGGTTAAAATGGAATTTAAGATATGAAGTTAAGGATCCTATTGATTTAAGTTCTTCTTCGTTTTACAATCCTTTTTCTGGTGTAAAAGAAGGTACTTTGGTCGAACCCGGAAGATATACAATTAGAATGGATTACCTTCACAAAGGCAAACTTCAAGAATTGGTGCCTGAAAAAGATTTTGTCGTTGAAGCACTAGATAACACAGTTTTACCTGCTGAGGATAGAGAAGCTAAAGTTGCATTCCAAAGAAAAGTATCCAAATTACAGGGAGAAATTAATTCATACTCAAGAATTATTTCAGAAGTAAATGAAAAAATTAGATACATTAAAGAGGCTAATAAATTAGTTGAAAAGCCTATTGACGAATTATCTGAAATAATTAGAAATGTTGAATTAAAAACTAAAGAGATAAATACTCTCTTTTATGGTGACAATGTAAAAAGTAGGCTGGACATTCAACAAATACCAACTCCTTCTTCAAGAATAGGTTCTTTGGGATATGAACAAAAATATTCCACAGCATCACCTACCGTAACGCATTTGGAAAGTTTTAAAATTGCAACGGAGGAATTTATTCCAATTAAGGAAAAAATAGAAGATTTAGTTGAGGATGTAAAAAATTTAGAGAAAAAGCTAAAAGAAATTGGAGCACCTTATACTAAGGGAAGATTTATTAATAACAATTAGTTATAGTAATTTCTCCAATACATGATTTTTTCATTATGTAAAGCTTGTAACGAAAGATCTACTGCTATAGCTGTTGAAGAACCAGTTAATACATTTGATAAAGGAGTTTTATTATTTAAAATATTGTCTCTAAAGTCTACCAGTGCCTGTTTTGATGGATCTTCGTGCTCATAGTCAATTGGATTGCCATTTCCTTGTATCCATGGTTTTGCTGTTGCTCCTGATACTCCATCAACATTTTCATATGTTGTGTCCGATTTTTTCTCTGGGTATATCCATGCTTTAGCATAATCTAATAATATAGATCCCTTATCACCATGAATTTTGATTTGATAGTCTCCAAGTGCATTTGAAGTTAAAGAAGTAAATTTTGCTTTTATACCACTTGGATAATTAAATAATAAGTGAACATTATCAAATGTTTCTCTTCCGTCGTTCCAGTAATCTATTCCCCCAGATCCCATAATCTTTTTTGGATTTTCACCTATTACCCAATTCACAAAATCGATATGATGCGAACACAATTCAGCTACTAGTCCACCTGAGTACTCCTTGTACATTCTCCAATTAATTAATCTTTCCAGACTAGGATCAGGAACAGGCCTTCTCCAGTTTCCATTTCTATTCCATTGACAATCAAAAGAAGTTATTTTTCCTATTTCATTTGAGTTAATCATATCTACAACGTGTTTGTAGAGTCTTGAACTATGATATTGATGTCCAGTCTGGAAAATGATATTAGAATTTTTTACTTTTTTTACTAGGTTTAAATTGTTTGCAACACCTCTACATAAAGTTTTTTCACAGTATATGTGTTTCCCTGAATCAATAGCATCATTTGCAATTATGTGATGAGTTGAGAATGGTGTTGCAATTAGTACAGCATCAATGTCATTATTGTTCAGTAAATCTTTGTAGTTTTCATATGCAATAGTTTTTTCTGGTGCTTTTTTTAGCGCATCATTTAGACGAAAAGGAAGTATATCACAGCATGCTACTACGTTGAGATTTTCTATTTCATTTATAAATGGGATTAATCCTCCTCCTCTTGATCCAGTACCAATAATACCAATATTAACACTCGAGTTTAAATTTTTTGATATGTTAAATCCTGTAATTAGGGGTAATGAGACAATTCCTCCAACACTTTTTCCAGTATTTTTAATAAACTTTCTTCTTTTCATCTTTTAAGATTTATAATTTTTAAATCATCTCTAATTGACCATAGATCATCCTCTAAATTTTTAGTTTTAATCCTAATGTTTTTAAATTTAACATATTTTCCTGGTTTGGTCATACCTCCAACACCATGAACCTGAAGACCAATAAAACCAGTGTCTGATAGACTATCAATAAAATATGAACATTGAACTCCATTTACCCACGTTCTGATTGTATCTTCTATGGCCTCTACATGAAACTTGTTCCATGCATTGACATTAAAAGCTTCACGTCCTTTTTTGTTTTCAGATAGATCATATAACCAACCCCTTCTTCTTTCGTCAAAGATCCCTCCGCTGTAGGCTCTATCTGAAGGATCAATTTCAATTTGATACCCGTGAACCACACCATCTTTGTATTTGCTGATGCTATTGCTTCTTATCTGTACACCTGAATTAATATCATTTTCAACATTTACCTCAAACTCTAAGATGAAATTTCTATAATCTTCCTTTGTACATAAGAAAGTATTAGGAGTGTTTTTAACTGTTTTTCCGACAATTTCATTGTTTAAAACACTAATTTCAGCAGTACCATTTCTAATTTCCCAACCGGATAGATCATTTCCATTAAAAAGTTGAATCCAACCATCATTATAAGAATTATTGTTTAAGCATGAACATAATATTAATTGTAGAAATAAAAATCGTTTCATATTATAAACCTACAATTATCTCTTTATTATTCAAAAACCTTTTATTAGATTTAGATATATGTATTTTTTAATTAATTATTTGTGTATTATTTGCTTATCATTTATACCAAATGAAGAGAATGAGTGGAAATATTTATTCAACGGTTCAAATCTTGATGGATGGAAAATTAAAATAAGAGGACATGAATTAGGAGATAATTATAATAATACGTTTAAGGTCAGAGATGGATCTATAAAAATTTCCTATGAAAACTATGAGTTTTTTGACGAAAAGTTTGGTCATATTTTTTATGCTAACAAAAAATATAGGAATTATCGCTTAAGGTTAGAGTATAAATTTAGTGGTGATCACCTGAAGGGAGCTCCAGGATGGTCTGTAAAAAATAGTGGAATAATGCTTCATTGTCAAGATCCCGAAACCATGTTAATTGATCAAGAATTTCCGGTTAGTGCTGAAGCGCAGTTATTAGGTGGTCTCGGAGATGGAGAGAGGACAACTGCAAATATTTGCACACCCGGAACCGATGTTGATATAAACAATAAAAAAGCAAAATTTCATTGCATTAACTCAAACTCTAAAACTTATAATGTGGACGATTGGTTAGAGGTAGAGGTAATAGTATATTCTGACTCTTTAATCCACCATGTGATAGAAAATGACACAGTATTAACATACACAAATATTAGGGTGGGTGGAGATGAAGTGCCAAGCAATTATATAAACAAAATAGATTTTCCTTTAGAAGAAGGGTATATTTCTTTGCAGTCTGAGGGTCATCCTGTTGGATTTAGAAATATTAAAATAAAGGAATTATAATTGAGATTTATAATAATATTCATGTCTATTTTTATTAATAGTGCAAATGGACAAACTTTTTTACCTTCTTTTTTTGGTGTTCAATCTCAAAAAAAAATACCTACTGAAGGTCAAATAGCTTTCTTTGATTTTTCATCCGGCGAATCGGGATATTCGCTTAGTGGGGCAGAGGCAACTACCGACAAAAATGGAACGGCAAATAGTGCTGTTGAATTAGATGATGCAGGTGATAAAATAACCGGTCAATTTTCTGAACTTCTTGATGATGATTTTACCGTATCATTGTGGGCAAAACTAAATAGTTCATATCCTAGTAGAAAAATGTGGTTAATTTCTTTTGGAACAGCATCTGCTAATAAAGGGTTTCATTTAGGGAGTTTATTTACTGGCAATAATAATGGTAATTATAGGGTTGGAAGTTGGAACGCAAATCATGCTACAGACGATTATTTGACCGACACAAATTGGAAGCATTATGTTGTGACGTACGATAAATCTGAAAAAGAATATAAATTTTATATTAATAACCAATTAACACACACACAATCTAACCATACTCTAACTATAGAAGCAACGGATTTTATTATAGGAAGTCAACTTGGTTTCAACAATGAAACTTGGTATGGCAAAATAGATCAGTTTGGTGCCTGGAACAGAATCCTAATTTCACAAGAAATAACGGATCTTTACAACAATTATTAAAAATTATAATATGAAAATATAATTCCAGTTAGATTCCATTATTTGATTTATTTTTTTTGATATATTTAAATTAGAATAA
>CEOQ01010818.1_pt1 | contig 13653 bp, 8 predicted proteins | sample 361351 | NCBI WGS metagenome assembly CEOQ01 (sample SAMEA2619907, study PRJEB7988) | marine metagenome | biome: marine biome (ENVO:00000447); feature: deep chlorophyll maximum layer (ENVO:xxxxxxxx); material: "saline water (ENVO:00002010), including plankton (ENVO:xxxxxxxx)" | depth 60 m | reverse complement strand
CCACCTGGGCATCGACCCGTCGCTGAAGTTCCCCGACCCGGCCGGCCGACCGCGGTACGTGCTTGAGGAACGCGGGTTGATTGACGAGTTGATCTGAACCGCCGTCGCGGCGATCACTTCGTCTTGCCGTCGGTCAACCAGGCCAGGTTAAACCGCACCAGCTTGATCGTCTGGTACCCATCGCCCTCGTAGGCCAACAACACGTCACCATCGCCGTTGGTGGCCATGTCCGAGTAAGCCGCCGGTCCGACCTCGGCCACCCGAGACACCGGCCAGGTCTTCGCCTCGTCACGGCTCAAACGAACCGTCAACAGCCGGCGGGATTTCGTGTCGGCCGGATGTGCGACCACGATCGCCTTGCGCCCCACCCGCACCAGGCTGCCCTGGCAACTCCGTTCGGGCATTCCCTCGTGATGAGAAATCGGCGACCAGGTCGCTCCACCATCAGAACTCAGACAAAAAGCTCTCCGCTTCTTGCCCATCCGGCTGCGGGCGTTCATGTACAACCGGCCGTCGGAAAGTTCGACAACCTCGCACTCGTCGGACTGGTCCACCGTGGCCGGCTTGCCGTATTGCCAAGTCTTGCCCGAGTCGTCGCTGAAGAAGGCATAGGAGAGTTGCCGTCGGCCGAATGGCACGTCCTTTTCGATCCCCGCCCAGGCCGGAATCACCAGCCGTCCGGCATGTGGGCCGTGTCGCAACTGGATTCCGTGGCCCGGCCCCGGACCAACCCAGCCCCAGGCAGAGGGCAGCGCGCCCCGCGTGATATCGACCGCCCTGGACCACGTCCGACCGTCATCGGCACTGCTGCTCAGCAACACCTGCTTGTTGTTCTTGGAAAATGTCAGCCAGATGGTGCCGGTGCGGCGATCGAGAACCGCGCACGGATTGCCCACGGTGTGCGGGCCATCGTCAAAGAGCACCCGCATGGCTCCCCAACTCGCGCCACCGTCATCGCTGCGTTTCAGGACCAGGTCAATATTGCTGTGGTCGCGGCCACTTTCACGCCGTGCCTCACAGAAAACCAACACCGTCCCTTTCCGGGTTGTCACCAGCGATGGGATCCGGAACGTGTGAGTCTTCTGGGTCCCGGAGCGAAACAGGACCTGTTGTCCAAAGACAGGCGCCTCTCCAGCCAGGCAAACCAGGGGAACAGACAACCAGGCCAGCACGGCCAACAGGCAACGGCGATGAAATGTAGACATGCCCACCATACTCTCAAACCGCGACACGATTTGCGAACCACCGGGAGTGTTCCCCGGTGTGGTGACCGGCCCCCGGGAAAGACCGTTTCAAGTGGATTGAAAATGGGGTAGTGTGAATGTCCCCTTGCTGGAGAACCGCTCGATGACGCCCTCCTCACAATCACACGTGCCGAACCTGTCACACGTCTCGACCCGACGCCAACTGCTGCAGGCTGGGTCCATCAGTCTGCTGGGCCTGGGCATGCCCGGCATCGCTGCGATGCGGGCCGCAGCGGCCGGGCCGGCAGCGCCCAAACCCCGCTCGGTCATTTTCATCTTCCTGACCGGGGGAGCGTCGCAACACGACACGTTCGACATGAAACCGGAGGGGCCAAGCCAGTACCGCGGTGAATTTTCTCCGATCCAGACCGCCACTCCCGGGATCGAGATCTGTGAGCACTTTCCCCGGCTGGCTCGACAAAGTGACCGCTGGAGCCTGGTGCGGTCACTGAGCCACCCCGACACCGGACACCAATCCGGCACCTACATCATGCTGACAGGGCGTCGCGACAAGACGCCGTTCCGGTCCAGCCGACCGCATGGTGACGACTGGCCGTCCATTGCCGCGGTGGCCGGAGCCATGACCGACGCTCGCAGCAACCTGGCCAACAGCATCGTGTTGCCCGAAAAGGTCATTCACAGCCAGCAGGGTGTGTTCCCCGGCCAGTTCGCCGGCAAACTGGGGTCCCATCACGAGCCGTGGTTCCTGAACATGACCGACAAGCCCCACGGTTACCATGCCTTCTCGGGCGCGTTTCCCGGTTACCTCTACAACCTGCACAGGGGCAACCACTCCGACCGTGACGACTGGCGGTTTGAAGTCCCCAACATTTCACTGCCCGAGGGAGTTTTCGCTCCACGATTCCGCCGCCGCGTTGAATTGCTCGACATCGTCGAAAAACAGCGAGAGCAACTGGAACAGTCGGCCGCATCGGCCGATTACGGCCGGGCCCGGCAGGGAGTCGTCTCGCTGCTGGCTGATCCCCGAGTTCGCGATGCGTTTGACGTGCGTCGATCCGATCCCAAGACACTTCAACGATACGGCAACAACTCATTTGGTTGGTCACTGCTGATGGCGCGGCGACTGGTCGAACTGGGTGTCAATCTGGTCCAGGTCAACCTGGGCAACATGGGCACCTGGGACCTGCACGGCAACGCATTCCCATTGGCCAAGAACTTCCTGTTCCCGCCCACCGACCTGGCCATCTCGGCATTGTTCGACGACCTGTCGGATTCCGGATTGCTCGAGAACACGATGGTGGTGATCGCCGGCGAATTTGGTCGCACCCCGAGAATTTTCAATGGCGCTCCCAGCGTCTACAAGACGGTCGGCCGTGGCCACTGGGGACAATGCCAGACGGTGATGATCGGCGGCGGCGGCGTGGCCGGCGGCCGGGTGATCGGGTCGTCCGACAAGAGCGGTGCCTACCCCGCCTCCGACACACAGACGCCCGAGAGCTTTGCATCAACGATCTACCACGCCCTGGGCATCCCACACGACGCCCACTGGCACGATGCCGCCGATCGCCCCTACCCGGTCTACCGGGCCGAACCCATCGACGGCCTGTTTGCCTGACACCGTCCGACGGATGGCCGTATGCGAGAACGCTCGGGCTGTCGGCCCTGCCTGTTCCTCGCTATCTTGCTGCCAACCTTTCCTCAATGTGTGTGCCCCAATGCCCCATCAAAATTCTCTTCCAACCACACTCCTGCTGGTTCTCGCGTTCCTCTCGGCACCTCGCGTTTTTGCCGAGGAACTCTCAGCCAACACCGCTGCCGCCGGAACGGCTCCCATCAAGACCACGTCCAACGACTGGCCGTGGTTGCGCGGCCCCGGGCGAGACGGCGTGGCCGCCGATGGACAGACACCGCCGATCAGTTGGAGCGACACGTCCAACGTGGCCTGGAAAGTGGCGATTCCCGGACAGGGGCACGGTTCCCCCTCGGTGCTGGGTGCTCACGTGTTCCTGGCCACCTCCAATCGGGCAGCCGGAACACAGACGGTCTTCTGCCTCGACCGCAAGACCGGCGAGACCGCCTGGAAAACCATCGTGCACCGTGGGCCCCTGGAAACTCGTGGCAACAAAAAGAGCAGCCAGGCCAGTTGCACTCCCGCGTGTGATGGCCAGAAGATCTACGTCAACTTCCTGCACAAGGGTGCCGTCGTCACATCCGCCCTGGATCTCACCGGTCGGATCGTCTGGCAAACCACCGTCAGCAACTACCGCACTCACCAGGGATTCAGTTCCTCACCATGCCTGTTTGGCTCACTGGTGCTCGTCTCGGCCGACAACCGGGGCGGTGGAGCCGTGGTGGCCATGTCGCGGGCAACCGGGAAGGTGGCCTGGAAACAGGCTCGCCCCAAGAAGGCCAATTACACCTCGCCGATCGTGCTGCGAGTCTCCGGCAGGGACCAGGCCCTGATGGTCGGCACCAACCTGGTCTCCTCGTACGATCCGCAAACCGGAAAGAAACTCTGGGAGATCGACGGAGCGACGACCGAGTGTGTCACTTCAGTGGTGACCGACGGCACAAGGATCTTCACCAGTGGAGGTTACCCGCGCAACCACGTCCAGGCCGTTCTCGCCGATGGATCCGGCAAGACCGCCTGGCAAAACAACCAGCGCGTCTACGTCCCCTCGATGGTCGCTCACAAGAAAACCCTCTACGCCGTACTGGACGCCGGAATCGCCACGGCCTGGGACACGACCACCGGAAAAACGCTCTGGAAAAAACGGCTCGGAGGGGTTTTCACCTCCTCGCTGGTACTCGCCGGCGGCAACCTCTATGCCACCGACGAATCGGGACAAACCACCGTTTTTGCCGCCAGTCGGGAGGGGCTGGACATCAAGGCCAAGAATCGCCTGGGACAGCAAACCTACTCCTCGATGGCCATCTGTGGCAGTCGCATTTTCCACCGCGTCGCCACAACAGACGGCAGTCGCAAGGAATGGCTCTACTGCCTGTCCAGGTAGAGGAACTTGCGGTCCAATCGTCCGAAGATCCGGATTTCCGATAACAAAACTGGCTCCCATTGCCTCAGCGGTTCGATTCAGTCAATAATGGAACACATCGGGAACGGTGGATTCGTCGTCCCCGAATCGACCCGGGGAGTGGGTCTGATCAAGCCAGGACCAGGAAGCCAAGAGAACCGTTCGCATGCTCAATCGCCGTGACATCCTGCAGATTGGTGGCTCATCCTTCTTTGGACTGGGGCTGTCTGGTGTTCTGGGCCGGCAACAGGCTGCAGCCGCCTTGCACCATCCGCCACGAGTCAAGTCGGTCGTGCTGGTGTTCCTGCCCGGCGGCGGTAGCCAGATCGACATGTGGGACCCCAAGCCGGAGGCCTCCGAGGCCAAGGGCGAATTCGGGGCCATCTCGACGAAACTCGCCGGCATCCAGTTTTCCGACAAGATGGCCAAGATGGCCGAGCGTGCCGACATGGTCTCGGTCGTCCGTTCGATGCACCACGGTGACAACCGGCACCTCTCGGGCTCTCACAACGCCCTGACCGGCTACGTCCAGCCGTTCACCGGCAACTCCAACCAGGACAAGTCACTCAAGCGGTCCGACTGGCCGTGCTATGGCGGTGGCGTTTCATTGTTGAGACCTCGTGCCGATGGCCTGCCCAGCCAGGTCACCGTTCCCAACCCGCTGATCGAGGGCGTTTTGGTCTGGCCCGGCCAACACTCGGGATTTCTCGGCCCCAAGCACGACCCATTCGTGCTCAACAGCGACCCAAACACCAAGGACTACAAGGTCAACGACCTCTCGCTGCTTGATGGACTCAGTTTCAGCCGGCTCGACGATCGTCGCAAGCTGTTGCGAACCATCGACGAACGGCAGCAGGGCATCGAGCAATCGCCGCAGGGCATCAAGTACACCAGCGAGCAGCAGGCCGCTTTCTCGATGTTGTCATCCCGGCAACTCAAGGGGGCCCTGGACATCAACGCCGAGAGCGACAAGGTTCGCGATCGATACGGACGGCACAAGTACGGCCAGACACTGCTGCTGGCCCGTCGCCTGGTCGAAATGGAAATCCCGGTGATCCAGGCCAGCATGGGACACGTGCAGATGTGGGACACCCACGTCAACCACTTCCCGCGACTCCGGACCATGTTGCCGGCCCTGGACAACGGCCTCAGCGCGCTGCTGGACGATCTCAAGGACCGAGGATTGCTCGACACCACCCTGGTCGTCTGTGTCGGCGAATTCGGCAGGACCCCCACCATCTCGCCACTGCCCAACCAGAAGGTCCCCGGACGGCACCACTGGGCCGCGGTTTACTCGGCCCTCTTCGCCGGTGGCGGGACCCGTCCCGGACAGATCATCGGGGCCAGCGACAACATCGGTGGTCAGCCGATCACCACGCCCTACCACCCCAATGACATGGGCGCCACGATCTACGACTCGCTGGGAATCAACCCGGCCACGATGATCAAGGATCGCCTCGGTCGTCCGGTGCACCTGAACACCGGCAGCGTCATGGACGTTCTCTACAACGGCGCTGGCTGAGCCAGCCTTGATACCGCGGTGTGACAGCAACGCCGAAGGTGTATCAGTTCGCAACACCGGCCCGGCTGGCTGTGTCAATTCGCCACACCCGGACACTCCTCCCAGCAGAACGTGGATTCGGTTTTCCGCGGTTTTATCGAGTGATCACGCGTCATCGTGTCTTGGCACGCAATGTGCTTCTCATAGAGAGTCATTGTGGATCACACGACTGCGCATGACGCGGGACATGCGCCTCAAGCGGACCTGGCACACTCGATCACACCCAACGAGTGCAACCTGGGCCCACTGCTGGGCGTCTACCGCACCCGACTCGAACAACTGGCACAACAGAAAGTGTCGGGACGGTTGGGGGTGCGCACGAGTCCCTCCGACATCGTCCAGGACACGCTGTTGCACGCGTGTCGTGACTTCCGGAGTTTTCGCGGGCACAGCCGAGGCGAACTGTGGTGCTGGCTGCGACAGATCCTGACACACCGCGTCCTGGGTGCCGTTCGCCGTCACATGGGAACTTCCGGTCGTGATCTCAGACGCGAGGTGACCGCCGCGCATGGTTCCACAGACAACCAAACGAGTTGGAACCGACGGACCGACAACCAACTGGCAGCCAACCAGACATCCCCCAGTGGACGAGTTGTCCGCAGCGAACAGAGAACCCGGATCCGCGTCCTGATCGCCGCATTGCCAGTCGAATACCGCCGGGTTCTCTTGCTGCGGATCGTCTCGGAAATGCCGTTCGAAGCCATTGCCAAGCGACTGAATCGCAGTTCGGCGGCCACTCGCCAACTCTACCACCGCGCCCGCAAGGCCATGCTGGCACGGTTCGAGCAACAGGAAACACAATGACCGACACGGCACCAAACAACTCGGGCATCGACCTCACAACATGGCGTGAACTGCTCTCGGATTGGGGCCGCACCGGTTCCCTGCGGCGTCAATCGGCTATCGACGCCCAGGGCGACCGCCTCGCCATGCTCCGGGCCGAGTTGGCCGCGGATGCAGCCGAACGGTTTGTGCCTCCGACCGGCCCACTGGGAGACTTCGAGATTGTCCGGGAAATCGGACGAGGCGGCATGGGAATCGTCTACGAGGCCCATCAACGTTCCGTCGACCGCCGAGTCGCCCTGAAACTGTTGCCGGCCAGCGAGTGGCTCGACCCGCAACGGATCGAACGGTTTGGAGCCGAGGCGCGTGCGGCGGCGGCGTTGCACCACACAAACATCGTGCCCGTCTTCTCGCAGGGACACGAGCAGGGTGTCCATTTTCTCGCGATGCAGTTCATCGATGGCATCTCGCTGGACCAACTCGATGATCGTGCCGCCCGGTACACGCTGGGGTCACGGTCGACGGTCGAGCAGGCGATCGCTGACATTGGTCGACAGGCGGCCGACGCACTCGATTACGCTCACCGACAGGGTGTCATCCACCGGGACGTCAAGCCGGGGAACCTGCTACTGGACCGGCACGGCACGATCTGGCTCAGCGATTTCGGATTGGCCAGGAGCCGTGAAGCCGAAGACCTGACGGCCACCGGTGCGATCCTGGGCACACACCGTTACATGGCGCCGGAGTGTTTCCGGGGTGAGGCCGATGCGAGGAGCGACGTTTACAGCCTCGGAGCAACCCTCTTCGAATTGGTCGCTCACGAACCGGCGTTCGGCTCCGATGACAGCCCCTGGGACCGCCAGCCGCGCCCCCTCCATTCACTCGTCCCGGGCATCTCCCGGGACCTGCAAACAATCATTGCCAGGGCCATGGATCCCGATCCTGACTGCCGGTACCAGTCGGCCGCGGCCCTGGCCAAAGACCTGGAGAATTTCCTGGCCGGAGAGCCAATCGTGGCTCGTCGGATCGGGTGGTGTGGCCGGACTCTCCGCTGGTGCCACAAGAATCCTGCCCTGGCCAGCATGACCTCGCTGGCCATCCTGTTGCTGATGACCCTGACGGCCGGATCCATCGCGGCGGCCAGTCACTTTCGTCACCAGGCCATGGAGTCTCGCGAACTGGCGAGATCCCGCGAGGCGGCGAGATGGGCCCGCCAGGTTGGCTTCGATCGCGAACAGACCGCCAAGGCTGAAGCAACGTCGCTGAAACAACAGTCCGAGCGAGACTCGCAACGAGCCGAGGCTTTGACCCGGTTCCTGGTCTCGGAAGTGATCCGCGACCTCCGGCCCGATCGACGACTCGGCCGTCCCCTGTCGGCCCGATCAATCCTCGACCATGCCGCCGGGCGCGTCGAAACCGTGTTCGCCGACCAACCGGCCACCGCCGCGTCGATCCAGATGTCACTGGGCGAGAGCTACGATGCGCTGGGACTGCACCTGCAGGCAATCGACCAACTGCAACGAGCCGTCAAGAACCGCCACGCCACACTCGGCCCACAGCACCGTGAAACCCTTGCCGCAACCTCTTTGCTGGCCACCGCCCTGACCCATCAAGGTCGCTTGGCCCAGGCTCTGGAACTCCACCAACAGGCTTACGACGGCCTGCGGGACGACTGCACCGCTCCGGATTGCCACGTGCTGATGGCCCGGCACAACCTCGGATTGTGCCTGTTGAAAATGTGCCGTTTCGAACAGGCCCTTGAGCACTACGAAAAAGTGGTCGCCGACCGCATCCGGATCGATGGCCCCGACCACGTGAGAACGCTCAAGGCAATGAACAACCTCATGCTCTGTCTCAAGGGACTGAGACGGATCGAGGAAGCTCTGCCGTTGAGCGAGAACACGCTGGCCGCTCGGAAACGGACCCTGGGAAACACCCACCCCGACACGCTCTCGGCCATGCACAACCACGCGCAGATGTTGGGATTGATGAAACGATATTCCGAAGCACAGACGCTCTATACACAAACACTGGAAATCAAGCGGCGTACGCTCGGAGCCGAGCACCCCTTCACGCTCAACACGCGTCACAATCTGGCCAACATCCTGCTGAGACTCGGAAAAGCCAGGGAGGCCGAAGCAATCAACCGCGACGTGCTGACGATCCGTCGCAGGGTGATCGGCCCCCACCACCCTTCGACACTCAAGACACAAGCCAACCTCGGCCGGACATTGATCCGGCAACGGAGACTGGACGAGGCCGAGACCGAGTTGCAAGCGGCCTGGACCGCACAGGTGGCCCACCGGGGCGAATCTCATTCCGACACGCTGGCGACCAAGCGAACCCTGGACCACTGCCTGGCCCTCTCGGCACGACAATCTCGCACCCGCTTTGTCGGCATCCGCAAAACCTCCAAGCCGAACCAAAAACATCCGGAAAAACAAATCGCAAACCAAAAAACTGCGTCACATCCGTGACGCAAGCGTTCCTCGAAGAACAGCGACACTCCCAGTCGCTGTTCATCCACCCGAACTCGAGGAACCCGCCATGCGTTTCACCAACTGGACCCGCCGGATCGCACGCCTGCTCTCTCCTGCCCGCCCCCGCCCTCGCCGGGGACGTCGTGGCGTCGTCTCGGCCGAATCGCTCGAATCCCGCACCCTGCTGACAACCATGTTCTACCTCGACTTCGGCACCGCGCTGCCGGCAGGTGGCATGTCGACAACTGTCGAGGACTTCCAGAACATCGACGGAGCCGGCACCAACGGTTACGGAACCGGATCCAACCTGCAGGGATTCGGCGGACTGTCCAGTTCCGACCAACTCGATTTCAATCCCGTGCAGTACGACTTCAATGGCGATTCGGTGATCGATGCCGGTGATGCCATGGCCCTGCAGAATGCCGTGTTGCCGATCGTGCAACGCGAACTCAACGCATTCGACTTCGAGGTCGTCGGTGTCGGAGCCTCCAGCTTTCTTGACGTGGTCAACACCCTGCAAAACAACGACACGGGAATGGCCGGGTTCGACGGGTATGGGGAACACGATGCCTACAACTTCGTGATGGAACTCTCCTCGCCCGCCATCACCGCCGGTGGTGGGCTCGTCGGTTCCGCGGCAGGCCTGTACGGCATCGCTGCCGGAGAGGACCTGTTCTCCGCAACGGGCAACAACCACGACGAGGCGACCCTGACGTTCACCGACACGATCGTCGCGGCCACCAGTGGCATTTCTGGAACCGAAGAATTCAACGAGAACCTGGCACACCGGGTGGCCTACACGGTCGTCCACGAGGCGATGCACACCTTCGGGCTGTACCACACCAAGGGGCTCACTCCGCAGGAACGGCTGCTTTCCAGCGGCGACACGATCCGTCATGGATCCATCACCCGTGAAACCAACAACATCGTCACCCGTTTTGACCTGCAGTTGTTCGGCAGCGGAACACTGGTCAACAACTACGAGATTCTCGCTTCCGACCCGGACATCGGGCTGCGAGACACCGACCGTGACGGCGTGCCCGATTTCGCCTACATCACCGGCACCGGGGCCCACGACCTGATCACGCTGACCGACCTGGGCGGCGGTGTGACACAGGTCCAGATCGACGCGTTCTACGACAGCGGCATGACCGACTTGATCCGTAGCGACAGCTACACGATCACACAGGGACTCGACACCGAGGGACGAATCGTGATCGACTCGAGTGTCGGCGACGACACCGTCCTGATCGATGCCGCCGTCACGGCCAGCGTGATGGTCCAGGCCGGACAGGGCGACGACGTGGTCGAGAGTGGATCCGGGAATGACCGGATCTACGGCGAGGATGGCAACGACACCGTCGCCGGCGGAGCTGGCAACGACTGGCTGTTTGGCGGAGACGGCTCCGACCTGATCAGCGGGAACAACGGTGCCGACCTGGCCATCGGGGGCGACGGAGACGACGTGATCCACGGACACGCCGGCAACGACCTCCTGCTGGGCAATGATGGCAGCGATCAACTCTTCGGTGAACTTGGCAACGACTGGCTGATGGGCGGGGATGGCCTGGACATCCTCATCGGCGGACTGGGCAACGACCTGCTCTGGGGCGGCCGTGACAACGACTTCCTCGCCGGCAACGAGGGGCGAGACCGTCTCGACGGCGGCAGCGGTGATGATGTTCTCGATGGCGGCACCGGTAGTGACCACCTGCTGGGCGGAGTGGGCAACGACCGGCTCGACGGCGGCAATGGCGACGACATCATGGATGGCCAGGACGGCAATGATTACCTGCGAGGTGGGAACGGGAACGACCGCATGGCCGGCGGCAACGGCCGCGACATCATGCTTGGCCAAGCGGGCAACGACCGGATGTCCGGCGACGCTGGCAACGACATCATGCTCGGCGGCGATGGCAACGACGTCATGCTCGGCGGCGATGGCAACGACGCCATGCTCGGTGGCAACGGCAACGACGTCATGCTCGGTGGAACCGGGAACGACCGCATGGCCGGCCAGGACGGCAACGACATCATGCTCGGCAACGCCGGCAACGATTACATGCTCGGCGGCAACGGCAACGACATCATGATCGGCGGACCCGATGCCGACATGATCTTCGGTGGGCCGGGACTCGACCTGATCTTCCAGTAACCGGTGGATGGTTGCGAACCGGGTGGTTTCCAGTCACGACTGGAGCCACCCGGTTTTTTTGTGTCGCCCCGGTTGGTGACCTAACGACGCATCAAATCCTTCAGGGAGACTCTCTGGTAGACCAGCTTTGCCCCGCTCCCCTCGTAGACGATTCCCACATGGTCACGATCGGCCCGCGAGAGACTCGGGTAACCGGCCCCGCGACCGATGTCCAGCAACACGCGGCTGGGCCACGTTTTTCCATCATCGAAACTGGTGCGGATCGAGTGATTCTCACGACCTGTCTGCGAGAACGGATTCGCGAACAACAGCACGTAACGATCGCGGTCACCGCGACGAAAATCGAACCGGTAGATGCTGCCATTGCAGTTGGGCTCGATCAGTGTCTTGCGACTGGTCGGATGGGGCGCCCAGGTCTTGCCCAGGTCGCGGGTCACGTTGACCGTGCGAAACTTGGTGGGGGATTCCGTACGACTGTTGAGCATGATGCTCCCATCCCCCAATTGCACCGCCTGGCACTCGGTGTTCCCGATCGAGGCCTTGGCACTGACCGTCCAGTTCTTGCCGTGATCGGTGCTGACGAGCAGGTTCGAGAAGTGTCCGTCATTCTCATCGCGGCCCTGAATGGGCATCACCAGGGTCCCGTCAAACAAGGCGATGCCCGACTGGGGCGAGGGAGCCAGGAGAATCCAGTCTTTTTTCTTCCACGTTCGTGTCATGTTCTTGGGCTTGCTCCAGGTCTTTCCATCATCGGTGCTGGTGACCATCAGGAACTGCGCACTCTTGCCAATCTCGAAGCCCTTTTCCGAGCCCCCCTTGTTCCACTGGTGGTTCCCTTCCTTGCCAACCATCCAGACGGCAAAGCACCAGATCTGGCCGGTCGCGGGATCGACGATCAAGCCCGGGTCACTGACACCATTGAGATGTTGGGGATGCCCTCCCCAGGTCCCCATGTCCATGATCACCTGTTGCGGCGTCCACGTCCGCCCACCATCGGCACTTCGCATCAACCCGATATCAATATCCTCCTGCAGGTCACGTCCCTTGCGACGCCGCATGTCGTAGGCACACAGCAGCGTGCCCTTGGCCGATGTGGCCAGGGCAGCAATCCGGTACGTGTGAACGCCATCGTCAAAGTGCTTTCGCAGTGCCAGGCCAATCCGCAACCGCTGGCCGTTGGTCTTGTCAACCGGTCGGATTTCACCAGCGGACGTCTCGATGCGAACACACGTGGCATCCAACTGGTTGTCCAGGTCCGCATCGGCCCGAAGACGACACGAGACCCAGAAGTGGTTGTCGCCCTTCTCGAGCCTCGCGTGACCGGCAATTTTCACCCGCTTGCCCGTGACAGCCACCCGGTCCCCAAAACGCACCAGCGGGTTGAAATCACCGCCGCCGAAGACCTCGATCACGTCAATGTCCCTGCGATCGTCTGTGCCCGCCAGAGACACGGTCAATGCGTCCACCACCACGTAGGGCTGCTGGCACGTCACCGTCAATTTGAACAACCGGTTGTGGAGATTGCGGACCAGTACCGGCCGCACCTCCTGGGTCACCACCGCGGTCACGTCCGCCGACCAGGCCAACGTCGGCGACAACACGCCACCCACGACCAGTCCGGCCATCACACTCATCAAACCACGAAGTCTCATCAGGGCACCCGTTTCCATTGGAGAATCTGGTTGGCGGTCGCCGGGACACGCAACCCGGTCAACACAGGCCTTCCAACCAACTCATTCGACTGACAATTGTCAAACCAGACGACCGTCTCACTGACTGACGAACCAGCGGATGGCATAGCGACGGTCTTCGCGCCGGAACTTCAACGTGTGCGGATCAACCAGCCAACCGGCCACAAAGCCATCAGTCCGGGGCATCAGCCAACCAAAATCCCAGGATTCCGTGCCGTAACCCAGCGGCATGGCAGGTCGTGTCCGCACCACCGGGTGTGCTGCCGCCATCAACCGCTTTTCTTCCGTGTAGTAGTAGCAGGCACCCAGGTGCACAAAAACCTCGTGATCGACCGGCGAGGATGAACCCTGCAGGTCCGCACACAAGCCGCGGATCGCCACCTTGATCTCCGCACCTGCAGCGAATGCATCGGCCAACCGGTCGATCGATCCGGACGTCACGCTCCCATCACTCTCGTGGGCCAGCACCTCGACCCAGTCGGCCCCGACGAAATACCGGAAGTACTCGAAGTCGTAGATGAAGTTGCTGCTGGGCGCGTTGGTCTCGGTGTCAAACGCATCCAGTTCATGGTACTTGGGCATGTCCGGCCACGGATTCGGTGCCGAGACACCCGGCCCTCCTGTCGGCGCCGCGCCGTCGAGGAACGGACGGGCGATGGCCTGGTGGCCATCCTGGTTGTACAAGAAAAAACTCATCGACTCGCGAGGACCAAAGCCGTCGGGCAACGCGATGGGCATCCTCAGGT
>CEOQ01277733.1_pt1 | contig 13656 bp, 10 predicted proteins | sample 361351 | NCBI WGS metagenome assembly CEOQ01 (sample SAMEA2619907, study PRJEB7988) | marine metagenome | biome: marine biome (ENVO:00000447); feature: deep chlorophyll maximum layer (ENVO:xxxxxxxx); material: "saline water (ENVO:00002010), including plankton (ENVO:xxxxxxxx)" | depth 60 m | reverse complement strand
TGGCAATGAATTCAATAATTTTTATGTTGGCGCAGGAAGCGAAATCATTAATACAACCTCCTTTAATTATAGTAGAACAATTTTTCTTAAAGCTCAGACAGAAAGTGGTTTTGATTATGGTCTCAATTATTTAACACACGCAGACATTAACAATGCTGACCCAAACCCCCCATCAGAATTTTTATTTCATTTTACAAAAGAAATTTATCGTTATAATCATTTAATTATCAATTTAGGTGTTCATGATATTCCAATAGCTACAGACATAGAAGATCTTTCCCCATCTTTATTTATATCCTTCATCAATCATAATATACAAATAAGAAAAAAATATTTTTTACAAACTGCTGTTGGTTTTGGCAGTGGTTATATTAATGAAGATAAACACGACCATCCTGACCCAGAACACCATGCAAACTTATTCTTCGGCATCAAGTTAAGTACGCCTTGGTCTATTAAAGACAACCATGGAACTGATTTTTTATTTGAGTATATAGATGGTGGAATTAATTTTGGATTTAATTTACCAGTTCACTCCAATATTGATTTGCAGTGCGCCTTTACGCATGTAGAAAATTTTTATAAATTTAATGATTATAATATTGAAGATTCTGAAGAAATTTATGGTGATGATGCTGGAATTGTTATTTCACTTCAATATAGGATTCCAACAAAAACAAACGCAACATATACCAAAGACGTTGACTTAGAAAATGTTAGCATTTCTGAGCCTGAAGATAATTGCTATATTGGAATTGTTGAACACGAAAGCACGTTTCCATTAAGGATTAATGATGAATGTACTGTTGGAGCAATCAAGCAAATTGTATCTGATGTTAATGATAGTTTTAAAGCATTACATGATTCTTTATTATTGTTAAACCAAGATCTTAAATCTCAAGAACTAGTTAATGGATCATTAGAATTTAAAATAGCAACATTAAAAGATTCTATAGATCAAAATATTATAAACAAAAAAATTTCTAAATCTGAGTTAAATATTGCTATTAAATCTTTCACAAATTCATTAAAATACTATTATACAAATGAATATCATTTAGCGCTTAAAGAATTAGATAAAACGATAAAATACTTACCTAATTTAGCTGCAGCATATGCAAGACGTGGATCAGTATATTACAAATTAGGCAACATTGATCGAGCAACAGTAAATTGGAATTATGCTTTACAGCTTGATCCTGAATATAAAGAAGTACAAGAATTTTTAACAAATGTCAAAAATCAAGAAACCAATGAGAGCGACAACCATGATTAACACAGGGGGATGTTTATGGATTTAGCTACTATTTTAGGATTATTAACAGGCACTGGTTTAATAATTACTGCAATGATTATCGAGGCTGCAGGAGGACAGGCTTCATTAACTCAATTTTGGAACCCATCAAGCATGATGATTGTTTTAGGGGGAACATTAGCCGCAACTGCCGTAGCATTTAGGCTGAAAGAAGTGGTGAGGGTTTTTGCCCTTATTAGATTTGTATTGTCCAAACCAAGATATGTTTTATCTGATCTTGTAAAAGAATTAATTGAAGCATCAGAAATATATAAAAAAAACCCAAATGATTTAGAACAGCATTTGGGTAATGTTAAAACGCACTTTATAAAAGATGGTCTAGAATTTATAGCACAGGGGATTAAGTATGATGATTTAGAGGCCATTTTATTGCAGAGAGAGCAATCACGTTATCAACGAGAAGGGCATGAATCAGATTTAATGAAAACCCTTGGAACTTTTTCTCCAGCCTTTGGTATGGTTGGAACTTTAATTGGGTTGGTATTTATGTTATTTAATATGGGAGGATCTGGAGGAATAGACAGTATTGGTCCTGCTATGGGCGTTGCATTGATTACTACTTTTTATGGAGCTGTTTTAGCCAACTTAATTTTTAATCCTTTTTCAGAGAAATTGCAAGCAAGAAATAAAGAAAATAGTCAAGCCATGAAACTGATGATTCATGGAATATTAATGATTTGGCAAAAAAGACACCCCATGGAAGTTACAGATATGTTAATATCTTATATTTCGCCAGAGGAAAGAAAACAATTTGTAGATAAAAATGAATAATTTTAATTTTGATATTGAAGAAAATTCAGCAGAGGACAGCCAGCCTTGGTTAATGACTTTTGCAGACATGATGACATTATTGTTTGCATTTTTTGTTTTATTATATTCTATGTCCTCACCTGATCCAGTAAAAATGGCTGGTATACAGGATGCTATGGCAGTAAAAGCTGGTTATGAAGGAGAAATTAAACCGCTCAATGAAATTAAAGAAGCAGTAGAAGATATAGTGGAGAACATGGACTTACAAGATGTTGCAAACGTCATTAACGATCCTAGGGGAGTTGCCCTGGAATTAGATGGGGATATATGTTTTGGTTCCACCAGCACAGAGATAAGACAAAACTTAGTAACTATTTTAGATAAAGTTGCTGCAGAGCTATTGAGCATTCCAGGCGACCCCAGGATGGTAATAGTAGAAGGGCATACTGATTCTGCACCGATTCCGAAGAGTTTAGAAAAATATTATCCAACGAATTGGGAATTATCTGCCGCAAGAGCTTCAGTTGTTGTAAATTACCTTATTAATCAAGGTGTAAATTCAGGTAAATTACAAGCATCTGGGTATGCTGATCGTTGGCCAGCTGATATAACATGGTTTGAAGTAAGAAGTGGCGATGTTAATGATATTATAATTGCTGAACAAAATGAAACTAAAGAACAAAGAGCTAAAAACAGAAGGATTAAAATTGTATTTACGAACGATTAATCTCAGGGAGTAAAATTTTATGAAAAAAAATTTATTAATAGGAATTTGGATAATATTTTATGGGCTAGTTTGGACACAAAATACTGAACTAATTACCCAAAAGGTCAATTTAGAAAATGCGATTGTAGGTAAGGTTAATGCAACAATGATCAAGTTTCTTGATCCTTCTCAATATATAATTCATGTTAATGCACACTTAGATTTTAAACCTTTATCTTTTAATTCTTCCACAAAATCAGGGCAAGGATCTGCAGATTATGAAAGTTCAACTTATACATTTATACCAGGTCTTGATATGCCAAGCATCCCTACTGATCAAACAATTTTCAAACCATCATCTAAATCAGGGCTATCTGGTTTCAAATATTCCTCATCTTTGTTATATGGTTTAGAAATTATAATTTATTTAGATGAGAGCATTACAACAGGAAGTTTACAGCAAAATTTAAAAACATTAATTCAAAACAATATACCAGAAATTATTGATTGCCAAGACTGTATACAATTTAAAACATTAGATATTTTAGGAGGCGAGGGTGTTGCTGGAGGAACTGTAAAAAGTAAAATACAAGAATTAGAAGATGAAAGACGTAAAGCAGAACAAGAGTTGCAAAATTGGCGATTTAATCAATTAGAAGAACAGCTTTCGATAGCAGAAGATGCTCGTAGCGAATGGGAGGCACAAGCAAGAAATAGAGAAAGACTTAGAAGAATTGACGATTCAACAAGAATGAAAAATTTAGAATCAATTGAGAAGGCCTATAAAACTAAGCAAGATTCTTTATATGTATTGACATCCATTAAGCTAGATGAGGCGGTAAGAGGACGTATAGAATCCGAGGAAAATACAAAAAAAGAATTACTAAATTTAATTAAATTGCAAATACAAGGTGAAGAAATAGGTGATAATGAAATTTCAGCTGAAACAGGAGCAGGTTTATATGGTAAGCGTCCAATTGGATCGAAAGGAGCATTTAGTGCACAAACATGGTTGATGGTGCTTGCAGTTTTAATTTTATTAACAATTCTTTTAATACTAATTATGAAAAATAAGCAGCCTGTTTATTTAAAACCTAGAGTAAACAACGAGGTAAACGATAATAACACAACAGTGCAACCAACTCAAGCAAACACTAATGAAGAGGTGTTACGCTCTGAATTACAATCTCTAAGACAGTCTGCAGTATCAATGAGTGTAAGTGAAAAGGCAGGAGCAAATCAAATTGTCAAAGATTGGCTTGAAGATAAATCTGATGATAGTGGAGACAATGAATAACAGGTTAAACATATGAGTGATATAAATAATTTAAACGGTTTAGACAAATCAGCCATTTTGTTTCAAATTTTTGGTGAATCTTTAGCTTTAACAATGTTTAAAGAGCTTGCAGAGGCAGATTTATTACGCATAAGAGTAAGAGCTAGAGAATTACGCAACATTTCTTTTAGTATTAAACAAAGTGTTTTAGAAGAATATTATTTTAAAATGATGAGTCAAAAATATCATAATTTAAGCAGCAAAGAAAACAAACTATTTAATTTTTTGATTAATTTAAATGATGAGCAGATATTTTATTTAATTAATACTGAATCACCAAAAGTTATTGCCCTGGCATTAGATCAATTAGAAGAAAAGAGAAAATCTGCATTATTAGATAGATTTACTCCAGAATTAAAACATCACATAATTATGGAGCTGGGTAATTTAAAAAACATTCCATTGGAAGGGGTAGTGAATGTTGCACAAGAGCTAAAAAAGAAAACATCTTTTATTCCTGGACCTAAAGAATTTTCAAGAGGTGGGGGAAAAAGTATTGCTACTATTTTAAGTCAAATGAGCCCAGATGAAGCAGATCAATATTTAGAGCAAATTGCAACAGAAGATCCTGATTTGCATGAAGAGGTTAAAAAATATTTTCTTTCTTTTGATGATTTACTTTCAATGCCTGATCATATCATGAATACATTTTGGCGTAATCCTGAAATTGATGTAGATGAAATGGCTAAAGCCTTTAAAGGATTAGATGAAGGTACAACAAAAGGAATTTTAAATTATTTACCTAAAAGAAAACAAGCTATGTATACGGAAATAAGTCAGCCTATTTCAAAAAAACAAATTGATAAAACTAGACTAGATTTTGTGCAGCTAATTAGAACAATGCATGACAACGGAGAACTTAATTTAGATGATATTCTAAATTCTGATGATGAATTAATAGAATAGTAATTTTGTTTAAATTTATGTTTTAATATAAAAAAAGGGCAATAGTTTTGCCCTTTTTTATTATCATAAATTTAGTTGAAAAATATTTTTATGGAGTTAATATAAGATTTACTAATAGCACAATATCTAAAACATTTAATTCTAAATCGCTATTAATATCTGAACACGCTTCATAATTTCCTATACCACTTAAAATAAGATTAACAGTTAGCACAACATCCAGTACATTTAAAGTAGCATCACCATTTGCATCACCTAGTAGAGAGCAATCATTGCCACCATCAAGTTCCATTTCTAGTTCTACCATACCTTGACCATCACTAAAAATTAAATTAGCTTGAGAGTGACCACTTCCAACATTTGCACTAAATATGACTCCCTCAGAATATGTGTGAGCATCTGGTGTCATAGTCCATACCATATCATCTATGAATACTTCATGGGTAGTTGCTAAATTATTTTCAAAGTCAGTATAAGTAATTGAAACAACACCATCTTCATAAAAAGGGTTTGTCAATACTGGTAAAGAATTACTATCTTGGTTTTGTGTGCTCATTACTAAGACAGCAGGATTTGAGGTATCTAGTAAATCAATTGCAATATCTAATCCATCTAATCCAGCTTCAACAGTCGTTCCAACAAGAACAATACCATTTAATGAATTTGGCCATTCGCCCCAATCAGCATCATTTACAATATAATCCAATAATGATCTAGCTTGAAAATTGTTACCAGCCGTTGAATAATCAAAATCTTCTGTTAAAACCTCAAAACCCCCAACCTCTCCTGTTGCTAAATCCCCATCTATTTTATAAATAGCTGGGTACAATTGACCAAAACCACCGTTACCATATGCATATGAATATGCCACAGGTTCTGCGGCATCAGGATTTACAATTGCAATTGCATATAAATTCCAAGGCCCAAAAAAACTACCATCATCACAGCAACTTCCTTCCAACCCCATAGATGCATATAATTTATCTTCACTATACGTTGCTCTAATATTCACAATGTCTTGGCCAGCACCAGTATCATCACTTGAATCTTCAGTCATTAAGGCATATAGGTTATCTGCAGGAGGCCAGGAGTTGTTTTCATTATATGGGGACTGGGATATAGTAATTTGACCAAAATCAAGTCCCAATGATCCTGAATCTATGGAACCAGATAAATACCAATCAACATTGTCGCCTCCATCGGTAGTTGTAGTAGCTCCCCAAGTATTTTCGTAACCCGGCATATCAATTGGAGCAACAGCATCGTTTTGAATCCATGAATTTTGTCCATCAGTAGAAACAAAAACACTCGCTGAGGTATTTTCAGCTTGTGTTAAAGTATCTGATAAATCAGCATGAGTCACAAAATACATATTAGGAGCGGAAGAACACAAATTTTCAATAAATTCTTCTCTAATTGAAGGAGCAACATGGTTATATGCATTTTTAGCTTTCATGGCTTCTTGCCATACCATTTCCATCATTTTTTCAATTAATAAATTCTCTTGCTCTTCAGAAAGTTGTGTATTATTAGGCAATACAAATGACAGAGCTGTTGTTAATAGTGTTAGTTTTATAAAATTTTTCATTTAATATCCTCTGTAAATTTACTGGGGTTAATATATAAATATAGTATGAATATATTATGTAATAAAATGTTAAAATTTTTATAAAGTAGATTGAGCAACCGCGAGGTATGCTCCAGGAATACGAAAAGGGGAGCAGCTTATATAGTCAAATTTCATTTTGTTAAAGAAGTGAATTGACTTAGGATCACCACCATGTTCACCACATATGCCTATTTTAATATTTGGGTTATTTTTTTTTGCTTTTTTAATAGCAATAGTAATTAACTGGCCAACACCATTTATATCAATGCTCGCAAAAGGGTCATGTGATAAAATATTTTTATTTATATAATTAGGTAAAAACGAACCTATATCATCACGAGAATATCCAAAAGTTGTTTGAGTCAAATCATTAGTACCAAAAGAAATAAAATCAGCATGTTTTGCAATTTTGTCTGCAATCATACATGCTCTTGGAAGCTCAATCATAGTACCTATAGTGTATGGTATTTTTGTAAGTTGTTTTTTAAATAAGCTGTTTGCTGTATTTACAATAATTTTTTTTTGATTTATAAATTCTTTTTCAGTTCCAACTAATGGAATCATTATTTCTGGCTTTATTTTATAATTTTCTTTTTTTAATTTAAGAGCAGCATTTATAATTGCTGTAGTTTGCATAACTGTAATTTCCGGATAAGTAATTCCCAACCTACACCCTCTGTGACCCAACATGGGGTTTATCTCATGTAATTGATTAATTTTTTTACGTAAACCAGAGGAAGAAAGCTTTAGTTCTGTAGCCAACTCATTAATTTGCGCGCTTTGTTGTGGCAAAAATTCATGTAAAGGAGGATCTAATAAACGAATTGTTACGGGGTGGGGCGACATAGCTTTTAGTATTTTATAAAAATCACCCTCTTGATATGGTAACAACTTTTGTATATATTTTGATTTTTCATCTGGTGTAGTTGATAAAATCATTTTTCTAACAATTTTTATTCTTGATGCATTAAAAAACATATGTTCTGTGCGACACAAGCCAATTCCTTTTGCACCCATGTTTTTTGCATTGATTGCATCATCCTGTCTATCTGCATTTGTCCTAATTAGCATTCTATTTGTTTTATTACATATAGTCATTAATGATTTATAATACGAATATTTTTTCAAATCCTTTTGAATTAGAGAAATTTTACCTTTATATATGGCCCCAGTTGTGCCATTTAATGTTAACCAATCATATTCTTTATATGTTTTATTATTTATCTTTAGAGTTTTTTTACTGTAATTAATACTTATAGCTGAACAACCAACGATACAACATTTTCCCCAACCCCTTGCCACCAGAGCTGCATGAGAAGTCATACCCCCGCGTTCAGTTAAAATTGCCTGAGAAGCAAACATCCCAGCTACATCTTCTGGAGAAGTTTCTTCTCTTACTAAAATAATCTTTTCTTTTTTATCACCTAATTCTGATGCTTTTTCAGATGAAAATATAATTTTTCCAGAAGCTGCGCCAGGGCCAGCAGGGAGTCCAAATGCAACTGGTGTTTGTTTTGCTTCTTCTTTAGGTTCAATAATAGGAAGCAACAATTCATTGATATGTTGATTTTTGATTCTATTAAGAGCTGTTTTTTTTGTTATTTTTCGTTCATTCAGCATATCTACAGCTATTTTAATTGCAGCAGGGCCATTTCGTTTTCCCACTCTATTTTGTAAAAGCCATAATTTATTTTTTTGAATAGTAAATTCAATATCTAACATATCAGAATAATGATTTTCTAATTTTTTTTGAATTGTATTTAGTTGCTGATATAAATTGGGAAAAGCATCTTCTAAACTATCTTTATGATTATTGATTGGGAGTGGAGTTCTAATTCCTGCCACGACATCTTCTCCCTGCGCATTAGGGAGCCATTCTCCAAAAAATTTTCTTTCTCCAGTTGAAGGATTGCGCGTAAATGCTACTCCCGTAGCCGAATCGTTGCCCAAATTTCCAAAGACCATTGCCTGAACATTAACAGCAGTTCCCCATGAATCTGGAATATGTTCAATTTTTCTATATTCAACAGCTCTTTTTCCATTCCATGATTTAAAAACTGCTTCAATCCCCCTCCACAATTGATCCATGGGTTTTTGAGGAAACTCCACTTTAAATGATTTGTGAATTAATTGCTTATATATAGAACATAAATTTTGTAAATGTTCTTCATTTAAATCCACATCTTGAATTATGTTATTTTTCTTTTTAATCTCAGATAATTTTTCTTCTAGAAGTACTCTAAATGATTTAGAATAGGGTGTGGTGGATTCATCCATCACAACATCCGAATACATCATCATTAATCTTCTATAAGAGTCAAATGCAAATTTTTTATTTTGGGTTTTATTTATTAATCCAACGATAGTGTTATCTGTTAGCCCAATATTAAGTACCGTTTCCATCATCCCCGGCATTGAACATCTCGCACCTGAACGGATAGAGACAAGTAAAGGATTTTTATTATCACCAAATTTTTGATTTAATGTTGTTTCTATTTTCTTTAATGCTTGTTTAATTTGCATTTTACATCCAGGAGGTAATTGCCCATGCTTCATGTAATATACGCATGCTTCAGTAGTAATTGTAAAACCTGGAGGAACAGGAATTTTCAGATTCACCATTTCAGCTAAATTTGCACCCTTTCCCCCCAACAGATTAGTCATAGATGCCTTGCCTTCAGCATGGTTGTTGCCAAAGAAATAAACGTATTTATTTTTCATATAATTATTTATTTAAGATTTAGGATTATTCAATATATTCTACAAAATATTAACATTAATTTACAATAATTTTTAAAGTTTTAGATTATTGTAAATGAAATATAATTAACTTAATTTAGAATGTAATTATTAATCTTAAATGAAGAAATAAAGTATGAAAATAGAACGAATGAATAAAGGTGAGTGGGGCAAAGTAAGAGCTTTTTTTGATTTAGCTACACAAGAAGGATTTATTATTAAAGGATTTAAAATTATAGAAGGTATTAACGGTTTGTTTGTTAGCATGCCTAGCCAAAAAAGTAATGATGGTGAGTTTTATGATTCAGTTTTTGCTTCTAGAGACTTAAGGGATGAATTAAATGACATAGCATTAGGTGCATACAAGGGAGAATCTTTCAATGCGCCAAAGGCACAAGAAACAACAACAGTAGAATCACAAGAGTCAACAGAAAATCCAAATGATGATAAAATCACAAAAGAGGGAGATGCAGTTCAGCCGTTTTCAGAAGATGACATTCCTTTCTAATTAATATGAATTTTTTTTTCTCTACTATTGGTAGAAAAATACAAATTGCTTTTACAGGATTAGTATTATCTTTCTTTTTATTATTTCATCTTATAAATAATTTAGCTTTATATTTTGGCCCAACAAATTTTAATGCGATGGTTGCTATGCTTGAGAGCATAAAACCAATTATTCGTATTATGGAGTTTTCTTTATTAATAATAATTTTAATGCATATTTTTAATGCTATTATATTAACAGTTAATAATATGCGTTTACGCAAGAATCGATATCAGAAAAATATTTCTTCTACTACAAGTAGTTTCAATTCTAGAACAATGATTTTTACAGGAAGTACAGTGATGTTGTTTCTATTTGTTCATCTTGGTTATATATGGAGAACTTTTCAAACTCATTCATTTTATCATGGTGAAGAAACATATTATCATGTCATATTAAGGAATGATTTTGGGTATTTAAACCATACTCCAACAGCGATATTTTATATTATAGCCATTCTAATGATTAGTTTTCATTTAAAACATGGTTTTGAGTCTGCTTTAAAAACATTGGGGATGACCAATTCTGGATCTAATAAAATTCTGTATAAGTTATCAATATTATTTTGGGGAATCATCCCTTTTGGTTTTATAACAATTATATTATCTATTCAGTTAGGAATAATTAAATGACTTTTAATTCCAACATACCAAGTGGACCTCTTAATCAAAAATGGGAAAAACATAAATTTGATTTAAATCTTATTAATCCAGCAAATAAAAGAAAACATACAATAATAGTTGTTGGGACTGGTTTAGCTGGAGCTTCAGCTGCTGCATCGATGGCTGAACTAGGCTATAATGTACTTGCTTTTTCATATCATGAATCTCCTAGAAGAGCACATAGCATAGCAGCCCAAGGTGGTATTAATGCTGCTAAAAATTATCAAAATGATGGCGATAGTATATATAGATTGTTTTATGATACAATAAAAGGCGGTGATTATCGGTCAAGGGAAGCTAATGTGTATAGATTAGCTGAACTTAGCAATAATATTATTGATCAATGTGCTGCTCAAGGAGTCCCTTTTGCCAGGGAATATGGAGGACAGCTTGCCAACAGGTCCTTTGGTGGGGCGCAAGTATCTAGAACATTTTATGCCAGGGGTCAAACAGGACAACAATTATTGTTAGGGGCGTATTCTTCTCTAATAAGACAAATGAATTTAAAAAATATTACATTTCATTCTAGGCATGAAATGTTAGATCTAGTGATGATAAATGGGCATGCAAAGGGCATAGTAACGCGCAATTTAGTAACAGGTGAAATTAAAACTTTTGCTTCCAATGCAGTTGTTTTAGCTACAGGTGGATATGGCAATGTGTTTTATTTATCAACAAATGCTATGGCAAGCAATGTGACAGCAATTTGGCGTGCTCATAAGCATGGCGCTTATTTTGCAAACCCTTGTTTTACTCAAATTCATCCAACCTGTATACCAGTTTCTAGTGAGCATCAATCGAAACTAACTCTCATGAGTGAAAGCTTAAGAAATGATGGACGAGTATGGGTGCCCAAAAAACAAAATGATAGTAGAAAACCAGAAAGCATTCCTGAAGATGAAAGAGATTATTATTTGGAGCGCTTATATCCTTCTTTTGGAAATTTAGTTCCAAGAGATGTTGCATCAAGAAGAGCTAAAGAAATGTGTGATAATGGTTTTGGCGTTGGTCAAACAAAGCTCGCAGTTTATTTAGATTTTAAAGATGTTATTAATCAAAAGGGAGAAAAGTGGGTAAGTGAAAAATATGGTAATTTGTTTGATATGTATAAGCAAATAACAGGATGTAACCCATATATAGCACCAATGATGATTTATCCAGCTGTACACTATACCATGGGGGGGTTGTGGGTTGATTATAATTTAATGAGCACCATCCCAGGATTACATGTTATAGGAGAAGCAAACTTTTCTGATCACGGTGCAAACAGATTAGGGGCAAGCGCTCTTATGCAAGGTCTTGCTGATGGATACTTTATATTGCCTTATACAATCGGCAATTATTTATCTACTACAGATTTTTCTTTAGAAACCGGTCATTCAAATTATAAAATTGCAAAAGAATTATGTGAAGATAATATTAAAAAATTATTAGCAATAAAAGGTGGTATTACAGTTGATGAATTACATAAAAAACTCGGAAAATTAATGTGGGATAATGTTGGGATGTCAAGAAATAATAAAAACTTAAAGGAAATTATAAATATATTTCCAGAGTTAAAAAAAGATTTCTGGAATAATATAAATATTCCTGGAAATGCTAATGAATTTAACCCTGAGCTTGAAAAAGCTGGTAGATTAGTTGATTTTATTGAATTAGGAGAACTTATGGCTCATGATGCATTACATAGGCAAGAATCTTGTGGTGGGCATTTTAGACAAGAACATCAAACAGATGATAACGAAGCTAAAAGGGACGACGAACACTTTCAATATGTTGCTGCATGGGAACATAACAATGAGAAACATAAACTGCACAAAGAAGAATTAATTTTTGATAATATTAAATTATCAACCAGGAGCTACAAATAGTGAATATCAAATTAACAATTTGGAGACAATCAAGTAATAATTGTACAGGTTCATTTAAATCTTATATTGTAGACAATATTACAGAAGACATGTCATTTTTTGAAGTTTTAGATAAGTTGAATAATAATTTAATTAAATTAAACGAAGATCCGATTGCTTTTGACCATGATTGCAGAGAAGGAATATGCGGAACTTGTGGTGTTATGATTAATGGAAGAGCACACGGGCCACTTAAAGGTGTTACAACCTGCCAGCTTCATATGCGTTCATTTAAAGATGGAGATGAAATTGTAGTTGAGCCCTTTAAAACAAAAAGTTTCCCAATTATTAAAGATTTAGTAGTTAACAGACAAGCTTTTGATGAAATTATGAAAGCAGGAGGTTATATATCTGTAAATACTGGTGGAGCTCCAGATGCCAACTCTATACCAATATTGAAAACTGATGCAGATGAGGCCTTTGATTCCGCTGCATGTATCGGTTGTGGTGCATGTGTTGCCGTATGCAAAAATTCATCTGCAATGTTATTTGTGGGTTCAAAGATTAATCAATTTTCAAATTTACCACAAGGGCAGGTTGAAAACAATAAAAGAGTTTTTAATATGGTTACAAAAATGGAGAGTGAAGGTTTTGGTAGTTGTAGTAATACTGGAGCATGTGAAGCTGAATGCCCCAAAGAACTATCAGTTGATAATATTATTAAACTGAATAAGCTATATATTAAAAATTTCTTAAAAAATTAATTTGTAAGTGAAAAATCAATAGGAATTGTTATCCAAACTCCTACTTTTTTATCTCTTTGTCTGGCAGGATACCAACGTGATTTTTTGACAGCTTTTAATGCAGCTTCATCTAGTCCAGTATTTGGAACACCTTTTAATACCTTTGCAGAAGTCACACTTCCTTTAGTATTGATATAGGCTTTTATATATACTTTCCCCTCAATACCAGCTTCTTTAGCAAGTTCTGGATATATCACTAGATCACCCAGTGGTATTTTAGGTACTGGTGCTTGATCATAAGGAATAAATTCTTCACTTGGAGCGCCACCAGCATCAGGTGGTTCCCAGTCAGCAAAATCTTCAAGTTCCGTATCTTCAATCGTAATATCATCATCAAATAATTCATCTTCTGAAGCCACAGGCACCGATGGTCTTGGTGGGGGTTCAGGTAATTTAATCTGTTCAGTTTGAGGAACATCAAAAGATTCTATTT
>CEOQ01051816.1_pt1 | contig 13710 bp, 11 predicted proteins | sample 361351 | NCBI WGS metagenome assembly CEOQ01 (sample SAMEA2619907, study PRJEB7988) | marine metagenome | biome: marine biome (ENVO:00000447); feature: deep chlorophyll maximum layer (ENVO:xxxxxxxx); material: "saline water (ENVO:00002010), including plankton (ENVO:xxxxxxxx)" | depth 60 m | reverse complement strand
TATCGATAGAGATTACTCCTATGGTTCTCCGTCTTACGGAGGAGTCTTATTTAACGAGTTGCGTGCGGCAATGTACCCCATGCCTCAACGACCCCATATGTTGAACTTTATAGCGGGGCTAGGTGGGCGTGAAGTACTTGTCCGAGATGTAAATCACGTTGTGGACATGGTTCAAAAGGCAATCGATACCGGCAAAATCGAAGAAGAAACTACATGGATCGCGGTGAGGGAGTAAAATTATGACTACAATACAAGAACTACCCCAGATTAATGGTGTAAAAAATATACCCGTCAGTGAAGGATATACTTCAGGACACAGGACGTGCCAAGGTTGCGAATCGGCCCTAGTAATGCGTCTTATGATAAAAGCGGCCGGACCAAGGACAATCGTTGTCGGGAGTACTGGCTGCATGTATGTTGCTAATACAACGTATTACAGCACGCCTTGGGTAGTGCCGTGGATGCACACTCAACTCGGGTCTTCTGGGTCCGCAGCGACAGGTACTGCAGCAGGATTAGCAGCACAGATGCGAAAAGGTAAAATGAAGGACGAGCCGATAAATGTGATAGCGTTTTGTGGTGACGGAGGTGGAGTAGACATGGGCTTATCAGCAATATCTGCAGCCCTCCAGCACGACGAATATAACCTTCTGATCCTGTGTTATGACAACGAATCTTATGCAAATACAGATATCCAGGTATCAGGAAGCTCACCATGGGGTGCCAATTCCACGTTCTCACCTCCGGGCAAAGTCCACAACATAATGAGTCATCGATGGAAGAAAAACACGGCACCAATGCTGGCTACTGGCCATCCTAACTGTCGCTACGTAGCGACGGCCTGTGGTTCTTATGGCTTGGATTTCACAAATAAAATTCGCAGGGCTCTGACTATCGGTGGCCCAACATTCATGCACTGTATTGATCCGTGTCCGAAAGGTTGGGACTACGATCCAAAATACTCCCATGAACTAGGTATGCTGGCGGTAGAGACTGGTATATGGGTACAGTACGAAATAGTAGATGGAGAGCTAATCCTAAATGGCCCATCCAGAGCTATTGCTAATGGAATCAGGCAAAGGAAACCGGTTGAAGAATACCTGATGCGCCAAGGTCGGTTCGCTCATTTCACAGAAGAGAATATCAAATTCTTCCAAGAAAAGATCGACGAAAGCTGGGAGCGTTGGTGGATCCCTGGAATAGTTCCATTGAATCCAACTACAGAAGGGTAGTGACACTGTCAGTCACAAGACAAGAAAAAGAGGGCCATTTGACCCTCTTTTTCTTGTCTTGTCATCACCAGCAAAGCAATGTAAAGTACTCGAATCAATTCGTACCATATGCCCTGACTTTTCAAATATACTCAAGGAGACACCAATGAGTGATGTACCAATAAGCATTGCAGACTACGAAGCAAGAGCAAAACTCACATTACCCCACAACAACTGGGAATTTATAGAAGCAGGCGCGATGGACGAATCCGCTACTCGAAGAAATCGCTCTGGATTCGAATCTCTCAGTATAAGACCGAGATTTCTACGGAATGTAGATAATCGTAAACTTTCGACTACCGTCTTGGGAACGGAGATTAGCTTCCCTGTCATGGTAGCACCGGCGGGTGGTCACAAAATAGCTCATCCTGAAGGTGAACTTGCAACGGCTAGAGGCGCCGGGATGTCCGACACTCTGATGATGCTTAGCACATCGTCGCATTACCCTATGGAGGAAGTTGCCACAGCTGGATCAGGACCTAAATGGTTCCAACTTTACCACCGCGGATACGAGCTCAGTGAAATGTTAGTCCATCGAGCTGAAGAGGCAGGGTTTAAAGCCATAGTACTTACTGTAGACACGCCTGTCCCAAGCCCCAAGGAACGTGACGTACGAAACCACTATGAAAACCCCTTCCCATTGGGGAATTTCATGGCCACCACAGAGGAAATCCAAGCCATGAGCGGCACAGATGAAGCTCCCAACTGGAGACCCGCTCCTGTACCGCCCTTAACTTGGGAAGAGCTCGACTGGTTACGCGGGTTAACTTCCCTTCCATTGGTGTTAAAAGGGATACGAACAGCTGAAGATGCACATATAGCAGTAGAAAGTGGTGTTAACGGCTTATTAGTGTCAACGCACGGCGGTCGTCAAATTGATCAGACCTTGGGCGCCATTGAAATGCTACCTGAAGTAGTGGAAGCATCCAAAGGCCTCGCAGAAGTATATCTGGATTCAGGAGTCAGAAGAGGAAGCGATGTATTGAAAGCCCTGGCCCTTGGAGCTCGAGCTGTTGCTATTGGACGGCCTTTGTACTGGGGACTCGCGGTGAACGGCGCTGATGGAGTCCATGGAGTTCTGGAGACCCTTCGAAGAGAATTCGATCATGATTTAGCAGCCTGTGGACAGACCGACGTGCAGTCCCTTGAGCCAGGCCTTATCAACATCCCTCACGGGTGGGGCGCTGGTACAACAGCACCTTAATATAAAAGCATAGGGTAACCCTTCGATCAGAGTTACCCTATGCTAACCTCGCCTTTAAGTCCAATCCTCAACTTTTACGAACAAACCTCTTACTAATTGGTTGAATTTCTCTGGTTGCTCAAAATGAGTAGAATGAGCAGCATTAGGGACTATCTCCAAGGTTGCATTAGGTATCAACTTAGCGGCCGCCTGCATAACGTTTGGAGGAAATATCAGATCTTCCTCTCCGACAACCAATAACGTAGGAGTAGTCATATGCGAAAGTTGTTCCTTGTTTGGTCCATCAGGATTACGGAAAAGGGGCGACACCACGCTTATCGGCATAGGCGGATTAAGAAACCCTATTTGTTGAAATAACGTGGTTTTATCCGGGTTATGTTCAATGAAGTGTTCCGATAACGCTCGACCTAATGGGTGTTCGGGTGGATGAACGTCTTTCAGCAAATCAATGACAGATGAATCTCCAATACCTCCTGTCGTATCCCCTAGAACTAAAGCACTCACTCGATCAGGATTTGTTAAAGTGAAGTTTAAATTGGTGACGCCTCCCATGGATTGGGATACCAAAGCTGCCTTTTCAATACCGAGGTAATCAAGCAAACACTTTAGGTCATCAGCAAATGCTTGAGTCCCGGGACCATTTGTTACATCGTTGCTGAGTCCCCAGCCTCTATGATCGAATGTGACACATTTGTAATCGCGAGAAAAATCCGCCAGTTGCTGCCACCAGCTAAAGTGATTTCCTCCACGACCGTGAGAAAACACGACAGGGGGGCCACTACCGTGAATCTCATAATACATCTCTATTCCGTTTATCGTTGCTGTAGGCATATACAACCTCCAATTTTCTTTCTGGCTATTACAATAAGGGTATATCCCGCATTTCTTCGAATCTTGCCGATCTTATAGACTGCCTGCTCAATCCATATCGCTCTGACCGCGTGATATCTAACCTGCGAGAGCGAGAGTAGTGATAAGATTGTCCTCTGAGACAACTGTATCCTACAAGCAATAAGAAAAAGGTTATGGCCATCAGACCTGAAATAATATAAATCACAGCATGCATGAGCTAACTATACCGGCCAGGCTTCTCTCGTATATGCCATATTCCAAAACATGTACTCATATCTACTACTCGTCATGAATGCATATCTCATAGCGGCTATCTCAGATGCTGTGGCATCTTGGGCTGAGCGATCCACAAAACTCCTCCAAGCTGCAACACTGTTTTCTAGAAAACCTTCCACATAAAACGAGGTCCATTTGCTATACAAAGGATGTTCGGACGGCCCAACCCGTTCTCTCATTAAGTGATACGTCCAAGGACACGGTAATAAGGCAGCAGCAGCTGGACCTAGTCCATGCATAGAAGCAGTAGTTAGCATATGATTGACATAGGCTGTTGTGGTCGGAGATCTATCACGAGAATTTATTTCTTCTGAACTCAACCCAACCAATTCAAGCAATTCCTGATGCAACGGTCTTTCAACCGGTGTCATAACCCTATGGGACACCTCCTCTAATATCTGTGCATCAGGAGCCTTGGCCAATATAATAGCTACGCTTCTAGCAAAACCTTCCAAATACAAATAATCTTGCGCCAGGTAATACTTAAAGGTATCCAACGGCAATGTACCATCTTTGATTTCTTTCAGAAACGGGTGGCCATATATAGCATCCCACAGCGGCTTAGCTTCCATTTGCAGTCGTTCAGTAAATGTCTGTTTCATTATTTTACACTTGACTTACGATTCTCAATCCGTCTACTCCATTATGGGTGTGCTATGTACGAGGACTAGGAATAGTTACTATAGCCTTACCAGTAGAAGTCTTATTGCCTTCCTGATTCTCCAACCATACATTTATAGCCAATGTAGTCCGGCCATCAACAATTTGACGGTCTTCAACAATACCATTGGCTGTAACGGTATCACCTGCATAAACTGGCTTTAGAAAAGTAATAGATAAATTTCCTCCCTGCCGAAAATCTATACCAAACTCGCGGCATAACAGTTCATGGATATACGAATAGGACATTTGCCCTGAGGCTATCGGACGCTCCAGCCCCATTGCTTTAGCTTTTTCAGGATCCGTGTGGATATTAGTCGGCTCCTCGGTTTCTACTCCCTCGGTAATCAAGACACGTCCGACTTTCTCAAAACGGTCCATACGATCCTGATCCAATGTTTTAGTAACCGGATTTAACTGGTACCCAACTTCAATGTTCTTCATATCAGAGCTCATAATTTTATTTAACCCCTCCCATCAGAAAACTGTGCTCACTACGCACAATTTCCCGACCATCTTCGTCTACAGCGAAAGTCTCGACTACTAGCCAATTCCTACCACGTCGTTCATATTTATCCTTGACCCATCCAGTAACCTGTATACGTTTGCCAACGGGGGGCGGCGCATAATATTCATCTTTGTGTTTAGCACTAATGACAGGCAATGTTCCTGCGTGTTTTCGCTTAATCACTTCTATATATTCTTTGGCTGCTATGTGGGGGTAAAACGCTTCCGTATAACCAACGACCTCTTGATATTCCTCCAATAATTCTGGAGTGACAATGTACTCCAAATGGGCCAATTGCTCTCCCACAACCAGGTTGTCATATATATTGGGACTATTTTTCTGGGTAGACATAACTCACCTTATCAACTTTCTGTTGTTTATTTTTGAAGTCTTTCAAATGTCTCTCGGTCCTTTGTAGACTCGTTGATTGATCCTAAATCTTGATAGATAATACTTCTCTCCTCGTAATAGATAGCATGTTCTGGGTTGGCACGTATTGCTTCACTATATGCTTCAACAGCTTGCTCCAGTCTACCAAGTGTGACCAATACCTTTGCCCGCTCATGCCAAATCGTATCACCGCCATCATGTAATTCCTGAGCTTTATCTAAATCACCAAGAGCTTCGTCTCCTAAGCCTATATTTGATCGCGACCTCGCCCTATTGATGTACAGGTTCTCAGTACTAAGACCATTCGCCTCAGATAAATCAAAATCCTGAATAGCCCCCAGGAAATCCCCGAGGTTATGCTTGGCGATACCTCTATTATAAAAAGCATTGGCAAAGTCAGTCACAATGCCTATCGCTTCATTGTACTCATTTATTGCTTTGTGATAATCACCCAGATCACTATAAAGATTCCCTAACGCGTAGCGATAATCCGGCTCCTGGGGACGCAACTCAATCGCTTGCAGATAATAAGCCAGCGCCGCCTCACGATCACCTTGGTCCCTATATGCAATACCCAAGTTGTACAATGCGTTGGGCATATTAGTATTGAACGATAGAGCAGATTTAAAGTCACCTATAGCCTGATCATAATGACTCAGTGACGCGTGAGCTACACCCCTTGCATAATAGAAGTCCGAATCTTCAGGCATAAGATCTACGGCATGATTATACTCGAGTACAGCCTGATGAAAATCACCTAATTGTCTGAAAACTACCCCTTTTGCATAGTAGGCGGCCGCATACTCTGGATCAATACTAATGGACCGGTCATAGTCCGACAAAGCCTGGTCGTAGTTGCCAGTATTCCTATAGGCCAAGCCTCTATAATAATATCCGGCTGCGAAGTCTGAATTGATCCTTAAAGCCTCGTTAAAGGAAGATATAGCCAAGTCTAGCATTCCGCGTTGCATTAGCACTTGGCCTCGAGCCACCAACTCATATTCTTCAGGGTATCTTGCCATAAATGTCACATGCTCATGGGGAATAGTTCAATTTAAAATAGTATAACTCAGAAGGTCAGTCAAATGATCGCAAACGCCTAACTAACCCAGATCATACTCAAATAAATCATAATGAGATTCGGACATACCCAGACGCGAATAAACTTTCTTCGCCAGGACATTGCCTTTGTCCACATATAATCGCAAACCGCATACATATTTCTCTTCTACAGCCATTTCCACAATCTTGTTATACATCTTGGTATAAACACCCGTATTTCTGTGATGTGGTTCAACAAATACACTCTGTATCCACCAAAACGTCCCGTTTCTCCAATCACTCCACTCTCTCGTTATAAGAACTTGGCCTATTACAGCGCCCGCCTGCTCGGCTATTAGATAGAATCCAAGGTTCGGATCCGCTATAACTGCTGAAACACCGAGTAATAAAACGTTTCGATCCAAGCTTATCCCTTCTGTTTCAAAAGCCATCTCACTATTGAATCTAGAAATGACCTCAATGTCCTGAACATCAGCACTTCTTAGCCGCATATCATCATTAAGTCTATCCATAGTAGCCCACCTTGCCTATCAATTTACTCACGTTTACCACTCACATATATATTACATTGACAGTAGCCACAACTACTCATATCGTAATATCACTTATATCATACGGGTAATGGAGTTTCGAAATCGCCTCAACAACTAAAATTAGCAACGCCCGCTTTCTGATAACCCTGGATACGAACCGAAGGATCATACAAAATGGCTCACTAATAATTGACGGTACCGACATAACCCATATTGGAACTTCGTCAGAATTATCAGGGGTACACACCGATCAAGTGATAGACGCAACCGACCTAGTTGTAACACCTGGGTTTATAAATTGTCACATGCATATTAGCTATGCCCATGCAGTTCGTGGAATATATCCAGACGACATAGGGCTTAAATATCTTCCTACGGTCTTCAATCTCCAGCAACAGATGACAGATGAAGAAGAGTACTACACTACATTGCTGGGCATAACAGAACTAATTAAATACGGAACAACCTGCTTTCTAGACCCGGGCACTACCAAGTTCCTCGACGTTTGCATGGAAGCTTATGAATTAGCAGGCTCCCGAATAGTCATTGGTAGTAATGTCGTCGACAGAGAAAACCCCCTAAACATACCGGTCTCTTACACGGAAGATGCGATCAATGAAATCGAACGTGTAATACAAACGTATAACAATAAGCAAAACGGGATGGTCACCGCCTGGGCAACACCTTTTTCACCAGCTTATTGTTCTGAAAACCTCCTCAAAGCGGCAAAAGAAATTGCAGATAAATACGATACAGGACTGACATTACACTACAATAATTCCCAGGAATTCATTGATAAAACCGTCGCCCAATATGGGAAATTGCCTACCGAAGTCTTAGCCGACCTAGATATCCTCGGCTCAAACACTTTGCTCGCCCACGCTCTCGGATTACGGCAGTCCGAACTGGGACTATTAAGCGACAATAACACCAAAATCACCATTTGCCCAACTGCTGCTCTCAAGTCTGGTGCAGGGATATCGCACAGTTCTCTAGTACCAGAAATGTTAGACCTAGGAATCACCATAGGACTAGGCACCGACGCAGCAAACAATTCCAACCTCGTGGAAACAATGCGATCCATGTATCTATCCGCCGTGATATTCAAAGATGGCAGAAACGATGTGAACATGGTGCCAGCTGAAACCGCTTTAGAGATGGCCACAATTAAAGCTGCTACAGCTTTAGGCCTTCAAGATTCTATAGGTTCACTAGAGGTAGGCAAACGGGCCGACATAGTTCTGTTTGACACTATGCGTCCTGAATGGGGATCCCTATTCAATCCAGTGAACAACTTGATCTATAGTGCTGACGGGCGGAGTGTCAAGATGGTGTTTATAAATGGTCGTCTCGTAGTAGATGATTACACTCCATTATTTCTCGACTCGACCGACCTCATCCGAAAAGTTCAGATCATAGGAGAAAACCTATTAAGTAGAACAGGACTACATTTCCCGTCAAAATGGCCCATCACTAAAGATTCGGACTAGCGCCTGAATAGCGCACACTATCGTTATAATCCCAGTTCATTTAGCAGGCAAATATAACTTTCAGCCAGTTTACATAATCTAGGAAATAATCGCTCTTACTCTTTCGTACATTTCATCAGATCCAAGAGTAATCTTCTCTCGCTTGGCCATAACACTGCTTTTATGCTGATCAATAACACCTAGACAATCATTAATCATTTTCTCGATCTCTTTTTGACCACTCGAGCCGGGTGATACTTTCATATTCGCACAGTTTGAAACGTCTAAGACATAGTCCAATTCAGACTGTCCGAAGGACAACTCAACGCCTGATCTCTGCCTCAAATGTTCCTTAAGATTATTGACCTTCATTGAAAGTATATTATTTCCCTGGGCGTCCAATTCATTCATAGCTGCCCCTACAGCTTGATATGCAGCCCTGTAAGAAACACCTGCTCTCTGGATCAATAAAGCTATGATAGCGGTCGCTTGCGTTCCCTGTTCTGCAGCCTGCTTCTCCATTTTGATTGGATTAGCCTCCATGGTACGGATCGAACCAGTTGCGATCTCCAAAGAATTCTCCAACTCTTTACACGAATCCAATAAATCTCTTACTAGTTCAGTCCCCACAAAGGGTTCATCTGAAGTAGTCTTTGTCATAGCAAAAGCTCCGGTAAGGCGACCCAGCAACAAACCACCTCCTATCGCAGATAGCATGCCAGGGGAATATGGTATCTTGCTTTGTACGGCAACGCTGCTCGAAATAGCATATTCAGGCCCCAAGGAGACCAAATCAAATTCCTTGGTAGAAAACGCTCGTAAGTCTTGCCCCAGTCGAGCGACAGCATTTCCCGCCATAGCTACAGCATAAAAGACCATTAGAAGGTAATCAAAATGCCTGATAATCTCCCGAGCATTAGCTCCAATTCTATCGAATCCAAGAAGTCTACTTTCTAGTTCTAGATCGACCAAGAAATAAGACCCGGCTCCCACTTCAGCAGATGACGCACTCTCGTTGGTATGGTGATACCCAAGCTCAAAAGTGTCCCAAACGCGTTGCAAAGTATACACATGGGATAGTAAATAATGACCAAATGTGGAGACTTCAAGCGGATTTAGATAAGCGTAGGTAGGCATGACAACTGTTGCATACTCGGTGGCTCTTGTTACCAAAGCTTCTTCCAATGCTATGATGCTGTCTAATTGATCCAATAGCAATTCACGAGTCAATATCCGAGTTGCTACTGAACGGTTCGTGGGGCTTGATCTCCCAATGTGGATCCACCCGCTGACGGATTCGCCATATTTCCCTCTAAGATAATCCTCTGCTGAGTGCACACCGCCCAGAGATAACTCCCTGCGTGATTCCATAACTCCATCAGACTGCATCTCAATAAGCCCTGTCAACAACTGTTTGGCGATATTATCAGTTATTAACCCTGATTCTCTGAGCGCTATTACATGGGCAATATCGTATGCATGCAATGCCTCCATAAATCTTGGGTTTTGTAGGACTTCTACGTAATAGTGTTGTAATAATTCTGCTGGTTCAGACTTGGTACGTGTGCTATGAAAGAAAGCCATGCTCAAAACTCCTATGCAGTTGCGTATCTATCCAAAAAAGGGGGGCTGATGACAGCCCCCCTTTTTTGCACCAATCCAATTATTAGGTTTACGATGCCGGAGTGGTCTCTTCTGTAGCCGGAGCCATACACCTAAAGTAGCTTACCAACCTTTGGAATCTAATTTGTACTACCGTTGCATCCGGACCCGTAACCTGCATTGCATAACTAGTCCCATTTTGAGGGCAGACCCAACCAGCTACAAATCCTCCACCAACTGCCGCCCCTGAGGGGTCAAGCACTCTGAAACCACCAAATAGACCACCTTGAGCGCCGGTAACTGGTATCGGCCCATCACTAATAGCTTCAAAGGTCAGTCCCGGTTGCCCATCTTTCAAACGATTGTAAGCATCCGCGACAGTACGTGCTGGTGCACTAACCGCAGGGAACCAGGATAGCATTGCCGAAACGCCTTCATAAGGGAACGTCATCATACCCTGAGTCGTTGATGGAGAGTCTTCAGACCAACCCGCGAAATTCACAGGCACGTCACCATCCAACCGTAATCCAAATCCATAGTCAAGAAGTATTGTGTTTGCGGTTTCAGTTGGAACCTCTATTTCCACCAGCTCAGGTTCCGGTGTGGCAGTCGGTTCAACTTCAACAACCTCCTGAGTTTGTTCTGCGGCAGCATCAGGAAGTTCTACGGTGGCATCCGGTTGTGCTCCGCACGCTATGACCAAAGGGATCAACCCGGTCAAGAATGCTATCATTATCAATTTTTTTATTGTCATGTTATTTATCTAGTTTCCTATCCCTTATATAGTGCCCTAATTAGGGGGTCAGGTATATCTTGTCTTGGCTAGAACCCCTCAGAACCGTTGGTTTAGTTAAAGCCTCCGGAGCCAAATAAATCTCCACTGAAAGCGCTAAACGCATCTTCTTGCGGAGCGATTGTCGCTGCTGCCTCCACTTGTGATTCCAGTGCCTCGACCTGTGAAGCTGCGGCTTCTGCTGCAGCTGAAGCCTCAGCTTGCTGTTCAGCTAGTTCTTCTGCTTCCGCAGTGTTACCGGCGGCTTCTGCTGCGGCTTGCTGATCAGCCAACGCGGACGCTTCGGCTTCTAGTTCGGCTGCAGCTGCACTTGCTTCAACTGCAGCTGCTTCCGGTGATGCCTCAAGTTTGTCGAATACAGTCTCTGCTGGTTCAATCGCACTAAAGTCTCCACCAGCTGAACCCAACAGGTCAGCACCGAGAGTGTCGAGACACGCCGCTTGATGCTCCGGCCCGAGCCCAGATATATCGTCGGCTGGCAATCCAGCCATCATTCCGCCTACTGTATCTCCACCTACAAGGGATATCGAATCAGGTTCAATATTCTCTACCATTGTCGTGATATTTTCAGCCCCTAAAGTCACTGCACTATCTGGGGCCACGCTCACTGCTAGGCCAACCAGCTTGTCACTCTCCAAAGCTCCCAAATCGTCTACAGGCATTACGTCTATCATGCCAGATGCAGCTGCGTCTCCAATATTAGCAAGGTTGGTAGGCTCCATCGCATCTGCCATGCCTACGACACTTTCTACTCCCAAGACCTCGAAGTTATCCTTGTCCATGGCAGTTACGACACCAGCAACTTTATCTGAACCGAGGTCTATGACAGAGTCCACTCCCATGGTCTCCACCAGCGCTACAGTCTGGTCACCGCCCACAGCAACGAAATGGCCTACATCCATGGCTTCGACCATAGTACCTACTGTATCTGGTCCTAATTCATCTATGAATTCAGGTTCCACAGCACCGACAACATCAGCCATCTTATTTGCGCCCTGGTCTATAACCGCATCGATACCAATGGTGTCTACTATCGCTTCAGTAGATGCGGGACCTAATTCCTTAAAGGCTTCCATGTCTAGTCCAACAGCCACACCGAGAACCTTCTCTGGTTCAAGGGCGATCACTTCTTCAAACCCTACGGTTTCTACCATTGCAAGAGTCTGGTCTCCTGCCAGATTTTCAAAATGTGTTGGATCCATATTCGTTATCATGTCCGCCACCACGTCAGGAGGCATAACCTCTACGTGAGTGGCCTCCATGGCTCCAACCATACCAACAAACTTGTCTGGTCCCAGATCAAGCATGGTATCTAGACCCATGGTTTCTACAAGCGCGAAAGTCTGATCACCACCCATAACAGCGAAGTGTTCAGGCTCCATTACTGCTGCCATATCGAGAACATCCGTTGGGGGTAAATCGCCAATCATAGTCGGTTCCAAGGCACCCATCATATCGGCCATGGATTCCGGACCTAGACCTTTAAAGGCATCCATACCCATGGTGTCTACCATGGCAAAGGTTGATTCCGGACCTAGAGTAGCGAAGTGCTGCTTGTCCATGGCTATAGCCACGTCCATCATCATGTCAGCACCCATGTCCATCATGGCATCAACACCCATGACATCTATCATTCCGAAGGTTCGGTCGCCACCCATTGCCATGAAATGATCCCCGTCCATATTCATGGCCATGTCCATCATAAGATCTCCGCCCATGGCCTCAAAATGGGTCATTTCCATCGCACCCATCATGTCGGCCATGCTTTCAGCTTCCATGGATAGCATCGAATCGAAGCCCATAGTCTCTACCATAGCGAAGGTCTGATCAGCGCCCATGGCTCTGAAGTGATCCATTTCCATTCCCATGGCCATATCCATCATCATGTCGCCGCCCATGGCTTCGAAATGAGTCGGTTCGAAAGCGCCCATCATGTCTGCCATGTGTTCGCCACCCATCCCCATGAAGCTATCAAACCCCATGGTTTCAACCATTTGGAAAGTCTGGTCACCACCAAAATTCTGGAAGTGCTGTTTATCCATGGCACCTGCCATATCCATCATATGATCTGCACCCATGTCCATGAAAGCATCCATACCCATGGTGTCTACCATTCCAAATGTACGGTCACCACCCATATCCATAAAGTGATCCATGTCCATATTCATGGCCATGTCCATCATCATATCTCCACCCATGACTTCAAAATGGTTAGCATCCATTGCTCCCATCATGTCTACCATATGGTCTGCACCCATATCCATAAAGGTGTCAAACCCCATCGTATCTATCATAGAAAAGGTCTGGTCAGCTCCCATGCTCTGGAAATGCTGCTTGTCCATTGCCATTGCAAAGCCATCCATACGATTAGGATCCATTTCCATCATTCCATCAAATCCCATGGCTTCAACCATAGCAAATGTACGGTCACCACCCATATCCATGAAGTGACTTTCATCCATCGCCATTGCCATACCCATGACTCCATCGGATCCCATTTCATTGAAGCCCATAAAGTCCATATCCTTGGCCAAGTCAAAAGTAAAATCAGCACCCATATCCATAAACTGGTCCGGCTGATATCCCATCGCCATTTCAGCTGCCATCATGGCGTCGTCAGACCTTACTCCTCCGAAACCAAAGACCTCTGCATCGAACATTGCATCTGGTCCTTCAAACATCATGCCACCCATACCTGGGTCAGCAAATGACATTGGATCCATACCAAACATGTCTGACATCATCATATCCATGGGATCTGGTTGTCCGAAAGGATCATTCATCCCAAATGGATCATTCATTCCAAAACCACCTGGCCCTTTTTCAAAGGCATAAGGGTCAGCTAGTCCCGATCCTGGCCCGCCAAATCCAGGGCCAAAGTCGTCCATAAACGGCCCACCAAACATATCCTGGCCGCCGAACATATCGGGTCCACCAAAGTCCATGCCCATGCCCATATCAGGGCCGCCGAACATATCCTGTCCACCGAAGAACTCGTCACTAGGCATTCCGAAATCGCCGAAGCCGCCGTCAAAGCCTCCAGGACCGTCAAAACCGCCGCCCATCATGTCGCCACCGAAGCCGCCGTCA
>CEOQ01054251.1_pt1 | contig 13729 bp, 13 predicted proteins | sample 361351 | NCBI WGS metagenome assembly CEOQ01 (sample SAMEA2619907, study PRJEB7988) | marine metagenome | biome: marine biome (ENVO:00000447); feature: deep chlorophyll maximum layer (ENVO:xxxxxxxx); material: "saline water (ENVO:00002010), including plankton (ENVO:xxxxxxxx)" | depth 60 m | reverse complement strand
CCTATCCCTCAGGAAGGGGATGAACCTGTTCCTATCGGATGCAGATGTCACCTTCCGCAGAGACGTGGAATCGCATCGTCCTAGGATAAACAAGCCCTCCAGCAGGAAAGATCGCGAACAGAAGTCATCGGGAGAATACTTCTACTCGGACTAGTATTGACCATTGGATTCTTGAGGGGCCATTCCGGCCCATTGTCGTGGCTGAAGAGGTGCCGGATGACGAAACTGAGACTCCCATTGAAGAGGAGCCAGATTTTGAGACGATGGTTTCAGAACTTGAGAAGGAAATACAATACGCAAAGGCGGAGACTGCAAACGCTGTCCAGAGAGCAGCAAGAGATAGGTCTGAGGCACTTAGGTATGGGGGCGCTTCACTTGCCAGACGGATTATTCCTGCCATCGATCACCTGTCCAAGGCAGTCGGTGCATCCGAAGGGGAGCAGGGTTCAGAGTCGGTAATCGAGGGCGTGAGGCTTACTCTGGATGGGCTCAGATCCTCCCTTGAATCCGAGGGAATATCACAAATTGATGCATTAGGGGAGAAATTCGATCCTACATGCATGGAGGCAATCGCAACTGTGCCCTGTCCAGAGGGAAAGGAACCCGGTAGCGTGATTGAGGTGATTGAGAGCGGTTACAGAATGCACGACCGCATCCTTAGGGCCTCCAGAGTCATTGTAGCCGAGGGCGAATCGTGACCAAGGAAAGTAGAACCCGACTCTTAGCAATAGGGTTAGTTTTAGCATATTTTCTTTCCATTCTGTCCATCCAAGTCGCAGCACCGGATGAAGTAATCAGTCCCGGTAAATTCCCCCTCAATTGTCCTGATGACTCACTAAATTGCGCTATGATAGGACCTAACAGTTATCGAAGCGACAATCTTACCGAACTGAGAATAAATTCCAGCCTTGAGGAAGTGATGGCCGAGGTAGGGATTTGGCTGGACTCTCAATCAGGAACAGATGTAATCGGCGAGTGGCCAGGGCAGACTCATTCAGTTTTCAGAACTTTGATGTTCAGATTTCCTGATGACTTTGTAGTGAGGGGTTTTTGCGATAACGGCGACACAGTCCTTCACATATACTCCAAGTCGCGCCTTGGAGTATCTGACCTTGGCGTAAACAAAGCTCGCGTTCTCAGTTTCAATGATTACATGTCCAACATCGAAATGGCTACATCAGAATGCACCTAGGGACTATTGGCGCTAACCTTGTCCACTATCATTGATTCAGATATTCGGAAGGCTCACACCCTCCCGTCTGAATTCTACACCGACGAAGGAAAATTCGAAGATATTTTGGAAGGATTTGCCAATAATTGGCACTTCGCGGCTCACAAGAGTCAACTTTCGGGCAAGTCAGCAGTAGAACTGCGTCATCTGGAGGGAATGATTGGAGAGTCAATGATATTGACATCGGGGAATGAAATCAGATGCCTGTCGAACGTTTGCACACATAGGGGGATGCTTTTGGTCGATGGTAGTTGCTCCAAAAATACACTTCAGTGCCCATATCACGGTCGAACCTTCGGATTAGACGGGAGGATGAAATCGATGCCCGAATTCGATCAGGTCGAAGACTTCCCAACCACCCAAGATGACCTGAGGATATTCCCATCTCTGTTCTGGAAGGGGCTGGTTTTCACTGGAATCAAACCTTCTGGGATGGAAGCCTGCCTGGAAGAGATGGAAGGGAGGATTGGTTGGCTGCCAATCGAGACATTCGAACACGACCTATCAAGGAACAGAAGCTATGAGATCAGAGCAAATTGGGCCCTATACGTTGACAATTACTTGGAGGGCTTCCACATACCATTTGTCCACAATGACCTCAATAAGGCACTGGACTACGACAATTACAGAACTGAGATATTCGATGGTGGAGTCCTGCAGATCGGCATCGCGAACGAGGGAGAGCCAACTTTCCAGATTCCAGAGGATTCACCAGATTTCGGGCTAAATGTGGCAGCATATTACTACTGGTTATTTCCTGGTCTGATGCTCAACTTCTACCCTTGGGGACTTTCTGTTAACTTGGTCGTACCGTTATCAGTTGACCGCACTAGGATAGAGTATCACGGATTCGTATGGGACAAGAAATTCCTCGGAAAGGGTGCTGGGGGGGACTTGGACAAGGTTGAGGCAGAAGACCAGTATGTAGTAGAGTCTACTCAGAGGGGGGTTTCATCATCATCCTATGAAAGAGGGCGTTACTCTCCAACGAAGGAGACTGGGGTCCATCACTTCCATCGAATGCTAACTTCTTAGATTCAATTCATAACTAATCGTCCATTCGTGATTAGTGTCTATGTCTCGTCAAACAACAATCGCAACTCTGCTTGTCTCTCTATTGTTGCTATCCGGGTGCCTAAGTGATGAAGTGCCAGAGGTTCCGGAAATTGAAGATTGCACAGGAGAATCTTGTGAAAACGAAAATACATCCGTGCAAGAAGAGGACTTAGTTGAAGAGATCTCTATTTCCGGAACCAATTTCTGCGACAATACCAATCCGGACCATTGCCTTCTGCCATTCCCCTCCTCTGCATTCCTTGATTCCGATTCCGGTACCACTACTGGATATAGGCTGGATATCGACGGCCAAGCTATACCTGACTCAGCTTCTGCTCCATCCGAAGATTTCCACATGCTCGATTACAAGGATGGGCACTCCCCATCCACTCAGGTATTTACAACATTTAGTAGCCTTCCAGATATTTCCGGACTCGCTTCTCAGGACTCCATCCACCTGTCTTCTCAGCCCGATCACAATAGTCTCCTGCTCAACATGGACACTGGGCAGATTACGGAACATTGGGTGGAAATCTCGTCTCGTACACAGGAAGACGAACCAACCCTCGTCCACGTCCGATCTCTAAGGGGTCTTGATCACAACACACAGTATGCAGTAGCATTCAGGGGGCTGGTAGATGAGAATGGTGACCCAATCGAACCATTTCCGGGATTCAAGGCACTAAGGGATGGGATTGTGACCGATAACCAACAGATTGAGTCACTACGGCCCAGCTACGAAACTATGTTCACATCGCTTTCCGGGATTGGCTACGAGAGGCAGAATCTGATTAGTGCGTGGTGGTTCCATACGGCATCCACCCAATCAATTACGGGAGACATAATTTCCATGAGGAACGATGCAACACAACGTCTGGGGGACGACGGGATAGGGTGCAATGTCACATCGGTGATTGAGAACTATGCTGAAGACAATACGACCCTCAGGAGAATAAGTGGTACAATCACTACTCCCCATTATCTGGAATCGACTTATCCTCCCACTCCAATGACTCGTTCTGAGGATGGAACTCCCAAATTCAACTTCCTGACAGAGGTTGTCTTCACTGTTACAATCCCAATGTCTGCAGCAGAGTCCTCACAACCAGCACCACTTGTAGTTCTAGGACATGGTTTTCTAGGAAATGGTGAGGGCATGGTCTCAGGATTCAGAGGATGGGCGAATGACTCGGGAGTAGCCACAATCGGAACCGACTTCAAGGGCTGGAGTTCAGATGGTGACTTCGATGCTGTTACCTTTGGATTGATGAATGTGAACTATCTCCAGCATCAGTCCGAGAGGCTCCAGCAATCTGTCATTAACCATCTCGCAATGATTACCACCATCAAAGGGGTTTGCTCCGACATCCCAGAATTCTACCACAACGGAGTAAATCTGGTAGACACTACAGATGTCGATTACATGGGGGTCTCTCTAGGAGGAATAAGAGGGCCATCCATGTTGTCCCTAATCCCTGAAATTGATCACGGTGTTCTTTGGGTGGCTGGTTCATCTTTCGGTTTTATTGCCGAGAGGTCCACTCAGTATACCCAATTCGAGGAACTCTTCTCATCCCCTCTTGCTTACGAGTCGACAATGGATCGATCCATACTGATTGCATTGATGCAGTCTATGTGGGACACGACCGAACCAGAAACCTATCTTCCTTTCATCGATGGGGGCTTGGACGGGGAACTCCATCCGTACGAAGTCCTTTACTTGGTTTCAATCAATGACGCCCAAGTCACTACCCTATCTGCAGACCGAGCCTCAAGGACTTCTGGAATCCCAGTACTCGCCAACTCCACTTATTATCCTCATGGACTGGAGATAGTCGATGCACCGACTTCGGGCTCAGCAATAGTGTATTTCGACGGTAACTTCCCTGCGGTTCCTTCAGGAAACATTCAGGGTCCAATGGCTTACCACTCTCTAGCTCATAACCAGGTTCTAGGATTTGAACCTGCAGTTGACTTAGCAACAGACTTTCTAAGAAGCGGAACAATTTCTGATACCTGTTCTGGAAATTGCTACTTCAATGGTACATGGTAGAAATTCCGTCATTTCACACTCTCTCTTCTTTCTCGCCAGAGGACCAGTCGTAGATGCCTCTACCTGTCTTCTTGCCTAGATTTCCTGATCCTACCAACTCTTCCAGAAGCGGATGTGGTCGGTATGAATCGTCATTGAATGCTTCTGCAAGGCTGTTCAGAATGTCTCTCCTGACATCAAGACCCACTAGATCAGACAATTCCAGAGGTCCCATCGGATGCCTGTATCCGAGGCGCATTGCGGTGTCGATGTCACTTGCAGTGGCCACTCCCTCAGATAGCATCCTTATTGCTTCATTTCCAAGAACAACCCCAAGCCTACTTGTTGCGAATCCGGGTACGTCCCTTACTAGTATGGTGGTCTTCCCCATAGCTTCTCCTACTTCCTTTGCAGTGGATACTGTACGCTCGTCCACTGCGTCGTGACACACGATTTCCAGGAGTTCCATCAATGGTACCGGGTTGAAGAAATGCATGCCTATCACTCTCTCGGGACAAGTGGTGTGTGCAGCAATCTCAGAAATTGGTAGACCAGATGTGTTGGTGGCGAGAATGGTGTGCGAAGGTGCCAAGCCATCTAACTCTTCGAAAATAGACCTCTTCAGTCCCATCTTCTCAGGCACTGCTTCTATCACAATATCCGAGTCCCTAACTGCTTCCGACATCTCGCTGGTCGCATTCAGGTTGGAAACCCACTCTTCCTTCTGTTGGGGAGTGGTCTTTCCCTTGGAAATGCCCCTATCCCAGAACTCTTCTATTTTCGCCATCCCCCTTTCTAGAGACTCCGGAAAGGCATCGAAAAGGCGTGTCTCCCAACCAGTCTGGGCACAGACCTGGGCAATTCCAGAGCCCATTGTCCCAGCCCCGATGACAGCAACTCTGCGTATGGTCACGAGTGTCGGATGGTCTGCTGGGAAATAAGCAGTGCTAACTCTCACGTCCATATGCTGCTAGAGCAGACTGGAACAGCCTCTGTCGGGGCACGTCATGCTCCAAGAAGCATGTGAATGGGGCTACGTCCTTCAGAAGCTCGATTGAGGATACATAAGCACCATACACGAATGGGTCTGCCTCAGTCATCTCTGGCAAATCAATGCCCAGTTTGCCCAACCCCTTCCTCGTATCTTCATCCCATATTGAGTATGTATGGTGGGTGAAGTGTAGGTATGCGGAGAGCCTCCTGATGTCGGACCTAGCCTTCTCGGTCAGGCTTTCGATCAGAAGAGTATCTGGATAGCGAATCGCATACAGGGATAGCAAGACCTCACGCTGTGTTTCGGCCCTCCATGATCTCTCTTCAAGCCCCATCCACTCGTCGATCGCGTCTAGCATTTCTGGCGTATAAGGCCGATAGACTCGATATAGCAGATTCTCGTATCCGCTAGGATCCTGCTCCTCAGAGTGGTGATGCTCGTGGAATAGCTCAGTCAGTCTGTCGAAGAATGGCATGCATTGGTCCTTGTCGAAAAGGGATAGAGCAACGTGCTGCATGAGAAACCCTCCGAGACTAGTCGCCCTTCCACTCTCTGTACTGGATCCATTCCTGCTTCATGTAGTCGTTAATCAGCATCTCTTCGTCTTCCTCTGTCGGAAGGACTGTTGCCAGGTAGTCTTCCCACTCTTTATCGCTGCCCTCGAAAGGCTCCCCATCTACAGTGAAATTCTTCCCAGCGTACTTTCCAATCCCTCTTCGGAATTTGTCCGAGGGGATGTATAGTTCAGGCTCGCCTTCCTTGCGAGCCTTGCTGATTCTCTTCATCTCCTCCCTCAGCTCTTGGAAGTACAGGTCCCTACTTGCCTCGTTTAGATGGTCCCTGTCTGCAGACTCAGTCGCCTCCCTCTCATCATAACGCCCTTTGATGCCATATACGTAGGCCCATTGTGCGCTGGTTGAGTCGTCGGTGCCGAACAAGTCTAGTCCGGTACTGACCCATTTGTTCACGTATTTCTGAACAAGAGCGCAGGGTATGACGCCCTGCTTTACTATCCTCCTGAGGCCGTTGGCTCCCGTGCCCAGGTGGAAAGACTCCTCCTTGAGCATCGGCCCCATGCTTGCTGCAAGCGGTTTGAAGGACGAAGTGCTGAGCATCTTCAACTGGTACTTGCCATCTCTGTCAATGAAGTGTGTGAACATGAAGAAGTCTAGCCAGTGGTCTATCGGCTCGTTGAAAGATCCAAGGATCCTGGTTCCTTCCTGTGCATTCCTCTCTAGGAGCTTCGCGGCTTCCCTGACCCCCTGCTCCCCGAAGAAAGTGCAAAGCAGGTACGCCATCTGCCATCCATGCCTCTGTTCCTCACACATGATTCTTAGTGCAGACTTCTTGTCGTACTCAGTTGGCGCTGTTTCGAGGAGGTGGTTCTGCTGCTCGACGCTGGCAAACTCAGTATCCCCCTGTACACTAACCATGGTGATGATTGCATCCGTGATGTTCTGTTGCGGTATCTGCATCCTTCGATCCCACTTCGGCATCCCCTCGAAATCTCCGAACTCTATCTCATTGCCCGCAGTGTCCCAATCGAACTTAATGTCGAATCTGTAGTCTCCAAGCCAAGAGGGATCGAAACCAATTCTCGTCTGCCATTCATTGAATTCTTCAATCCATGTCTCAAAGTTCGTTGGGTAACTTTCTACTACCTCGGTATCAGCCATTGGGCATCCCACTACAAACGGGTATTTCAGAGATTGCTTCTTTCAATTAGAAGCACTCTCAGGCTACTTTCCTTCGAACCTAGGTGTCTGTTTGTCTACGTATGCCTTGATGCCTGTCTTAGCATCATCAGACTGGAATAAGTCAGACTGCAATTCTCTTTCCAAGGCCAGATGATACTCAAGTGGAATCTCTAGTCCGCTCTGTACGCTCCTCTTGATGTTCCCGATTGCCTTTGCTGCTGCGAATGGGAGTGTGAAACGGCCCGAGTAGTCAAGGACGTCCTGGTGAAACTCCTCTAGCGTCATGCTATCGTAGATATCATGGACCAGATCCATGTCCCTTGCTTCTTCGAATGAGAACTTCCTCCCAGTCACCATTATCTCCATTGCCTTCGCCTTTCCTACAAGACGAGAAAGCCTAGCTGTGCCGCCGGTTCCCGCAAGAACCCCAAGGGAGACCTCGGGCAGTCCTACCTGGAAGTTGCCTTTCCTGGCAATCCTGATGTCTGCAGCCATGGCGATTTCCAAACCACCTCCAACAGTGTGGCCATTCAGCGCTGCAATGACAATCTTTGGAGTTTGTTCCAATCTCGAAAGCGTCTCGTTAGCATGGAGGCAGAAGAAGTACTTGTAACGCGGAGAGAGTTTGTTCAGATACTTGATGCTAGCTCCTGCAGAAAAGAACTTCTCACCATGGCCAGTCAGAAGAATTACCGAGACATCATCATCGAATCTAGCGTTCAGGATGGCATCATCAATGTCGTGCCACATCTCTCTGGTGTAGGTGTTTACAGATGTCCTATCTCCTTCCAGGGGCTCTCCATCAGAGTCGGACACCAGTTCGATTATCGCTACCCCGTTTTCTGTTACCCCGTAGTTTACGAGGCGGTTTTTCATGGGCTTCAACTCGGGCCATGTTGTCATACTCGCACGACCGAGTTCCGCCATATCAACCAAACGGAGGTCAAACTAGGCTAACTTTCGGACTCCTGGAAAGAAAGCGTCCCACCGCCTTTCCTAACTCCCTTCCACTCTTCTCGGATTTTTCGGGCCCTCTCGCTGGGCTCCCAAATATCTCTGTTGAGCGATTTTCTGAATGGCATCCTGTGGACGATCCTCCCATCCGGAAGGACCTTTCTCCTAAGCATTCCAATTTTCACCATCGGCCAAAGTGCTCTTCGAATCAGGCCGGGTTTGTACAGCCAACGCATGAAGTTCAAACCGTCGCCATTTCTTTTCTGGTCCCTCATCCACATATTCGCCACCATCTTGAACCCCCTGTCTCCGACCCTATTCATCAGGAATCGATTTATCGCACTGGCTCTCACTAGTGGCACTAACCGGTTCCTGACCTCTTTCTCATAATCGAAATCGCCTAGTATCGCTTTGGCGGAAAGTACCCCGCTTGTGATTGCGTACCTCATTCCAAAGCCCCACATGAAGTCTTGCAACCCACCTGCCTCTCCGACGTAGTACCTTCCTTCGTGTTCGTATTTTGTCGGAAGTCCAAAGTCGCCCTTGCCCCCGACCCTCTTGAGAGGCTTCCTTTGCAGATCGTAGTTCTCCTCGTACCAAGCAATCGTCTCGTCAAGATAACGCCCACTGTTCCTTTGCTTCCTCCATAGGCATGTGCAAATCAGACCTATCCCGTCAATGATGATCAAGTAAGAATATGCCCCTGGGGCCAATTTATCGTTAAGTTGGAATGCCACTATGTTTCGATGTGTTGTCTCGAAGATCTCCCCATATGCGACAGCACTGGATTCTCTTGGGCCAGCTGCCACAATGTCACAATCTTCGGGTGCCCTTCTGGAACCATAGTGGATATTTGCCCCTGCCTCCAAAGCCATCCTCTTGAATCCCTGATCAATTGTGTGGCTGGAAGTACCCCTCTCCACCACTCTGAAAGCCACGCCATCTGTTTCTGGATGGGTCACTACATCATCTGGGTGTATTAGGTCGATTATTCCAAATGCATCAGATTTGAACTCGTTTGTGTCAAAACCCCATTCTGCCAACTCGTCAAAGAAGTCAACTTCACTAGTCCAATTCTCAATCCCCTGGAAGTCTCCATCAAATCTCGCACCGCTGTCCTCCCTTATCTCATGAACGTGAACATTCTTTCCGGATCGCGCTAATATCGTGGCCGCAGCCAAACCAGAGAGGCCAGCCCCAAGTACATGCACTTCCTCGGTCACAATATTGCGAATCATGACGTTCGCTTGAACAGTTGGGTCATCCGTCGATTTCAAGCGATAAATCTCATCGGGGTCTGTGACTGTGCATATCGAGGTATCCAGAACCCCACTCGACATCGCTAAACTGAGGTCTTTTGTCGAAACACAAGGTTGTGGCAGCATAGTCAGCTTCATCGGAGTTACAAGAGATATTGAAGAAGGCTCCAAGGTGCAGAGTCTCCAATTCGATGCATGGGAGGATAAATTGCCAGATGTTCTTCGAAGCATAGCAAATCAGTCGAAATCTGAGTTTGGAGTAAAATCAGTCGTCATCGCTCACCGGACTGGCACCGTTGAGCCCAGTGAGAACATTGTCTGCATCCACGTTGGATCAGCCCACAGGAAGGAGGGTTTCTCTGCGTGCTCATGGTTAATTTCCGAACTAAAGAAGCAAGCCCCACTTTGGAAGAAGGAGATTAGGGAGGACGGCGAGTTCTGGAAGGCGGGTCTGGGTTGATGGGCGATAAATTCGAAACTCTCCCTCCGAGCCTCTGAATAGGGAATGCCCCTTCCGGTCTTTGTTTGTTGGAGAGTTGACTTGATGGGGATAGTAGATGTGGGCTCAAAGCCAATTCTTGAGAGAGAAGCTACCGCTACAGGTTTTATACGCCTCTCCAAGGAGGCAATCTCCTCCGTTCTCAATGGAGAATCCCCCAAGGGAGATGTGAGAGAAGCATCCACCATCTGTGTTATTCAAGCAGTAAAGGAGACTCCACGAACACTCCCCCATTGTCATCCGATCCCAATCGAGGGTTGCAATGTGGAGTGGGAAGTCCTTGAGGAAGAACTTCATTGCAAGGTCACTGTTAGAACACACTGGACAACCGGTGTTGAAATGGAGGCACTCTGCGGGGTTAGTGCTGGATTGCTTTGTGCATGGGATATGCTGAAACCAATCGAGAAAGATGAAAATGGCCAGTATCCCACAGTCTCAATCGAAGGGATCAGGGTTCTGCGGAAGAAGAAGTCACACCCACAGGTTTGATTTCCCTAACCCCCTGACGCGGGCATGCCAACCGCGGATTTGATACCCGAATTTCTGAGAGCTACCGAGGCAGCAGCTATAGCCGCCTCAAAATGGAAGGGTCTGGGTGATGGTAAGGCTGCAGATGGAGCAGCCGTGGAAGCAATGCGCGATGTATTCGACTCGATACCGTTTGATGGGCGGGTCGCTATTGGCGAGGGAGAGAGGGACGACGCCCCCATGCTTTGGATCGGGGAACCCCTAGGGTCGATGCAGGGAGTTCTAAGTGCACCATCTATCGACATCGCAGTCGACCCCCTTGAATGCACAAATCACGTGGCTTCGGATCTTCCAAATGCTATGGCAGTACTTGCTGCTGGACCAAGGGGGACACTTCTTCATGCTCCTGACTGCTATATGGACAAGATTGCAGGGCCAGCAGAGATTGCTGGTCACATTAGTCTAGAAGCGGATGTAGATTACAACATTGAGGGAGCCTCCAATGCCCTAGGAAGGCGCCCTCAAGATATGAAAGTTGTAGTAATGGATAGGCCTAGACATGATGAACTAATTAGTAGTCTGAAGAATCTCGGGATTAATCCAATCTTGATCGGAGATGGAGACATTGCTGCTGCCCTAAATGCTGCCGACCCTAATTCCGAGATAGATATGCTAATGGGAATCGGAGCCGCCCCAGAGGGGGTAATTACGGCCACTGCATTGCGAGGACTCGGGTCTACATTTGAAGGACGTTTAGTATTCAAGAATGATGGACACAGGGAGAGAGCAGAGAAAATGATTGACGATGATATAGAGAGGATTTGGGGTCGCGATGACCTGTGTTCCTCAGATGATTCAGTCTTCATCGGAACTGGTGTTTGCGATGGAAGGACAAAGGGAGTAGAAGATATCGGAGATGGTAGTCATAGAGTATCTTCCGAGGTAATCGATGTATATTCAAAAAACCACTATCTTTCTTCGTCAATCGTTTAGTCTGAATATTAATCTACGACACAAATCCCTATGACGATGGTTTCTTTTCTCAGAACGTTTTCCACGTTGCCGGGGAGACGGATGGATAGGGAATTATTGGAGAAAAATGCGAGAGAATTGGTATCTCCCGGAAGAGGTATCTTAGCTGCAGATGAGAGCAATGGGACTATGTCCAATCGTCTCGAGGCAGTCGGTATAGAGCCCTCGGTCGAGGCAAGAAGGTCTTACCGAACAAACTTATTTTCTGCAGATGGATATGAGTCTGCAATTAGTGGAGTGATATTATTCGACGAAACAATCCGCCAATCTATGGATGATGGCAAACCAATTACCCAAGAACTATCAGAAAGAGGAGTTCTTCCAGGAATAAAAGTAGATACAGGAGCAAAGGAACTGGCCAACCACGATGGTGAGAAGATCACCGAGGGTCTTGATGGACTAAGAGAAAGGTGTGCAGAATATTTTGCCATGGGTGCAAGATTCGCAAAATGGCGAGCAGTAATCAGAATTGGTGATGGGATGCCAAGCTCAGCATGCCTCTCCACAAATGCCCATGCTCTAGCGAGATACTCCTCAATTTGTCAAGAGCAGGGATTGGTTCCAATTATTGAGCCTGAGGTACTTATGGATGGGGATCATGATGCCGATGCTTGTTACGATGTCACATCTAGGATACTGGAAGCTACCTTTGCAGAGTGCAAGAGTCAGGGCGTCCACATCCCCGGGGCGTTATTGAAGCCAAACATGATTATCGCCGGAAAGGATTGTGACGTCCAGATCTCAAGAGAGGAAGTTGCCAGATTAACCGTCGATTGTCTAACAGAAAACGTTCCTCACGATCTGCCAGGAATAGTGTTTCTTTCTGGTGGCCAGTCAGATGAAGACGCGACAGCTCATCTCAATCTGATGAACCAGATGGACATCGAACATCCTTGGCAACTATCCTACTCATACGGCAGGGCTCTACAAGCAGACGCTCTGATCAAGTGGGCTAAGGATACTGAAGATTCACCCTCTGCCAGCCGTTCAGCATTCTTGCACAGAGCAAAAATGAACAGTCTAGCTAGAACGGGGGATTGGAACGAATCTCTGGAAGTCTGATTAGGACTTTTCTTCTAATGCTCCGGGCCTAACCTGCCAGACACATATCTCGTATCTCCCAGAAAGTGCCCCTCCTCTCTTTGTGGTAGCAACTTTGAGGATATCTTTGTCCTTTGAAAGAACGTTTCCAAGCTGTTGTGGAGTCGTTCCGTGTCTCATCGTTGAGTTCACGTGCTCCAGAATCTCTGTGGTGTTCGCCTCTCCTCTTTCATCCAGGAATTTCTTGATCTTTTGCCTTAGTCTTGTGGTCCTCATAATTTCACTCTACTCTTTTCTGGACCCCCACATTGTCCACTTTTTACAGGATGGCGGATGGTAATATAATGCTTCTGTATGTATTTCTTCTCTTTGGTTACAAATAATGACATATTTATTCCAGATTTTTCTTAGAAATATTTGCATTCTATTTGGTATGACCTAATTTCCACTGGAAACATATAACTAAATGTAACAAAAACAAATAATTTATTACTATCTCATAGACAGTATCATTCTGAAGGTGTTTTTTGATGTCAGATACTTCCGAACTCGACCGGAAGAAAGCCCCAAGAAAAATTCGAGGCAAACACCGGAGAAGGATCCTCTCGATTCTTGCTAAGGGAGATGCAACTGTATCTGAGATCTCTCTCGAGTCCAACCTGAGGATGCCTCACGTTTCTGCAGAAGTAAAGAGGATGAGGGATGATGGAATAGCATCCAGCGACCTCCCCCCCGGTTCCAGAGGGGCTAGGATTAGGCTAACGGAGATTGGCTGGGATATTCTGGAAGATGACGAATGGTCCAAGATATTGGAATTACCAGATCTCCCTGCCGATAGAGAAAGCTGCTGCGTACTTTCAAGAGATGAAGAAAACCTAACTCTGTGCTTTCTGAGTACTCCAAGGGAAACTATGGTGCAGATTCCAAACCGTATTCAGAAGCCCCCGCCTGAAGGAGAAATGTCCACCAGAAATCAAGGGGTGTCCTGGAATTGGGCCGTTCTCTCAGAAAGGTCACCAAGGTGGTTCGATTGCAGAAAAATGGAGGTCCTCGACTCCCCTCCAGAAATAGCAAGGCCAGGGAGTATTGACTCATACTCTGAAAACCCCCCCATTATTGGAGTGGCGAGGGCAAAATTACTGGCCCCAAACACCAGTCCAACCATTTCTCCAGGAGTTTGGTTTACCCCCTCCCAGCAAATCCAACGAGCACCACTGGATGAGCGTACCTACCACAGAGGAGATTGGATTCTAGGCTCGCCACATAGAAAATCCCCTGACATCAGGCCTTCTCAACCAGTTGCTGCTATTATCAAGGAGAGACTTCCTAGATCAGTTCTACTTAGATCTGCTAGGATTAATTCACTCCTACTAGCAGATTTGAGTGGTTTAGAAATTGAGGGGAACGAGTATCCAATAGGTGCACTGGATTATTGGATTGAGCTTGCCCATCCGAGACTGACAGAC
>CEOQ01078997.1_pt1 | contig 13738 bp, 12 predicted proteins | sample 361351 | NCBI WGS metagenome assembly CEOQ01 (sample SAMEA2619907, study PRJEB7988) | marine metagenome | biome: marine biome (ENVO:00000447); feature: deep chlorophyll maximum layer (ENVO:xxxxxxxx); material: "saline water (ENVO:00002010), including plankton (ENVO:xxxxxxxx)" | depth 60 m | reverse complement strand
GCTATCAAAGTATTAAAAGAATTAGGATATATCTAATCATTAGTTTTTTTTAATAAATTTTCTTTCAAAATCTATGACACTTAAAAGTCAAAATTATACTAATGATTAAAATAGATTAAATCCTAAAAAAAAATATTGCAAATTGAATTCTTAGGTCAAGCTGGATTATTTATTGAAGAAAATGAAACAAAATTTGTTTGTGATCCTTGGGTAAGTGAATTAGGTGGATTTTTAGCTAGATGGCATCAATATCCTCCCAACTCAAATTTAGATCTTAATAAACTCAAAAAAGCTGATTTCATTTACATTAGCCATTTTCATAGAGATCATTTTGATAAGAATTTTCTAAAACATTTTGATAAAAAGACTCCATTTTTCATTGCTAATTATTTCTCAAAAAACTTCATTCATGAAATAAAAGAATTAGGATTTAAAAATATTATAGAATTAAACGACTGGGAAAAATATTCAGTTAACGATGATCTTAAAATCACTCTAATTAAAGAACCAACATTATACAAAGATGATTCAACATTGATTATAGAATCGAAAAAAAATAAAATTTTTAATAAAAATGACTGTTATTTATCTTCTGAAATTATGAATGAATTATCACAAATCCATTTTGATATAATCTTCTCACAATTCTCAGGAGCAATGCATTATCCTGCAATATATAATTATGATAAAATAAAAAAAGATGAAATATCAGAGAATATCAGAAATTATCTCACAGATCAATTCATAAAAAATACAAATCAATTAAAAACAAACTATGTTGTACCTAGTGCAGGTCCACCATGTTTCCTTGAAGATGATTGTTTCGAATTTAATTTTAAAGAAAATGGAATTTTCCCAGATCAAAATGATATAATACCCGATCTTGAAAATTCTTTAAATACAAAATTTAATTTAATGCAGCCTGGTGATACTGTAATTCTAGATGGTGATAAAATATCCTTCAATAATAATTATATTTTTGATTTTACCAAGAAAAAAGAATTACTACTTGAATATAAAAAAATTCGATTACCAAAAATTCAAAATTATCTTAAATCAATCCATGAACCCCCTGAAAATCTATATGAAAAATTCACTAAACACATAGAAAATTATGCGAAAAAAAATAGATATGTCACTTCACAAATTGGCCAACTTGTAGAATTTGATATTGAAGGAAAACATGGTGGTCATTGGCAAATTGACTTTAGAAATGGAATGCCAATTTTTTATAATAAAGTAAAAGAAAAACCACAGTATAAATTCATACTAGATGGAAAATTTCTGAATCTAGTTTGTGATAACAAAATATCCTGGGAAGAACTATTCCTAAGCTTGAGAATTAAAGCAGAACGAGAGCCAGATCTTTATAATTGGCCACTATTTGCATTATTGAGGTATGGACATGAAAAATCACTTCTGGATCTAATTCAAAAAGATGAACAAGAAAAAGATGATGCAGGAAAAACAATTACCGTTAAAAATCATGGAAAAGACTTGGTCATACAAAGATTTTGCCCACACAATGGGGAAGATCTCAAAACTGGTTGTTTGGAAAATGGAATTTTAACATGTTCAAGGCATAATTGGAAATTTGATCTTAATAATGAAGGCAAATGCATCTTTGGGGGAAATAAAGATCTAAGAATATATCAAAAGAAAGATGTTTTAGAAGATGAAGAATAATTTTTATTCTTTTGTAAAAACTCCTCCAATTATTGTATCTTCTATCTCTTCAAGTGATTTTTATGCTTACTTACAAACCTAGATTATAATTCGTCATCCAGTTTTTGTTTTAAGATTTTTAAACTCACGAGCTGGAACCCCCATAATTGAAGAATTGTTTGAGAACGACTTTACGACTACAGATCCAACCCCGATAAATGTTGAATCCCCAATTTCTATATAATCGCGTAACACTGTCCCAGTTCCAAAATATACATTATCACCAATTATACAACTGCCACTTGTAATGACACCTGCCGCAAATCTACAATTTTTTCCAATGTGAACATTATGTGCGATATGAACCAGATTATCTGTTTTTGTACCCTCACCAATTTCAGTATAACCAAGTGTCCCACGATCAATACAATTACTTGCTCCAAGTTCTACATCATCGCCAATTTTTACTCCGCCTATATGGGGAAATTTCTCTAACACACCTTTTTCATTCATTTCAAAACCAAAACCATCTGAGCCGATTACCGTTGAAGCATGGATAATTACATTTTTTCCAATTTCTACATTATCATAAATGAATACATTTCCAAAAATTTTTGTATTATCTCCTATTGAAACATTTTTGGAAATGTATGAAAATGGACCAATAAGTACATTTTTTCCAATATTTGAACATTCAACAATTGCACTAGGATGAATTCCAGATGGTAAAGGATTTGGAAAGAATTGTTTCAAACATCGTAAAAACCAGAGACGTGGTTCGTTAACAAAAATTAGATTGGATGAATTATTTTTAATCTTTGTTTTTAATTTATGGTGACAAATAATAACAGATGCAGAGCAATTAGAAATGAGTTTTAAACCAAGTTCATCAGCACGTGAGCAAAATGTAATTGTCCCCAACCCTGATTTCTGAATTGGTTTAAAATCTGTAATTTCAATTGTATTATCACGAATAATTGGCTCATCTGAAGATTCAATGAATGAAAGTAATTCACTAATATGCAACAAAATTCAATATTGTTTATGCCATTTAAATTATCTAATGTGGAAATTCTTTTGATATAACTCTAAAATGATTTTCATGTTTGGCTTTTGTAATTTGAACAATTTTAGAATATTGATCATACTCGCCATTAACAAATTGATCCATAATTTGAGATCTGTTTTTGTTATCATCACTCCACCACATGGGATGAATTAAAATTTGTAAATTTTTATGGAGTGAATGGTTTTGGCAAAAACAACCTTCTCTCCAATATTGTGCACTATCACTAATATATTTTCTATTTTTAAAAAATATTGGATCATATGCATCTAAAATCTCTTTTGGTAATTCCAAAGTCAATCTCTTGTTGGCGGTAGTATCATGACATGAAACAGTATTGACATTTGTACCATAATGATGATTTAGTAAATTTATTTCTTGAAGAATTGTTTCAGTAGGGTCTAGATTATTTGTGGAAATAAAATTTTCATTATAGTGTAATCCGATCTGATGACCAAGATCAAGAATCTCATGTATGATTTTAGATGATTCAACATCAAAAATATTAAAAAATTCAGAGTGGAATAATATGAAATATGTTGATTGTACATCCAATTCATTTTCAATTTTAGCCATTTTTAGTGCAGCAATTAAAGATGAATCTACATCATGTCTAAGAATAACATCATTTGAAGATGCCGAATTAAAAAATGAGAATTTATGACTGTTTTTAATACTCTTTAAAGTTTCAATATAATGTCTGTATGAAAAATCACAAGTATGCAACAATAATTAGAATAATAATTAGGTTGAATTAAGTTTACTGATTCGTTTTTGATATATAGTGATGGTCACTATTTATCTGCAGAAATTCTGTCCCTTTCTTTTAAGAAATCTAAATCAATTTTATTTCTAAATGATCTCTCGGAAGTCATATTTGATAACTCCTCATCAAGTTCTTTTATACTATTCAATTCATCTTCTGTTAATGTTTTTTTCTCACTTAATTTAACAAGCATTTTTAATAATTTTAAATTCATCATAACCAATAATTCTGAATTGACTAATGTACGACGTCTAAAAGGATCTGTTTCAAATCCTATATCCACTTCTGCCTTTCTAGCTCCTGATTTCTTCCAATGAACATATCCAACTAAAACTAATAGCGGTACGCCGATAGTAACTAATGTTACTACATATGATGAGAAACTAGGAAAAATTTGATGAATCACAGGATAATTTTCTACAGCAAGAAAATATGTGACTGTTAACGTATTGATTGCAGCAAATGCAAATGTGAAATATGTTGCCCACCCCGTTCTAAAATAATACCATAATCTAAAAACTAGGCGTTGACCTCCTATTTTTTTATTATTTGCTGTACCTGGATTTGAGTTCATATTCAATAAATCTTTCTCACCTATTTCAAGTTCGCGAATCAAAACATTCACTGTGTAATCATATAGAACAACACTATCTTTGAATTATTTTTTAACCATTTATGCTATTTTTCAAAATGATTTTTTAGTTTTCTCCTATATTCGTCAATTAATTCTGAATCTTCATCAAAAATATTATTTGTCTCCTGAGGGTCTTCTTCTAAATCATAAAATTCCCATGTATTTGGAGTCTCATTATAGATCAATTTTTTGTTTTTATGTCTTATACAAAAAACATTATGTTTTGTTGGGGATGGCCATGGTCCATACAATCCTCCTGTTTCAACAAATGCGATTCTATCTTCTTTTTGTTTTGAATTAACTATGTCTAATAGTGATTCTCCTTGAAAACCTAATTTACTATCTAATTTAATACCTACTAATTCCAAGATTGTAGGAAAAAGATCAATTGTTTGACATTGTTGTTTCAAAATTTTAGGTTCTTGTTTCGGTATTTTAATTATTGAAAATACCTTTATTGTATAATCATAAACAAATACTCCGTAAAATTTTTCACCAATCTTTTCCCCTAAACTTGTTCCATGATCTGCATGAAAAACTATAATTGTATTATCTCTTAATTCACATTCATCAATTGTTTCCATAATTTTTTTTACATATCCGTCTAATTCTGGCATGTATGAATCGTATCTTTTTTTGTTATCATTAATAGATGAAAAAAACTTATCATCCTCAGATTTATCTTTCTTATCGACAATTTTTCCATCTTTATCTTTACTCAATAATTCTTTAACCAAATTTTTATGAGGTTCTGTATAATGTAAAAAAAGAAAAAATTTATCTTTTTTACTAATTTTTTTTATAAGTTCAGAATGTCTTTCCTTAAAGTTTACAGAATCTTCATCAAATACACTCCTTTCTTCAAATCCTCTTTTTGGAATTACTGCATCATGCAATATGTCACATGAAGTAAAATATCCATTTTCTTGTAATATCTCTCCAATAGTTATAATTTCATTCTCCTTAAATTTTGACATTTTATAATATGCATTAACTCCGTTATCTTTTGCATACATACCTGAAAAAATTGCATGAAGTGATGCTATTGTATATGGTGCGACTGTAATCATATTTTGAAAAAATAAACTTTCATCTTTTACTTTCATTAAAGAAGGAGACAAATCAAGTCTATCACTTCTCATTCCATCCAATGTTACTAAAATTATATTATAATCCATATTATTTTTTTTTAAATTTCTCAGATAAACTTTTCCGGATCAAAAAATCTTTTGATATCTCCATTTTTGTACAAGTTCATGTATAATTCAAAATCATTTACCGTATCCACTTCTAACCATCTGTTTTTCACAGGCACTGCTTTCAATTTTATTCCTTTATTTATCAAACATTGCAAAAAATCTGTCATATATGCCTGTTTAAAAGGTATTTTAGGATTTAATGGATTTTTACCATTTTCTAGCTCCTCATACAATTTTTTAATTATTGTTGTTCCTGATTTACTAAATTTCATTAATCCAATATATTGACCTTGTATAACCTCTAATGAAGAAACTTTTTTCCCAATATCTAATATGTTATATTCGCTATCTAATTTTAAACTCTCAGCATCGTTGATTGGATCATCAAAACGTAATCTCCAATATTCTTCCCAATTCTTATCTATCACGATTGAAAAATCTTGATTTGATGATAGTAGATCTTGTAATACACTATCTTCAAAGACAATATCTCCATATGAAATAATTACATCATCATTCAATTCATCTTTTGCACAAAATAATGTTGTAACCATATTTGTTTTGTCAAAATTAGAATTTTTGTATGTTTTAATCTCTGAAATATCTACTGATTTATTCTTGAATCCGGTAACTACAATAATATCAGATATGCCAAATTTTTTAAAAACTTCAATTTGATAATCTATTATCCTCTTTCCAAACAAATCAACCATACATTTTGGTTTATCATTCGTTAATGGTTTCAGTCTTTTTCCTTGACCTGCTGCTAAAATAATCGCTTTCATTTTTCATCCTCTAAAAACATCATTTACCAATAAAAATGATCTTTCATTGTATGTTCTTTCTGGATGCCACATCACTCCTGTAATTGGGTATTTCTTATGATAGTATCCTTCAACAGTATCATCTCTCTCATCCATTGCAAATACAATAAAACCATCATGCAGTTTTTCTTTTGGAATAATATTTCTATGAAAAGAATTTACCTCAATTTCATTTTTTGTGAATAATTTTTCAAATTTTAAATCTGAAATTTTTACTTTATGATTAATTCTAACATGTTCATTACTGCCATTTTTTATTATATCGCCTCCAAAGTATCTATTTAGAATCTGCATACCTCTACAAACTCCTAAAATTGGAATATTTTTTTCCAATGAATATTCTATCAATTGATCTTCTGTTTGATCCCTATCTGGAAAATCTCCTATATTGTCTCCTCCTGATAAAATAATTCCATCCAAATTAAACTCATGAATAAATTTTTTAACATTTTTTAATGAATTAGGAATTAAAATTGGAATTATACCACATTCTTCTAGCAATTTTATCCATTCTTGACTTATCGCATCCCTTTTCTCATCGTATTTTTTTATGTTATCTATTCTTAAAGAAATTCCAATTCTGATATTTTTCAATAATATTCTGTAAAATTTTGATTAATAATAAGTTCTACCTAATGTATCCTAATGAGCGTAAAACTTTCTTCTCTTCTAAATATTCATCATCTTTATCGTACTCTAAAATCATAATTTTTTCATTTTTACAATCAAGGGTAATCTTTCTAGATGTTTTTAGATTATTAAAAATTAATTCTCCACATCCTATTGCTGCAGGCAATCTTAATTCTGAACATCTAATGGCCATATGTGATGCAACTCCCCCATATTTTGTAATTAAACCTGCAGGATTTTTTGTAAAAATCCAATCAAATCCTGGATCTGCATTCTCAATAAGAATTATTTTTCCTTCTAAATCATACATTTGATTTGAAGGAGACAAATTGATAATATTAGCAGAGATTTTTTTATCAGAAATAAAATTTGGTTTGATGTTATGATGTTGAATTATTTCAAAATCTATCTCATTAAAAATTATTGCAGGATTAATTGTACACTCATTAATTTTTTTAATTTTTTGTGATTTTTGAATTTTTAACATTAACTTTTTCTTAATTTCTTTTTTCTTACCTCTGCAATTTATAATATCATCAATTTTTAACATAGCCATCTGTTCTCTTTTTAAATCTAAATTTTCTCCAATTTTTGCAATCAGTTCTATTGCATCACTTAAATTTTTTGTAAAATGAAATTTTATTTGTTCTCTCTGCATTATTGTTTGAGAAATAAAATCAATAAACGATATATCATTAAATTTGATCTTTGATTTATTTAAAATATTATTTATTTTATTTTGTGGCAATGTATATGTGATTTTATTTTTAGGTTTCAAGAATTTAATATTCTCAAAAAATTCTTTTTCATCATAATATCTTTTAGCTGTGATGTCGTATGTTCCTGGTCGTAAATGTCCATATTTAGATAAAAATTTTTCTTTTGTAATTTTTTTAATTCTTAATAATTGTAAATCATCCCTAATTTCCGTTAACGGTGTTTCTATTGAACTTAAAAGATGATCAATAGATGAATTTTTTATTTCTTTTTTCAATCCATGTAGTAAAGCTGAGCCTACAAATGCCATTCTTGCAATACTCGAAAATGGTATGGTGCCATATTCTCTACAATCATCAAGTAACTTGGTTAGCGAAGCTATTATGGAATTTATATCATTGTTTTTAGTTTCATTTAGAATATTTTTTCTTTTTTTCTCCATTTTTTGTATGTCATTTTTTGCTTTTTCTGAAATTTTTGGATAATCATTTACAATTTTGTTTGTAAATTCTACAAGTTCCTTTTCTATATGTTTAATCTCTTTTTCATTAAACCCATGCTGTTTAATCTCTTTCAATCTTTTTTTGAGAAAAAAATCATAACAAGAAAAAATTACTTCAAATTCAACTTTATCATGTAAAAATGGATTTTTTCTAAGTTTTTCTAAATAGAATTTTACTAATTTTTTCTTGGTTTTATTATCTATAGAATCAGGAATTAAAGATCGAAAACTTAATCCCACGTTAACATATGGTTTGTTACTAAATTTTGTCATCAAGGATGTATCAATCTTTGAATATCCTAAATTACTTCGGCCAATTGTCCATGCATCCTTCATAATCAAATATTCATACAGACTAAAGTCTAATGGGTTTGGTTCATCTCCTATTATTTCAGCTGGATTCCAATCTGTCATGTCTGAAAAAATGAGGCCATTTTTGAAATTATTTTTTTTGATTGATTTACGAAATTCTTTTTTGTTATTCTCTATTATTCTCCCAATTTTTTTCTCTGAATATAATATGGATTTTTTATTTACTGTTGTTATTGGTCTAACTTGAAAAATCACAACTTCTTTCTTTGTAATTGCAAATTCAATATCTAATAGATCGTTTGCAAAAACTCTCTCAATCTCTCTTACTGAATGTATTAATTTTTTCCATTTTTTTGGAATGTTTTTTTCTTTTATTCCTCTGAAAATTGTTATTGTATCGGCAACAACTCCTTTTGTAACAGAATCAGTCTCAGTTCCATCTTCATAATTAATTACGTAGTATGGTGATCCATTATCTGATGTTCTAGTAAAAATTACTCCGCTTGTTTTAACATTCTTTGTTTGTTTTTGAATTAATATCTGATTTTTATTGTTTTCAAAATTTTTATCTTCATAAGAATTAATAACTTTCTTAATTTGTCTTCTTAAAACATCTTTATCTGTCGAAACATTTTGTATACTCAAAAAATTTCCTGCATTTGAACTTTCGAGTGAGTCTTCACCTAATGCTGAACTTCTTATAATTACTGTAGTTTTAAGAAAGTTTTTTCTTACATCTTCGAGAATATCTGTTTCTTTATTTTCCCATTCTTCAACCGTAAAAACAAACGGTTTTTCAATTCTAGCTATTTTTAATTTATTATATAGTATTTTTATTACATCTGCTTTACTTGTAAATGGATTTTTTTTCATAAATTTTATAATTTTTTAAGCAATTTAGATATGTTTATTCATTCATACATACTATGATCCGAAATTTCACCGGTGAAGATCACAATCCTATTTTTTTAATAGATAGGCAATATCTTGAAGACTCTCATTTTTTTCTGTATAATCCTCTTCACCTACTTCTTTGGTGAATGCTTTTTCATCATTTAGATATGTTATCTTTTTTTGCTTAAGAATTTCTAACTCTGGAAAATTTTTCATATATACACCTAGAAAATCTTGTTTCCATTGAACATGAAGGTTTTCTCTATATCTCACTTCTTGTAATTTTTCTGAATAACTCTCAAAACCGAATATGTAAATTTTTGACAATGAAAAAATTTTTTTCACAACGTTGCTGATTATTGCAGGATTTAAGTGAATTAATACGCCACATGTATAAACTAAATCGTATTTCTTATCTGTTTCATACTCTTCTATGTCTGAATTAATAAATTCTATATCTGGATAATTTTTCTTTGCTATTTCATATGCGTTCTTATTTAATTCTAATCCAGTTAAATTTGTAAATCCCATTTTTTGTAACATTGATATCTTTACACCAACATTACACCCAACTTCGAGAATTTTCAAGTCTTTATCTAAGTCTGAAAAAAATTCTATGAAAACTTCTTCTTCTGTCAGTCCCGTCTTTTCTTTATAATTATTATTTACATAATCGATATTTGAATTTCTATTCATATAGGAATTTGCAAATTCACTTAACCAGAATTCTTTTTGCTTTAAATTCTCACTTGACAATTACCTTGATAAAAACTCTCCTTATTATAAACTGATTCAAGCATCAAAAAGAAGTTAGAAAATTTCTATTTGATATAAATCTCTCAAATGATGTAAACTGAAATTTTTTTAATAATTTTTCTAATTTCTTAGTTGTTTTTTCTAGATTATGATATGTAATAAAATTGTCAGTAGTTGATAATTGAATTTTTTTCATATATTCCGGAGTTAACTCCCATGAATGAATATAAAATGTTGATGGAATACCTCTCTTTTCGTTTCTCTTAATTGAATTTTCTATTAGAAATGATGGTAAAAATCTTATAAAAAATCCACCTGCAACAGGAATTGAATAGTTAAAAATTTTTTTAGTTAGTAAAGGAAACTCAATTAATTTTCCATCATGATTATCTCTCTCTAGATCCCTACTGGTAATTCTATATGGTTTTGTTTCTGCATCTGGCATTCCATATAATCTTGTCTTTGCGGGAACAATGCTGCTATCATAACGATATCCATTTTCTATTAATGCATCAATTGCCCATGATGATGAATAATTTAAAGAGAATGATGGTGCTCTAAATCCCTTTGATTTACCCGACGTAATCTTTGCAAATCTTTCTAGTTCAGAAACAAATTCCTGCTTATCTTTCATTCCATCTAATCTATTATGTTTCATAGTATGAAATGCTATTTCATGCCCTTCATCCAAAATCTTATCCATTAATACTGGTTTAGATTCAAGCAATTCTCCGACCATAAAAAATGTTGCATATGTATCATGACTTCTTAGAATTTCTAAGATTTTATCGATTCCACGAATTACTGAAAGTTCATTATTATTTTTGTTAATATATTTTTGAATCAATTCGGGATGAAACCATTCTTCAAAATCTATCCCTAACAAATTCATAATTTTACACCAAATTGATGATATTTGAATATGAATTTGTACAAATATTGATAAGAAAATAAATCCTCATCAAAATAATGCGAATATCAATCTGGAATAATACTGAAGAAGAGAAACAAGAAATTCTTGAGCTTACAAAAAAAACGTTTGGACCTGACACTGAAATCTCCAATCCTAGTTATTTTGATTGGCAATATCGGAATAATCCAAATGGAAAGGCTGTCATATTACTAGCAAGAGATGATTTAACCAACCAACTAATTGGAACCAACACGATTATCCCATTAAAACTCCTAATCGATGGAGAGATAATTAACTCATCCTTGGGTTGTAATGTACAAATACATCCTGATTTCCAAAAAAAAAAATTTTTTTCAAAATTACTGTTATCTATGCCGAAATTTGGGCTAGAAAAAAAAATTGAATCTGTTTTTGCAATACCAAATGATAATTCCTTTAAAGCTTTTATTAATACTGGTTCTGTTGAGATTACAAATCTTCCTCTTTTGATAAAACCAATAAAATTTTCTCAGTATTTTCAATTTCCCATAAAACAAATTTTGAAACCATTTGATATTTTATGGAAGAAAAATTCCCATTCTGAAAAAAATATAGAAGAATTTCATGATAATTTTGATGATTCGTTTGAAATACTTACACAAAAAACAAACAAACGTATATCTATAATTAATAATAGAACAAAAGAATTTTTTAATTGGAGATACAAAAATCATCCTACACGAAAATATAAAATTTTTATTCATAAAGAAAATAACAACTTGAAAGGTTACATTATCACCTGTATTCATAATTATCAAAAAAAGAAAATTGGTGTAATTGTTGATTTTATGGTTGATTCTGATTACAAAGATGAATCAATGCAAAAAAATCTAATTGATAAAGTCTTAGATGATTTTTGGAGTAATAATGTTTCTCTTACAATAGTTACTAGTCGAGATGGATTATTAGAGACTAAATTACTTCGTAGTTGTGGTTTTTTTACACCACTATCATTTTTAAAACCTACTTCACTTCATTTCATAGTTCAACTATTTGATAAAACTAAATCTCTAAAATTAAAACAATATAGTAATTGGTTTTTTGGGTTTGGAGATTATGATGTTTTTTAAATCACATAATTGATTTTACAATTTTACTTAAACTCGATATTACGCTATTGAAAATTTTTACACTTAATCCATTGGAAAATTGCCCTGGAATGAATATATTGTCTGGTATATTCTTAATTAATTCTGAATCTGAAATAATTTTTACCTTTTCAATTTCTTGATATTTTTTTTGTATATGTTTCCAATTTTTTAAAAGATCCACATAAGCACTTAATTTCATTTTCAAAAACCCCTTTGAAATATAAAAAATAATCATCATAATCTCAACTAGAATAAGAGATGGTAACATTTTGTAAAATGTCTTTTTTGAATAATGAGTTAGTAAACAATAATGTCTATTACGTTCTAACCAATAGAATTTCTTTGCACTCCATTTGAAATTATAACTTCCTGCATGAAATATCTTGGATTTTGGTGCATAGAATGATTTAATTCCTAATTGTGTTGCTCGCCAACCTAAATCTAAGTCATCATGATATAAGAAAATAAACGGATCAAACAAACCAATTTTTTTAATAATTTCTGTTTTTGTAAAAAGGCATGCTCCTGACGCATATCCAATCTCGCCCATTTTGTCATACTGGCCGTTGTCTTTTATTCCTCTTCCTTTTGAATACCCAAATCCAAATAATTGTAGCATATTTCCACCACTTTCAAACAAGTTATTCTCAAATGCCATGATCTTTGGTTGATACAATCCGTCCCCAAATTTCTCATATGCACTAAATAATTCGTCTAACCAGTTTGATTCCACTTTAGTATCAGGATTTAATATTACTATGAATTTTCCCTTTGCATTTCTAATTCCAACATTATTGCCTTCACAATATCCCAAGTTCTGTTTATTCTCAATTAATCGAATTTGTCCAAATTGTTTTTTACAATCTTTATGGCTATTGTCAGTTGAAATATTATCTACAACTATTACTTCAATATTTGTATAATTTGAATTAAAAACTGAACTTACACAATTTAACAATAGTTCTCCTGCATTGTAGTTCAAAATGATAATACTGACTAAAGGTGATTCTTTTTCCAACATGGTTAACAAATTTTTTTCAATATTTAGTGTTACTAGTTTTTACTATTCTATAGTTTAATTCTTGTACCTTCTCCTAGTAAAAACACTCTTTCTTTCACATTAGTATTTTCATCTATAGATGAATTATTTGATATTATACTATGATTGATTCCCGTTTTACAATTTATTTTACAATCATTCATAATTATTGAATTTTGTATTTTACATTTTGAAATTTTACAATCATCTCCAATACTTGTATTCCCCTCTATTATGACATCTCCTGAAATTTCACAATTATTTCCTATAATCACTGGCCCTCTTATTTTTGCACCACTTTTAATTACAGTGCCTTCTCCTGTAACTATAATCCCTTCACTTTCACAACCATCTTCTATAATTCCATTATTAGAAAAATTAAATTTTTTTAGAATTTCATTATTTGCATGTATGATGTCTTCCGGAGTTCCTGTATCTTTCCAATAGTCTGAAATAATTCCATATGAAATATTTGCATTATTCTTTACAAGTTTTTGTAAAGCATCAGTAATTTCTAACTCATTTCTCCATGATGGCTCTAATTCTCTAATTATCGGAAAAATTTTTGGTGTAAGAAAGTATATGCCTGTTACTGCAAAATCAGAAACCGGATATTCAGGTTTTTCTTCAATTTTCATAATCTTGTCATTATCGATTGTAGCTATGCCAAATCTTGTTGGATTATCAACCT
>CEOQ01061059.1_pt1 | contig 13778 bp, 10 predicted proteins | sample 361351 | NCBI WGS metagenome assembly CEOQ01 (sample SAMEA2619907, study PRJEB7988) | marine metagenome | biome: marine biome (ENVO:00000447); feature: deep chlorophyll maximum layer (ENVO:xxxxxxxx); material: "saline water (ENVO:00002010), including plankton (ENVO:xxxxxxxx)" | depth 60 m | reverse complement strand
TTCGTAATGCGTAGGTCAGCGGTTCGACTCCGCTCAGTGGCTCAAAGTCTTTTTAGATTTATTCTATAATGAGTAGATCAATCTCAAAAATCAAGGTCGAATTTGGAGGGATCACACCCATATCTCGATTCCCATAACCCATACTAGGTGGAATAGTTAGTTTTCGTTTGCCTCCAACTTTCATTCCTAATAGCCCTTCATCCCATCCTTTTATTACTTGACCTCCACCAACAGTAAATCGAAATGGTGAGCGACCTGGATTAAGAGATGAATCAAATTTTGTATCATCAGTTAACCATCCGGTATAATTAACTGTAACTATATTATATTTTTCAACCGGGGCACCCTCTCCTACTTTCAAATCTTCAATAATCAATTCACCGTCCATTTTGTCATTATCCTTACTGCAACTTGCAACAAATAATAAAAGTATAGTTGCAAATATTTGCCATTTAATTTTCATAATTAGTCTCCAAATCGATATATAAGTTTACGTTAATTGACTGAATAGAATTAGCGTAAATTTCATATTATGAATGGCATAGATTTGATCATGTCACAATCGTTTTTGGTTATTAACCAAAATCTGTCCCTTCAAATAATCAAGAATTATTCCCCAAAGGGAAATAATGAAACCTTTTTCTTCTTCAAAACGTTAGGATATAAGAAATATTCCGAGGAAACATTAAATAAATTGTGTCTTTAAATAATTCAATGCGGCAATTAAATAGAAATCATAATAAGGTTAAAAAATGGATATTATATTTCATCTTTTTATTTGCATCTGTTTATGCACAGGATAATCGACTACGTCTTATAAGAGCTGATGTTCTTGAAAACGTCACTATAAATGGTGAGTCCATACAATATCTAAAAGGAAATGTCGAATTTAAAAAAGGTGAAATGACCATGAATTGTAATTGGGCTAGGTTTAATAAGAAGACTGAAAAAGGGTTCCTATTTGAGAATGTTTCAATGGTCAAGGATGACCAAAACTTGACTTGTGATTCCTTATTTGTCGATTCTCCAAAAAATATAATGATCGCTTATAGTAATACACATGTTTGGGATACAACATATAGTCTAATAGCAGATACTTTATATTATTTTTCTGAATTAGATAGTGGCTCAGCAAATGGGAATGCTACTCTAGTTCAAGATAAACAGATCATCAAAAGTAATACGATTGAATATGTTGAATTGCCTGAATCAGATGGTGTTTCATATGCTGCCAGAGGTGATGTTATAATAACAGAAGAAGAGCGTATAGCTACATGTGGTGAAGCAATCTATGATAGAGAAAATGGCAAAACTGTCATGAAAATCAATCCTAAAATAATTGATAATGAACAAACGATTGCAGGTAGCGAAATTTATTTATCATACAATGATGATGTACTAGATAGAGTTTTCATTCCTAGTGATGCCCATGTTACTAATCCAATCAATGGATTTAGAGAATGGATCGAAGTAATTGATGGCGATAGCGTAAGCTATAGTGATTCTGTCAATTTTTCAGATGATATGACCGGATCAGCTCTCCGCGGGTTTTTTATTGATGGTAAATTAGATTCGATGAGACTGGAAGGTATGGCTACGACTCTTTATCATATTTTTGAGGATTCAATTTATCAAGGTAAAAACAAAGCATCTGGCGATACAATTCAAATGAAGTTCAAAGATAATGATTTGGAAACAATATTTATTTCTGGAGGTTCAGAAGGAATTTACACTCCAGATTCAGCAGATGCTCAAATGGAAGGACCAATAAAATATAAATCAGAAGATATTGAATATAATATGTCTGATGAGTCAACAGATCTTCATGGTGATGCAAGTATTGATTATACCAATATTAACCTTACTGCTGGGTTCATAAATGTTGCGTGGAAAAATAATTTGTTAAAAGCACTTCCTGAATCTGAAAGAGATTCACTATATGGTAGTTTTCGCCCAACTATGGTAGAGGCAGGTGATGAGCCAATGGTTGGAGATACAATGATATATAATTTAGAAACAAAAAATGGAAAGGTAATTCGAGGAAAGACAAAAGCTGATGATGGATTTTATCATGGCAAAGAAATAAGAAACCAAGACATGAGTATTTTTTACATTGATGATGCAGCATATACCACTTGTGATTTGGACCATCCCCATTTTCATTTTGAAATGAATAAAATGAAAATGATCAATGAAGATAAAGTTCTTGCTCGACCTATTATACTCTATATTGCTAATATTCCTATTTTTGGTGTCCCATTTGGTTTATTTCCACATCAAAAAGGTAATCGCCATTCAGGTTGGATAATGCCATCATATGGTACTGATGCGAGATGGGGTGGTTATATTAATGGGCTAGGATACTATTGGGCAGCAAGTGACTATTTTGATTCAAAATTTACAATGAGTTTATACGATAGAGATGGCATCACGTTACGTTCTCAAAATAATTATATGAAACGATATGCATATTCTGGCAGCTTTGATTTAGAAACAAAACAAAGATTCTCAGGGTCAGTACCTGAACAAGATCGAGATATTTATAATTTAGGTTCAAATAGACAAACTGATTATGTAGTAAGGTGGAATCATCGTCAACAATTAAGAAATAATCAATCTGCTGCGGTGAATGCTAGTTATTATTCCAGTGGTGATTATAATCGTAGGACAGGTATTGAACAACAAAAAAGGCTAAACCAACAAGCTGTGTCCAATGCAACTTATTCTAAGAGATGGCCGAAGTCACGTAATAGTCTTAGTATAAATCTTTCATCCAGACGTGACCTTATGGCTGAGAAAAAAATTGATGAAAACTCTGTTTTTTTCTCTAAACCATCAAGAGCTGGGCAACAAATAAATATAACAAATAATACATTGCCTCAACTTGCATTTTCACATAGCCAACGTGCTCTTTTTCCGACTAAATCAACGAAGAAAAAATGGTATAATAATATTAATTATAATTATTCTTCTAGGTTTACTAATAACTTGAAAAATTATTTTGAATCTGAAGAATATGCAGTTGACGATTCCACAAAAGGCTATCAGTGGATAAAAAATGAAAATAACGACCCATTAGAACAAACTTTTTCTGATTATATAGTTTCTCATTCATCGGGAATAAATATGTCATCTAAAATTTTTAAATATTTTAATGTATCTCCAAGTATTTCTTTGAAATCGGATTGGGTAAATAGAAGCTATGCTGGATTAATTGATACGACCACAGGGCAAATAAATAAAAATGAAGTTAAAGGTTTCACGACTAGAACAACTGGATCATTTAATATAAGTATGAACACACAAGTTTATGGTTTATTCCCAGTAAAATTTGGAAAAATGGAATCAATACGTCATGTAGCATCTCCTTCTATTGGTTATTCATATCGTCCAGATTTTTCTAAAGATGTATTTGGAATGAACCCTGGTTACTATCAAGCTATTCAGCAAGATAATGGAGAAATAGTTTATTTTGATCGCTTCTCGGGTACATTAGCTGGTGGAACACCACGAGGTGAAAACCAATCAATGAATATATCTCTTAATAATATTTTCCAAGCAAAAATCGTGGATGGAGATAATGAAAAAAAACAAGATCTTTTTTCATGGCGCATGAGCACAGGAAGGAATTTTGTGGCTGAAGATTTCCAATGGAACAATATTAATTCATCTATACGAGCTAATATTAGCCGAAAATTAAACTTAGATTTTTCTATGACTCATGACTGGTATGATTTTGATAAAAAGAATAATATGAGAATAAATACATTTAAAACAAATAATGGATTACCATCGCCTAGACTTATTAATGCTCGTTTTTCTACAGGCTTTAGATTTTCAGGCAAAAGATTATCATATGAGCCAGAAGATGAAGAAGTAATAGATGATACTACAAATACAGATCAACGGGTAGATGGAGCCAATTTAGCAAATATGTTTAGTAGTCCTGGAGCGATAGGTGGAAACACAGCACCTTCAGGTGATCTTTGGTCTACATCTGCTAGTTTTAGTTTTTCTTACAACAATGTAAATCCAAATAATCCTCAAAAAACATTCTGGATGTCATCCAATTCAACTATCCAATTTACAGAAGCATGGAAAATTCAATATAATGCACGATTTGATCTAATCAATCAAGATCTCGTTAGCCAAACATTTTCAATATACCGTGACTTACATTGCTGGGAATTAAGTCTTAATTGGACTCCAGGTGGCTATGCTTCAGGATTATACTTAAAATTGAATGTAAAATCTCCTAATCTTAGAGATCTAAGATTTGAACAACGTGGTGGAACATTTAGTCGCCCATCTCTATTTGACCGTTAATCTAAAACATGGGGAAAAATTTGGAATCATTAGAAGATTGGATTGTAATTGGAAAGTATGATGGGTCGATATTGGCTGAAATGGCAAAAGGTATTTTAACTGATAATGATATTCCTTGTTACATTAAAGGAGATTTTTTTAGCACTGCTTACAATATTAATGCATTGAGTATGCCAGGTGGCTCTGTGAAATTGTATATTCCAAAAGCATTTAAGACAAAAGCAGAAGATTTAATAAAGGATATTATCCCCTCAAATGAATAAAAGACCAATCCGTTCAATCAAAGGAACCCAGGATATTCTTCCTGATCAATCCTTTAGATGGCAAGCTCTAGAATCAATTATTCGCGATACTATGGATAAGTATAATTACCATGAGATTCGTACACCTGCTTTTGAAAATACTGCATTATTTTTACATAGTGTGGGAGAAGAAACTGATATCGTTTCTAAGGAGATGTATAGTTGGGAGGATCAAGGGGGTGAAAATCTGACGCTTAAACCAGAACTCACAGCACCGGTTGCCAGGTCTTTTATTCAGAATAATCTTGGAGGACTAAATCCAATAAATAAACTTTACTATATTGACTCTCTCTTTAGAAGGGAACGGCCTCAGAAGGGTCGATATAGACAATTTCATCAATTTGGCATTGAAGCCTTTGGCTCAGAATTCCCTGAGATTGATGTTGAAGTTATTGCTTTGGCAATGTCCACATTCAATAATCTTGAATTGAACGGACTCACTTTGGAATTGAACTCAATAGGATCCAAGGATTGTAGAGATAATTTTCGAAAAGCTATTAAAGAATATTTAAAACCAAATTTTGATAAATTAAGCGAAACAAGCCAAACCCGATTTAATAAAAATCCTCTACGTATATTAGACACAAAATCTCCTGATGAAAAAAGATTGCTAAAAGATGGACCAAAAATTTCAGATTACTGGACATCTGATGATAAAAATCATTTTAATGACGTATGCGAACTTTTAGATAAAATAAATATTAAATTTGAATTATCACCGAATCTAGTGAGGGGATTAGATTATTATACAAGGACAACGTTTGAGGTTACTTCTGATCTACTTGGTGCACAAAATGCAATTTGTGGCGGTGGTCGTTACGATGGCTTAGTTGAACAATTAGGTGGCAAACCAACTCCCGGTATTGGATTTGCTGCTGGAATGGAAAGATTATTATTGGCAGATCAAAGAAATTTTGAACCGACTAAGTCTCAGATTTATATTGTTGGTCTTGGTGATTCTGTTCGATCACTAATTGTAAATCTAGCAGAAGAATTAAGAAAAAATAATTTCAGAACAAATTTTGATGTATTAAGGAGATCAATAAAATCACAAATGCGTGATGCAAATAAGCTTGATGCTCAATATGTAATCATTATTGGTGAAGAGGAATTATCAAAAAATATTGCTACTATAAAAGACCTATCAAGTGGTGACCAGAAAAAAATCCCATTTGAATCAATTTTAAATCATATAAAATCTTTACCTTTAAAATAATTTCAATTACATTAATATACGCGCGCGAAAATGAATGAATTAATTGTATTTAGCTAATTGGAAATAATGAATAATAAACCTCTTATAATTGTTGAGTCTCCTTCAAAAGCAAAAACAATATCAAAATATCTTGATGATAAATATGAAGTTTTAGCTTCAATTGGACATATTAAAGATCTTCCCAAAAAAGATTTAGGTGTAGATGTTGAAAACAATTTTGCAATTGTTGAAGATATTTTACCTGACAAAGAATCCTTTTTTAAAGAATTAATTGATCTAGCAAATAAAACCGATCAGGTAGTAATTGCTACTGATCCTGATCGCGAAGGAGAAGCCATAGCTGCTCATATTGCCAGTGAAGTCGATAAAGATAAAATTTCTCGTGTTCAATTTACTGAAATCACCAAAGAGGGTGTCGCTGAAGGGATGAATTCACCTAGGCCCATTGACAAAGATATGGTAAGTGCTCGAACTGCTCGTCGCGTGATTGATAGATTAGTGGGATATAAAGTTTCCCGTGTTCTTTGGAGTTGTTTAAAAAAGAATATGAAATTTGTTCAGGTCTCACTTTCAGCAGGGAGAGTGCAGTCTGCTGCGCTTAGAATAATTGTCCAAAGAGAAAGATTGAGACAGTCTTTTCATGCAGCCAATTATTATGATTTAAAAGCAACATTTAGTATTAATGGAAATTCTTTTTCTTCCACATTAATCCAATTAGATGGCAAAAGAATTGCCACCGGAAAAGATTTTGATCCTGATTCAGGAAAATTAAAAAAATCTGATGTTCTTTTATTATCTAAAGCACAAGCAGATGAATTAGTAAAAGAGCTGAATCAGGGTGATTTTGTAGTTTCAAATATTGAAGAAAAAATTAAAAACTCCAATCCTAAACCACCATTTACAACATCGACACTGCAACAAGAAGCAGCTCGAAAACTACGGTCTTCGGCTAGAAAAACAATGCGAACTGCACAAAGACTTTATGAAAATGGTTTCATTACATACATGAGAACTGACTCTACTTTTCTTTCTGATGAAGGAGTTAAAGGATCTCAAAATGAGATTATATCTAGGTTCGGAAAGGAATATTTACCTGACCAACCTAAAGTTTATAAAACAAAAGTAAAAAATGCTCAAGAAGCCCATGAAGCAATTCGACCTGCCGGAATTAATTTTGCTTCAGTTGACCAAGTGAAAAATACAATAGATGAAGATGCAGCTAAGCTTTATGATCTAATTCGTAAAAGAACTTTAGCATCTCAAATGAAATCCGCTAAAATAAAACAAATCGCTATTTCGATAGAAAATCAACAATCATTATTTAGAGCTAATGGTAAAAAAATTATATTCCCAGGATATATGGCAGCTTATGTTGAAAGCACAGATAAAAGAAATGGAGTTACTGAAGATCAGGAGACCATTCTGCCAGATATGACAAAAGGTCAAAGCTTAAATTGCGATGAGCTTGTTTCAGATGAACATTTTACAAAGCCTCCTGCAAGATTTACCGAGGCATCTTTAGTAAAAGAATTAGAAGCTCAAGGTATAGGTCGCCCATCTACTTTTGCAAATATAATTGATACAATCGTTTACCGAACCTATGTCCAAAGGGATCGCGGAAAACTTACCCCAACTTTCCTTGGTGTTGCAGTAACACAACTATTAGAAAACCACTTTACAGAACTAGTTAATACTCAGTTTACTGCAAATATGGAAGATGGGTTAGATGCAATTTCAAGAGGAGAAAAAGATGCGACTCCTTTCATGAAAGATTTTTATTTTGGATCTGAAAACCAAACAGGTCTTGAGACTATGCTTGATGATAAAGTTGATATAGGGAAAGCATGCTCAGTTCAATTTGAAAATGACGGCGAACCAATTGAAATTCGTGTAGGCCAATATGGACCATTTGTTCAACAAGGTGAAACTAGAAAAGCTATTCCACAAAATATTTTTCTTGGTGATATTAATGTTGACAAAGCTTTAGAAATATTAAATGAAGAAATAAATGAAGACAAAGAACTTGGAATTGACTCAGAATCTGGAGAAAAAATATTTTTAAAGAGCGGCCCATATGGACCGTATGTCCAATTAGGAGAAACTAGTAAAAGAAAAGCAATCCCCAAAGGTACAGATCTATCTGAAGTTAATCTAGAACTTGGACAAAAATTGATTGCACTTCCTCGGACATTAGGTTTACATCCTGAAACGAATGAAGAAGTGAAAGCCGATTATGGGCGTTTTGGTCCGTATGTCACAGCCGGGAAAGGTAAAAATGGTCGTATCCCACCAAATATGTCGCCACTTACTATAGAATTAAGTGATGCTTTAGAACTCATAAAAAAACGTTCAAGTGGCCCCCAAGAATTAAGAACTTTAGGAGATCATCCTGAAACAGGAGAAACACTAATTCTAAAAGATGGACGTTATGGACCTTATATGACCGATGGTAAAGTAAATGCATCATTGCCCAGAGATGCTGATCCTGAAAAGCTCTCATTAGAAGAAGCCGTAGAAATTATTAACAAGAAACGAGCTGCTCCACCAAGGAAAAAAAGGAAAAGGGCTAAAAAGAAATGAAAAAAATTTTATTAATAACTATTTTTTTTGCTATCTTAAATGCTGATGAAAAAAATGAACTAATTATTGATATTGAACAAAGTTTAATGGCAACATGTTGTTGGACCGGTACAGTTTATGATCATGGTAACAAGGAAATGGAAATTGAGATTGCAAGCATGGTTAATAATGGTAAAAGCAAACCAGAAATTTTAAGTTATTTTACTGATAAATATGGAGAGCGTGTTTTGTCAACTCCTGTCGTAGAAGGCTTTAATATTTTTGCTTGGCTTGCTCCCTTTTTTATTAGCCTGATGGGACTAGGTATAATCATAACATATATGAAAACTGGGAAAAAAGAAATTTCAACTATAAAAAATTATTCAAATAAAAAAATTAAATACAATGATGATATTGAACGAGAGCTCAAAGAGTTTGATTAAATTTTCTCTAGCCTAATAATAATTCATAATTATACCATCTATTTATAAATAGATTATATTTTTCCTAACTTCTTTATAACTATTAATTAATAAATCTGCGAAGATTAATAAAATAAAATGAGTATTGATAAAATTGTATCTCTATGTAAACGTCGAGGATTTGTTTTTCAGAGTTCTGAAATTTATGGTGGATTTGGAGCTATTTACGACTATGGCCCTTTAGGCATTACTTTAAAAAATAATATTTCACAATTGTGGTGGCGTAATATGACTCAATTACATGAAAATATTGTTGGTCTTGATAGTGGAATCTTAATGCATCCAAAAATTTGGGAAGCTTCAGGACACGTCGGAGCGTTTAATGATCCATTAGTGGATTGTAAAGAATGTAAATCACGTTATCGTGCTGATGAATTAATAGAAAACGATAGAGATAAAATAAATTGGTTGGATATCCAATGTCCAAAATGCGGTAATACTGGGAAACTAACAGAACCCCGACAATTTAATTTAATGTTCAAAACCAATGTTGGACCTATTGAAGATGAATCAAATATTGCTTTTTTAAGACCCGAGACTGCACAAGGTATTTATGTGAATTATCTTTTAGTACAAAATGCAATGCGATTAAAGATCCCTTTTGGGATTGCGCAAATAGGAAAAGCATTTCGCAATGAAATTGTTGCTAGAAATTTTATTTTTCGCACACGTGAATTTGAACAAATGGAAATGCAATATTTTGTTAAACCAGGGAATGATGACCCTGAATTAAAAAATTGGAAAACAGAACGAATGGCTTTTTATGAACAGCTTGGGATTAATTCTTCGAAGCTACGTTTCCATGAACATGGAAATAATGAACTTGCGCATTACGCAAAAGAAGCTTGGGATATAGAATATGAGTTTCCATTTGGCTGGTCTGAGATTGAAGGAATTCATAATCGTACTGATTATGATCTAGCGAAACATGAAGAATTTTCAGGAAAGAAAATGGAAATCTTCGATCAAGAAAATAATGAACGGTTTCTTCCTTATATAATTGAAACTTCTGCAGGTTTGAATCGAATTTTATTAGCAGTTCTATGTCATAGTTATTGGGAAGACCAAGAGAATAATCGTATTGTAATGAAATTACATCCTAAAATAGCTCCAATAACTGCAGTAATTTGTCCTCTAATTAAAAAAGATGGTTTGCCAGAGATTGGACGTCAAATTGTTGATATTTTAAAACCACATTTTAAAGCTATCTATGATCAACAAGGTTCTATAGGAAAACGTTATTACCGTCAGGATGAAGCGGGAACACCTTTCTGTATAACTGTGGATCATCAAACATCTGAAGACAATTCCGTAACTCTTAGACATAGAGATACACAAAAACAAGATAGAATACCTATAGATCAATTAATTAAAACAATTAATGTTAATATGGAGAATTTTAATGAATAATCATTTGACCCTTCGTTCTGGAAATCCAACCTTAAATGCTAAAACTTTCACAGGTTTTGACTTAGCTAGTGGTACAACGATGACTATAATGGGAACAGTTAATAAAACAGGACTAGCCTTATTATTGCTAATGTGTACTGCATTATTTACTTGGAACCTTCCAACTGGTGATCCACGGTCGAGTGGATTAATGATAACTGGTATGATTGGAGGTTTCATAGTTGCATTAATTACTGCCTTTAAACCACATATAGCAAAATTTACTGTACCAATTTATTCGTTATTACAAGGGTTAGCTCTTGGGGGCATCTCAAAGTTTTTTGAAACAATGTATCCTGGAATAGTAACTCAGGCTGTAATGCTAACTTTTGGTACTTTGGCTGCTCTTTTACTTGCCTACCGATCAGGCTTAATTAAAGCGACCGAAAATTTTAAACTTGGTATTGTTGCAGCTACTGGTGGAATTGCTTTTGTGTATCTTATTAGCTGGATCCTTAGCTGGTTTAGCGTTGAAGTCCCATTAATTCATTCAAACTCAAATATGGGTATTTTATTTAGCATTGGTGTTGTTGTAATCGCAGCTTTGAATTTGGTTTTGGATTTTGATTTTATTGAAGAAGGTGCTGAGCGTGGTGCCCCCAAATATATGGAATGGTATGGCGCATTTGGACTGATGGTTACATTAATTTGGTTGTATTTAGAAATATTGCGGTTGCTTGCAAAATTATCATCCCGAAGAAGTTGATATTAAAATAAAGAAAAAGTTTTGATGGGGAAAAATTTTAATTGGAATAAATGGACTAGGAAAACTCACTATTGGGGTTCTTTTGTAGTACTATTTCCTGTTTTAATAATTATTGTTACTGGAATTTTTCTACAATTAAAAAAGGACGTGGAATGGATTCAACCAAAAACAACTACTGGTCAAATCTCAAATAATCCATCAATCTCTTTTGAACAAATACTTAATATTTCAAAAACAATTAAAGAGGCAGAAATTAATTCTTGGGATGATATTGACCGACTGGATGTTAGAATTAGTAAAGGGATTGTAAAAGTAAGAAGTAATAATAGATGGGAAATTCAAATTGATACATATTCAGGAAAAGTAATCCAGGTTGCATATAGAAGATCAGATATTATTGAACAAATTCATGATGGGTCTTGGTTTCATGATAAGGCAAAACTTTGGATTTTTTTACCATCAGGAATTATTCTTTTTGTTTTATGGATCACAGGTTTTTATATGTTTTTATTACCTTACATAATTAAAGGAAGAAAAAATAAAAAATTTTAAGAAAAATTTATTTTTGATTTTAGTACTTATCTTATGCGCGTGTACTTCTACGACATATGATTTAATTATTATTAATGGTTATATAGCAGACGGCACAGGTTCAAAGTTATACAAATCCAATATATATATTAGAAATGGCAAGATAGTTGAAATTGGAAATAAAGATAATGCTATTGGTACAAAAGTAATAAATGCTGAAAAACTTATTGTAGCACCAGGCTTTATTGATATGCATACTCACTCTGAGCGTAAAAGCCTAGAGTTTCCAGCCGTTGAAAATTATCTTCAACAGGGTGTAACAACAATGGTTGGGGGTAATTGTGGTAGTTCACCATACCCCATTTCTGATTTTATTAGCAAAACTGAATCTATAGGAATTGGACCAAATTTAGCTTTATTAATAGGTCATAATACAATTCGCCGGCAGGTTATGGGGACAGAAAATAGAATTGCTTCAGATCAGGAGTTAAAAGAAATGCAAAAGCTTATCCAAGCTTCAATGGATGATGGTGCGTTTGGCATGTCCACTGGATTAAAATATATTCCTGGAGCATATTCAAATACAGAGGAAGTTGTAAAACTTGCATCCGTAGTATCAAAAAATGGTGGTTTTTATGCAACACATATGCGAGAAGAAGGCATTGGATTAATTGAAGCAACTGAAGAAGCAATAAATATTGGAAGAGAAGCAAAATTACCTATACAGATTTCACACCATAAAGCGGTTGGAAAATCAATGTGGGGGCAGTCAATAAATACCCTTGAAATGATAGACAAAGCTAAAGCTGAAGGGATAAATATTACGGCCGATCAATATCCATATACTGCAACAAGTACAGGATTAACAGTAGTCTTTCCAGCCTGGTCTCTATCTGGTGGGACAAAAAAATTAAAAGAACGATTAGATAATCCAACTGAGAGGAAAAAAATTAAAGATGGGATAGTATGGAATATTGTTTATGATCGTGGGGGTGGCAAAGCTTCTAGTATAGTGATTGCTAATTATCCACCGAATACAGAATATAATGGAATGAACTTAGCTGAAATAACAAATTCCAAGGGACTAAAAGCAACTCCAAAGAATGCTGCTGAAGTTCTAATGGATCTAGTTTATGATGGAGGTGGATCAGGCATATATCATTGTCTGAATGAAGACGATGTAAAACGTATTATGGCTCATCCTCAAGTAATGCATGCATCTGATGGAAGTACAATTGAATTTGGGAATGCACAACCGCATCCAAGAAATTATGGAACTTACCCACGTGTTTTAGGAAGATACGTAAGAGAAAAAGGTATAATTACTATGGTTGAAGCAATTCGTAAAATGACAACCTTACCTGCTTCTGTTTTAGGGCTAAAAAATCGTGGGAAAATTGAAAAAGACCATTGGGCTGATATAGTTATATTCGACCCGGAAAAAATTGTTGATAATGCCACTTGGGAAAAACCACATCAATATCCATCAGGGATTTCATGGGTTATCGTTAATGGCTCAATTTCCATTAATGATGGAATTTCTTCAAAAAAATTAAATGGAAAGATTTTAAAGAAACATGAATCATAAAATTTTTAAACATCTAATAATTTTTATATTAATCTATTTCTCAAATTTATCATGTGTAAGAAAAGCTCCAGTATTTGGAGAAAATGGAATGGTGGTGTCTACAAGTCGGCATGCATCTCAAGTGGGGATTGATATTCTTAAAGAAGGTGGTAATGCCGTAGATGCAGCTGTTGGTGTAGGCTTTGCGCTTGCTGTTACTTCTTCTTCTAATGGAAATATTGGTGGTGGTGGATTCATGGTGACAAGATTCTCTAACGGAAAAACTTTTACTTTAGACTATAGAGAAATGGCCCCTGCAATGGCTGAACGAAATATGTATTTAGATGAGAATGGGGATATAATAAAAGGCAAATCAAGATCAACTCATTTTGCTTCCGGGGTCCCCGGATCTGTTGATGGTTTATTAAAAGCATGGAAAGATCATGGCTCTGGTAACATATCGATTGAAAGATTACTAAGACCTTCAATCAATTTAGCGAAAAATGGATTTGATTTATCAGATTATGAGGCCGAACGATTCAATAAAAATAAAGAGCGTCTCAGCAAACATGCTGAGACTAAAAGAATTTTTACTAGAGATGATCGCAAATGGAAAGCAGGAGATATTTTTTATCAAAGT